>LNFM01015679.1_pt1 | contig 17230 bp, 19 predicted proteins | sample 596031 | NCBI WGS metagenome assembly LNFM01 (sample SAMN04254537, study PRJNA301005) | activated carbon metagenome | isolation source: dual media filters at the Ann Arbor, Michigan drinking water treatment plant | place: USA: Ann Arbor | reverse complement strand
AAAGCCATGCCTTCATCATAGGTGTTGCCTCGTGTTGCTAAAGCCGTCCCGCGCCAAGAACCAAGGGTCTTTCAATCACTTAGAATTGGATTGGGGAGTCTAACAAAGCGCTGGAAACAGAGTCAAGGAGCGGGGGGGGGGGACCGGATAAGGCCGAAGCCCTTTGTGCTCGCTGAACGCGCGGTCTCAGATGACCCTCGTTCAATGCGCGCAATAAAAGGACTTACGCCTTGCCCGGTTGGAAGAAAAAATAGGAGGGAAGGACCTACCAGCTAACTCTGCGGAATGGACTCTTCTTCGACAAACACGTCCTCACCGTTCACCTCGACTGCCATCATGCGCTCTTCCTCGACCGCAGGTTCAATCTCGACTTCCTCCGCATCCGTCACGGAGGACGCCTCTGCTCCCAGAGCCTTGATCGCTTCCGTGGTGCTGTCAATCACCGCCGCTTCGGCAGCCGTTGGCACGGCCACCTCCATGGACTCCATCGGCAACAGCGACTGATCGGACTCGCCCAATTCCGTGAACTCCCGCAGCGGCGGCAATTGCGTCAGGTCGTTCAAACCGAAATGCTCAAGGAAAAACTTGGTCGTGCCGTACATGATCGGTCGCCCCGGCACTTCTTTCCGACCCACGATGCGCACGAGCTTCCGCTCAAGCAAGGTCCGCACAACACCGGAGGTTTCAACGCCGCGGATCTCTTCGATCTCCGAACGGACGATCGGCTGTTTGTACGCAATGATTGCCAGGGACTCCAGTGCGGATCGGGATAGCTTCGCCGCCGACTTCGTTTTATCCAGACGCTTGATCCAGGTGGCGTATTCCTGCTTGGTCACCAGACGGAACCCGCCGGCGATTTCAGCCAGCCTGACTCCACGCCCCTCCTGCTCCAATTCCTCTCCCAGGCCGCGCAGGGCTTGTGCAACGTCCGCCTTCGTCACATCGCCCATGATCGCCACCAGGCGCTGCACGGACAACGGCTCAGGAGAGACGAATAACAGGGACTCGACAATGCCACGCAGTTCGCGCTCGGCAATCGCCTGCACTGCGCCCTCATTTGCCGCCGGGGCAGCCTCTACGGGTGCGGCTTCCGTTGGTTCGGTTTCAGCCGAAACTTCCCTTGCAGCCGGGTCCTCAGATCCCTCAGAAACCACTTCGCCGGCCGATAGGTCACATGCCGCAGCGTCGATGGATTCCACCGATTCCGAGACCTCCAGCTCGACCTCAACCGAGGTCATATTCATTTCGTCGGTGATCGGCGTCATGCCCCCCTCCATTCGGCGTCTAAATCATCGAGCTCAGCCGGATCCGGCACGAGCGAGAACGTCCGTGAAACCAAAATCGGCCCGAAGGTCTCGCTTTGAAAGACGTGCGCAACCCGCAACCGGATCAGTTCCAGCAAAGCCAGAAATGTCACAATAATCACCAGCCGGTGGCAGGATCCGTCAAAGAGCGCGGCAAACGAGACCGAGTCCTTGCCTTCCAGCGTTTCCAGAATCACGTTCATCCGTTCCCGCACCGTGAGATTATCCGGCACAATTTCAATCAGCGTCTTCCCCGGATTCCGTTCGACGATCGCCTTCAGCGCATCGACCAGATCGAAGAGCGACACATTCTCCATCAACGTCTCATCCGACTCGACTTCAGCGACAACCGGCTCCGGCTCGCGGCTAAAAATCTCCCGCCACATTTTTTCCTGGCCGTCGAGCTGACGCGCCGCTTCCTTGTACGTCTTGTACTCCAGGAGCCGTCTGACCAGTTCCTCGCGCGGATCCGGCCCGTCTTCTTCATCCTCCGCCGCCTCGTCCGCCGGCAGCAGCATCTTGGACTTGATATGCAGCAGGGTCGCCGCCATGACCAAAAACTCCCCCGCCACGTTCAGATTCAATTCCTTCATCGCCTCGACATATTCGAGATATTGCTGGGCGATCAGGTTGATCGGAATATCGCAAATATTGATTTCACTCTTCTTGATGAGATGCAGAAGAAGATCCAGCGGCCCCTCGAAATTCTCGATACGGACCTGATACGGCAGCTCGGTTTGTTCAAACCCGCTGATCTGTTGGTTGGGCTGATCCACGAAGGCGTTATAGCAAGTTATAGGGGGGCGGGGCAAGCCTGAAACTATATGTTGGGGGTCAGAGACTTCAGGGGGATTATTTCAATTTTACGGCATAGGCGATGAGTAAGGCTGCCACGAGCAGGATGCCCAGCGTAATCACGTATTCCTGGAAGGTGGATTGCCCCCCCCTCCCTGTCCCTGCCTGCGCGATCCCCTTCGTCCCGTTGGTCAGAGGCTTCTGATCGAAACGGACCTTGGCTAGGTCATCGCCTCGCTTAAAATCGGCGTTGGAGAAATCTGCGGCCTGGAGAAACTGTGCGCCGGCAAATCGCGCCTCACCGGAAAAGACCACGAAAGCAAAGAATGCCTCCCGGCTGAAAATTGCGTCAGAGAAGTTCGCCAGCTTCTTGAATTGTGCGCCGGAAAATCCGGTCCCGAGCCCGAACCGCGCCCGCTCAAAGTTCACCGGTGCTTCACAGACCACTTCAAGAAACTCCGTCATCCCGTCGAACAGACTTCCCTGGCAGTCAACCGGCCCGCGAAACACGGAACGATGGAACCGGGTATGGGGACCGAACTTGGTATCGGCGCAGCTGAGCCCCTGAGCAAAGTGTCCTTGAACGAAATAGGCCTCTCGTTCAAACAGGGCGCTGTCTATTGTCACAACCCGCTGAAAGACCGACCGCGACAGATCCACGCCATCCGTGAATCTGGTGCCATGAAAATCGACCGCTCCCTCGAACTCCAGCGTCCCCTTGGTCGATCGATGACGGAGGGCTCCTTCGACCACCGAATCGCGGATGATCAGATTCCCCGCCACGCTCCGCTGCTCTTCGTTGTTCAGAGCGCTGAGCGCCGCCTGCTGTTCGGATGTGAGTCCTTTGGGGATTTGCGATTTCCGAACCGGCAGCTGATCGAAGATCAGATCGCCCTGCAGCACCACACCGACCAAATCCACATCCCGTCCCTGCGTGAACGCCTGCATCACACTCGCTGCAGGAACAGCCTGCGCTTCGCGCTCAGCTTTCGTACAATCCGGGCTCAGATGCTTCATGAGCGGGCCCGGCTTCCCGCCGGGTGAGGATTCAACCGTGCAGCCCGCTTCAGCGACGCCGGTGTGGCAAAGACCGCCCAGCATCAGCAGTGCGCACCACAGTACAAGCCCGCATGGTCGCGTCGTATGCATCATGGTCGCCGTTATACGAGATGCCTGATGCCAAGGCAAGGCAGGAATGTTGACGAATTGTGTCAGTGCAGCCCGGCTGCAATTGCCCGGTACTCGTCTTCCGTCAGACGATGCATTCCCAGGCTCAGCCGCCGGGTGAGTTCCGTCTGATCCTGAATCTGAAGTACCGACTGCAACAGGCTGTGGCTCTCCTGCGGTGTCGAGGTCCACTGTTTCGTCAGTTCGACACGGACAAACCCGAACCGCGCTTCCGTCTTGAAATCCTCGCGCAGAAATTCATCCATCTGCTGCAGTGGAAGGACGGCGGAGACAATCTTGACATCGGCGCAGATCCCCGCCTTCAGCACATAGACCAGCGCATGTGAATCGGGGGTCAGAAACGTGGTCAGATTGTCGCGGATCAATGCCGAGCAACAGCCCCACAACCCGTGGGTCAATTGGAGCGAGGCGCTTTCAGGTGAGCTGCGCTCGCGGAGAGTACCGGCCACAAATAAAAAATGACTCATGGATGTTCGGGGTCAGGAACCAGGAAGGAATGAAAGGGTCACCACGCTCACAGGTGCCGATCCTTCTCGATCTCCGGAAGGACCGGCACATGCGACAGGGACCGTCCGTCAGTTATTACGATAATCGTCGGTGTCGTCCAGCAGGTCTTCGGACTTCTCGAGGAAGTCAGCAGCTTCGTCGTCATCGGTGAGCGCCAGATCTCCCTGGAGCTCCTCTTCGATGTCGCCTTCCGCTTCGGTCTCGACCTCTAATTCCTCTTCCACCAACTCTTCATCCACATCAATGTCTTTCGGCATCGGCATCGGCATCGACACTGGAGCTGGCCGAGCCGCCACCGGCATCCTCGGAGCCTCCTCCACCGGCGCCTCTGCTGCCTTCACCGCAGCAGCGGGCTTGGGGACTGACGGAGCCGCCGGCTTCTTCACGGCGACAGCTTTCTTGGGCGCCGCCTTGGCAGGCGCCTTCTTCTTCGCTGCCGGCTTCGAGGCCTTCTTTGCAACGGCCTTTTTAACAGGCTTCTTCGCAACCGCTTTCTTGGCCGATTTCTTCGCCGGCTTTCTCGGGACGGCTTTCTTTACCGACTTCTTCGCAACCGCTTTTTTAGCCGGTTTGGCGGCCTTCTTCTTACCAGACGACTTCTTGACGGCCTTCTTTGCGACGACCTTCTTCTTAGACTTCGCCATCAGATTTCCTCCTGATCAAGTGCACAACGCATGGCGTTTCGCATTGCGGCCTCCATCTAGCATGAACCCATAGCCTCTTGCAACCGGTAGAATTATCGACCGAACCCTGCGCAGTTTTGGCTAGGGAGCCGCCCAGTCCGTTCAGCCGCCATCCGAACAACACCGCCCCCGTCACGGCCCGTCCCTATGACCTCCTGGTCAGGCAGGGTCTATCCCCGCAGGGAGGGTGCCATGGTAAACTGAACGTGAGACGCTGTACCGTTTGATGAATCGTTCATCCTGAATCCGGCTCTCATACATGCAGAAAAGAAAAAGGACCCGACAGCCCATGACACGCTCCTTAACCATCGCCTTCGTCAGTCTTTTCATCACCAGTCTGGCCTGGCCGACGACAGCCATGCCCACCGCAACGCAAATCATAATCGAAGACGGATCCCCCTACTTTGCGCCGTCGAAAGCCATCGCCACCAGCGGAAGCCTCATTCGCTGGGACAACCCCACGCCCACCGACCATACGGTCACGCATAACGGGTGCATTGAAGACGGCACCCCCTGCCTCTTTGATTCAGGCATCATTCCCCCCGGAGAGCAATTCAGCGTGTCAGGGCTCCCCCCAGGCCGCTATCCCTATCACTGCCGCATCCACCCCATCATGCGCGGTGTGCTGACCGTGACGGATGCCGCCACCATGCCGTCCCAGCTGTAAGTCTCCGCCCGACTCCCCGCATCCTAAGCCATTTTGGAATGCTCCCGTAGAAGCCGTGGTGTCAGGGCCTCCACACTCTTGCGAGTTCACCATCCGCTCAGGTAGTCTGCGCCTTCCCACGGGGTAGGAACACAGGTCATGAAGCCCGTTGCCGCAGTCCAAGAGCCGCTCCAGCTTGCCGGCGAGACGCTGTCTCTCCTTGCCTGGCACATTCCCGACCTCGTCGCCTATCAACATCGCGAAGACGAATATTGGCTGGCCCCGCTCGATGACAATTTCCCCCTGATCCGGCTCAACCTGACCGGCATCGAAATGCTGAAATCGATGAACGGTCATATCACCGTCGGCACCCTGCTCGAAAAATACGGCACCAAAATCTGCGGACCTGACGGCCAACCGGGTCAATGGCATCTGGAACGCTGGGCCACCCCGAATTACTCTCTCTGCTACTTCGGCACCGAACCGCCTGGCGGTCATCGACACAAAGCCAAGTGGGACATTCTGCTGCAACAGATCCGCGAAGGCTGGTCCGGGCAGGAAGGGTTCGAGGGCGAAGAACATCTGGAAGATTTTCACCATCATGAATTGACCGAAAGCGGCGAAGACGACGGCCACTTCGACCTGATCGAAACCACCGTCTCACATCTGTTTCGTGAGCCGAACGAGGCGCTGAACGGCCTGACCTACGGCCGGCTCCTCATGCGGCAGCTCCGTCAGCTAGGCTGGTTTAACCCCAAACCTAAAGTCATCGTAGAAGTCGGCGGCGGCCTCGGCTATGTGGCGCGCGAACTCGCCAAAGAGCTGCTGCCGTTCGAGCGGCAGAGCATTCGCTACATCTCCCTCGACATCACCAGTCCGTTCCTGAAGCTGCAGACCAAGCGCGCCAAAGAAGGTGGCTGGGGAGGCCTGGGGACCAGGGCTAATGCCGAAGCCCTCCCGTTCACGGACAACTCAATCGATCTCGTCATCGACAACGAAAACATGGCCGACATGACGCCGGTCAAACTGACGCGCAATGAACTGCTCACCAACAAAGGTGAAACCGACCAGCATCAGGAGGCGCTCGATTGGATCAGACGCCTCCGGCTGCCGATCGAAGCCAATCCACCGAACGATGTCATTTTTAACCTGGGCCCGATCCGCTTCGTTGCCGAATTGTGGCGGGTGCTGAAACCGGGCGGACATGCTTTTCTGACCGAATTCGGCGTGGAAGAAGGCTGGCCTGCCTCAGTCAAACTGCCGGGCCATACGGAATATGAAGTGCAATACAGTCATCTGCGGCAGGCCGTGCGCTGGCTGGGCTTCCAGGAGCGCTACCTCTCGCTCCCGCAGTTCCTGGCCATGAAGCCCGATACCAAGGTCCTCTGCACCGGCGCGGCCTATACCATCCAGCGATTTTGCCAGGCCATGAACAAGCCCTTCACCGTCCGCGCCTACACCGAGGGCGAACTGAAACAGGCCCTCAACGACATGCTCCCCAAAATCCACGGCGCCCACTGTCGATCCCGCCTGGTTCGGCCTCATCGACTTCAAAGTGCTGTTACTGGAAAAGCCCGGCGGCGCCCCGAAAGCCCTGTTCACCGAGACCAAAGGCTACCGGTGGTATTCGCAGAAGTAGAGAGATGAGGGGAACCTGATCGGTTTCCTGCGCTCGCCAACCACGCACACAAGAATTATCAAACTCCTATATCAACGGCGGTACTCGCCAGGGTGAATGGCGCGTCTTGGCGCGCAGACAACCAACTAGCCAACCCTCAGAAGAGGGGCACGGAAGAAACCATTCGCCCAGCTAACGAGACGTACAATTACACAAGAGCTCTGAACACCAACGGACCCGAGTTTATAGCTTCGTACTCTTCCGCCATGCGCGGTCCTTCGCACATCGAATCTCGCGCATCACTTGTTCCATGGGATCGCAACCAGGATCTTCCTGCCTGACAAGCGATGCACGCAACGCCAGCGTTAATTCAGTGAGATCAATCGTGCGGCGCAAGTTATCAATAATTCGCGCATCATCAATGCGGTCGTCTGATTGCCCCATTGGCACCCTTAAACATTCTCAGCTGTCAACCTTCAGCGGCAGGCAAATCGATTACGCTGCAAATTCAACTCGCACAGTACGCCCCAGACGGGCCTCAAGCGTGATGAGCATTTCGAGACTGAACTTGTCCCATTTGCCGCGTACGAGATCGGACACCCGGGATTGGGCGATTCCTAAGCGCTTGGCCGCTTCCACCTGGGTGAGTTTCTGCTTCTCAATATAAAGACGAAGGTCGCTCATCAGGCTGGAGCGCATTTGAAGGACCGCAGCCTCAGCCGGATCGAAACCGAGATCCGCAAAGACATTACCGCTGGATTTAGCAGTTTTCTTTTTCATGACCGAACAGTCCAACAATCAGCAGCAGCACTTAATCCTGATTGATTTGCACACGAAACATTGTTTATTGAGAACTGCCTGCTTTGGGGGCTGCGATTGAAACGAGAAACCCTACGCGGTAAGCCCGAGATGTTGCTCAATGCTACGGACCCGTTGTTCCAAACGCTCGACGCGTTCTTAAATTTGGCCGTAAGAGAGCTGAATGAGCGATCGGGTTTCCTTAAACTGTTCATCCAGATACGCTCGATCATCGGCATGACGCCGGTCGAGATGCATCTGGAACCCTTCGGCCACGAGCTGGAGTTCATGCCGGAGCCATTCGGTCAGCACACCGGTGTGTCGCTTGGCATCGGCAATTTCAGTGCGAAGGGTCCCGGTAAGATCTGCCCGAAGAGCTTCAGTAGCAGCACCGACAATTTGTTGAATTTGTGCAAGCGATTCCTGATCCATACGCCCCCTTCGAGTAGGCAAATATTATGGCGTCAGTAGCAGTAAGTCAAACCGGACTTCCCCCATTAGACTCCCCCTCCTGCTTCGGCCTCATCGGCTTCAAAGCGCTATTATTGGGAAAACCCGGCAGCGCACCGAAGCCCAGTTCACCAGGAACAAAGGCTATCGGTGGTATTCGCAGAAGTAGGAAGTCCTTCGTTAGATCAGTCCGGCGACACATCAAGCTTCGTGGTGATGACGTCGTACACCTGGCCGTAGTCAATCTTCCAATACACATGCACCAGCAGATTTCTGAAACGCGCCATCTGTTGCAAGCGGCTGGAAAGATCCGCAGGGATCAGCCCGGCGCGTTCAAGCGTACTAAAGCACCCGGCATACTCCTCGGGAACCTGCTGTAATTGTTTCGCCGACACGTGAAAGCAGAGCGCTAATGCTGCTTCAATGGCGATCAGCAATCGATAGCAGGCCACATCGAGACCATCTTGATTGGCAAGAAATTGATCGCGAGAAAGGCGGCGAAATTCTTCGAGGCGGCTCAAGGACGAATCGATTTCCCCGCAGCGCGCCCGGATGAGATCCGGATTGAGGCTCATGCTGCGAAGGCGTCCTTCGTGCCTTGATAGAGCAATGGAGCGAGATCAAGATAGCGCCTGGCGATATCTTCCAGCTTTGAGGTCAGGAGGTCTTCATCCCGACAGAGAAGCAGACGTCCGCGCAAGACGTGATAAACAAACGACAGCGGCGCCTCATTCAGCACACGAACATCCACCGGCAACCCGGCAATGCTTGAGAGCCTGGCGGATAGTGCTGAAGCAACCGCCGGGCCTCTTTCGGCGTCAGATTCACGAAGATACAGCCCAACATCGACATCATGCACGGCGTCAGAATCGAGCAGCGATCCATGGAGATAGGCGAACGCAACCGCAGGCTCCTCCTCTAATTCAGCCTTAAGGCGGCGGACCAATGCTTCGCGGGCTTCCGGTTGAATCGTGTAGCGTGTGTGCTTCATTCAAGAAACCGTACAGAGGTGTACTGACTAGACACGGAGTGCATCTTACACCGCTATCAATGGGAGAACAAGAAACGCGGTCTCCCCTTGCACCAGGAAGCGTGAGAAGATTCGACTCGCTACGGCTCGACTTCGTCGTCAATCAGGGCATCGTCCACGACATCTTCGACGACCGAATGCAGCTCGATGCTGAACCATTGCTGAAAGGTCTTGAAGTCCCGTTTCTGCGGCCAAGCCGACGGGTCGGTATGCCAGCCATCGAGTTCTCGCTCGAAGATCTCGGCATAGACGCGCTTTAGAACCCGCAGCCCCTCCTCATCGCTCTCAAACACAGGAATCAGGTAGACGGTTTTCTCGCCCTCGACATCCGGAATGAGACCGGAATCATCCAGCCCTGCTGCCCAATCAAGAAAGGGCTGTTTCTGGCAGACAATCAATGCAGCGCGGTTCAGCATGATTCAGCCCCTTGATCCCCTATAGCCAGACAGCCATGACTCAAGAACCAGGACAAACGCAGTCACACTGAGAGCGTTCACAAAAGAAAAGGCTGTGCTGGCAGCCTCTCCAAGGTAATAAAGACTCCCGCTTCTTGGGCTGAGATTGAAACGAGAAACCCTACGCGGTAAGCCCGAGATGTTGCTCAATGCTGCGGACCCGTTGTTCCAATCGTTCGACTCGATCTTAAATTTGTCCGTAGGAGAGCTGAATGAGCGATCGGGCTTCCTTAAACTGTTCATCCAGATACGCTCGATCATCGGCATGACGCCGGTCGAGATGCATCTGGAACCCTTCGGCTACGAGCTGGAACTCATGCCGGAGCCCTTCGGTCAGCACACCGGTGTGTCGCTTGGTATTGGCAATTTCAGTGCGAAGGATCCCGGTAAGATCTGCCCGAAGGGCTTCAGTAGCAGCGCCGACAATCTGTTGAATTTGTGCAAGCGATTCCTGATCCATACGTCCCCCTTCGAGCGGGCAAATATTATGGCGTCAGCAGCGGTAAGTAAAACAGGACTTCCCCCTTAGACGCCCCTCCCTGGTTCGGCCTCATCGACATCAACGTGCTGTTATTGGAAAAGCCCGGCGCCGCGCCAAAAGCCCAGTTCGCCGAGAACAAGAGCTATCGGTGGTATTCGCAGCGGTAGTGCAGCCGACCTTAGACAAAGCAGGGATTCCCCGCTATAATTCCGCCCATCATGAGCGCACGATCCTCCACACCTCCCAGCCCCTCTAAACGCGGTCGCCAAGGACGCCGCACCATCAAGACTATCAAGACGAAACCGTCTCGCCCTGTGTGGGAGGAAGTGCTACGCATTGCCCGATCGATACCTGAGCCTGACCTCCACAAACTTCCTACAGACCTTGCGGCCCATCACGACCATTATCTCTACGGCAGCAGCGGGACGTGAAACGGCTTTTCGCAGACACAGCCTACTGGATTGCCCTCACCAACTCGTTCGACCAGTACCACGCTACGGCGGTTGAAGTGTCTTCGGCCCTAGGGAACTGTCACATCTTCACAACAGAAGCGGTCCTTACTGAGTTCCTCAATGCCTTAGCCGACAAGGGCCCCCTTGTCCGCGCCGCCGCAGTCAAGATGGTAGGAGCGATCATGACCAATCCTGACGTCACAGTCATTCCTCAAAACCGGCGCACATTCAGCCGCAGTCTGGCGTTCTACAAAGCCAGACCCGATAAGGGATATAGCCTGACCGACTGCGGTTCCATGCTACTTATGCGTACACGCCGCCTATCACAAGCCCTGACAACAGACCGGCATTTCGAACAAGAAGGGTTTATCGCGTTGCTCCGGAGGTAGTCCCGCCCGGTTTGGCCTCATCGACTTCAAAGTGCTCCTATTGGAAAAACCCGGCGGCGCGCCGAAAGCCCAGTTCACCAAGACCAAGGGCTATCGGTGGTATTCGCAGAAGTAGAGGGGTTGAGGGTAGCTTGATTGATTCCCTGTGCTCGCCAACCGCGCACGGGAGGAATCATCAGACTCCGGAATCGCACAACTCAAAAAGTAGAATGTCCCTGTTTTTTGACCTGAGCGCAGGACAATCGATACGGGCGCCATTCCCACCAGATGCAAGAATCACGAGTTGAAGCGGGATATCAATCTTGTTCACTGAGCTTTGAAAACGCAAATTTATTCCACCCTAGCTTCTCACGTGATAACGTTAGGCTTGCTCCGTGACAAAAAGGAGACACTGGCAAATATGGCTACTGACAAAAATCTTGTACAGTCAACAGTTCCTTCTTTAGATAGCTATACCACGGGCGCTCTCATCGTCACCAATCTCCTCGTTGCACTCGTTGTCGTAAACGCACTCTTAGGCCTTGCCTTTTTTATGCTGGATGTGGCGACTACTCATCAAGAGGCTGTTCGTGGGGGGGGGGTCTCATCAGGACGGTCTCTGTTCAATCCCGACGGCTCTCCGACAAACACGGGCAAACGGACGTCTTATCAATTGGACTGGTTTGACTATCTAGCCTATGAGAATATCGAGCAGTCTTACGCGGCGGAAGTTCTCGATGATTTCTATCAACTAGCTAAGCTCGGTTTCATCTATCAGCCTTGGGTGCAGTTTTCTGAACCTCCCTTCCAAGGGAAACGCGTCACCGTCGACGTTGATGATAAAGGCTTCCCTATCAGGCGCACGATCAATCCTCCCAACGCTCAAGACTTGCCGACCATACGAATCTTTACGTTGGGCGGCAGTACCACGTTTGGCTACAATGTTTCAGATGAGCACACATGGCCCAGCCATCTTTCGAGCATCCTGAACGATCAAGCCCGAAGGATAGGGCTTAACGCGTACATCGAGGTAATCAACTACGGCAGAGGGTTCTACTACCCAAGCCAGGAAACAGCATTGGCTACAGACCTGATGAAACTAGGTCACCGCCCCCATCTGATGATTTTCATGGACGGTGTCAATCCGGGTGTAGATGAAGATGTCCCCTGGTTTACGGAAAAGCTCGGTCGTCAGATGGAAGACCTACAGTTCGCTCGTAGCGCAGCCATAGTGGACCAACTAAAGTGGGTGCCGATGGTACGGCTGGCTCTTGCAATTCAGCACAGGCTCCTCGATACAAAAACGGATGCGCAGCAATTAAAGCGCGCCCCTTACACCGGCAATCCCGTTGAACTCTTAACGAATCGGTTTCTCCAGAACCGAGAAATCTCAAAGGCAGTCTTGAATTACTACGACGTCAAGTCTCTATTCTTCCTACAACCCGATGCCACCTACAACTACTCGCTTCGTCTGTACAGACGTCCTTTGCCCGAGTCGGCACTGCTGAACCGAAAGGAGAGGGCTGAGTTTTATGAACATGACTCGCTCCCAAAAGGAGCCATCCTGCTTAGCAATCTTTTTGAGTTATGGGGAACTGATCGCAAGGCCATCGTTGACGACTGCCATTACAGCCCACACTTTAATCGTTTCCTAGCTGAGCATGTCGCAAGCCATATCGACCTGGAGAGCCTCCTGCTTCATCCCAATAAGAATAATGGACTCGCTCCTACCGGATTTCCCCGAATGGCATCGAATACGTCGCATACCAGCAACCGACAGCTTGTGCAATGAGCCGCCGAACTAATCTAGAACAGAAATAATGATCAACTGATCGGAAGTGCTTCATGGCGCCATCACAGAAACTCCTTCGTAGATAAACGGTTTGCTTTCTCAGCTTTCTCATGGGCGCATGACCAGCTCAATCAGCACCCTTCCCTCAATCCCAGATCGCTCACCAGCACACTCCCCATCCCCAGCGTCTCCATCACCGTCCTGATGATGATCGCACTGGCGGCAATGACTTCTTCTCGGTCCTTTTCGAGGCCTGGCAAACCGACACACACTCGTCAGGCAATCTTTCTCCGGCGCATCGCCTTGTCCAGATCGAAAGTTGCCTGAAGATTCATCCAAAGCTTTGCGGAAGTGCCAAGCACACGAGCCAGGTCCAGGGCAGAGTCTGCCGTGATATCGCGTTTCCCCTTGATCAGTTCGTTGAGACGCGCCCGCGTCCAGCCAAGCTTCTGCGCCAGAGCGGCTTGAGTCATCTTTCCGGGAACAAGAAATTCTTCAAGCAACATCTCGCCTGGGTGAAAAGGGTTTTTAGGAAGTCTCATAGCTCTCTCCTCCAGATATCTGGAACCTCAGTGATAATCGACTACTTGAACCTGGTAGGCGTTGCCGTCGTGCCAACGAAAAACCACCCTCCATTGATCGTTGATCCGGATGGAGTGAAAACCTTTCCATTCACCTTTCAACGCTTCCAATCGATTCCCCGGAGGTTCACGGAGATCGCTGACCTCCGAAGCATCGTGCAAATAGAGCAGCTTGCGACGGGCCGTTCGTATCAAATCTGGCGGAAATCGCAGAACGGATTTCGATCGCCGATCATCAAAAAGGTCTTCCGCAAGTCGATTGGCAAAGGATTCGATCACGCAGTGATGTTATCGAACATCGATAACCGCTAGCAAGAGGGAGCAGGATGGCCCATTGAAGCACATTTAAACAGACCCTCGCATTGCCAAATCAATCAGCACCCCCTCCCTCAACCCCAAATCACTCACTAACACGCTCGACATCCCCAGCGTCTCCATCACCGTCCGGATAATGATCGCGCCGGCGGCGATGACTTCTTCGCGGTTCTTTTCCAGGCCAGGCAACCCGATGCGGTCGGCTTTCTTGCGGGTCAGCAGGGTCTGTTCGAGTTCCTGCACTGTGGCGAGGGTTAGTCGATAGTTATGGATGCGGACCGGATCGTATGCGGGCAGTTGCTGCGCCATGGCGGCGAGGGCCGTGATGGTTCCGGCGGTCCCAACGAAGGTTGCCGTCTCATAGCCTGTCATCTCCGTGACGGCGGCCTTCGTCTCCCGCGCAATCCATTCCCGCGCCTGCCGGATCTCCTCTTCGGTTGGAGGATCGTGATGGAGCAGCCGTTCGCAGAGACGCACCACGCCGATATCGATAGATCGAACGATGGGCTGCTGCCCTGACCGATCCAGAATGAATTCCGTACTGCCGCCGCCGATGTCGAGGGCCAGCATATCGGTCACTCCAGGCGGAAGACCGGAGCGAATACCGAGTAACGTGAGTCGGGCCTCTTCGTCGCCGGTGATGACTTCGACATCGAATTCGGCTTCGCGTTTCACGCGATCCAGAAACTCGGCGCGATTGGCGGCATCGCGGACCGCGCTCGTCGCAACGGCCGTACAGCCATCGACCCGATAGGTATCGATAACCGCCTTCCACTCACGCAAACACTGGATCACCCGATCCATCGCTGCCTGGCTCAAGCGCTTTGTCAGATCGACGCCTTCACCCAGGCGAAGAATGCGCCGTTCTGATCGCTGCTCTTTGAGAGGCATGTTCGGCGAGATATCGGCGATGAGAAGCCGACAGGTAAGGGTGCCGATATCGATACCGGCAAGCCGGCGCGGGCGAACGGAGGGAGCGGTCATTGCTCGTCCCGAATCTCGTCCATCTCAGCTTCGAGTTTCTTCCGGGCGTCTTTCAACTGCTGAATCTCGCGGACGACGCGACCGATTTCTTCGTCGTACGTCACCCGTTCGGCCGTCTCGCCCCGCTCTTTCATTTCAACGGCCCGCTCGCCGATATCTTTATAGAGATCAGACAATTGCTGATCGATTTTTCGGACCTCTAACCGCATCCGGAGTAATTCCGTCTCTTCCAGCGCGCGGCCGGCGACATGCGCCGTACCCAATCGCAGTGTGGCTAGCCCTGACCGGAAATCGTCTTTGATGCGTTGCAATAAACCCATTTCAACTCCCTGCTGACAAGCTGACAGGCCTCATGCTGACATCCGGAGGCCGACCTTGTCAGCCTGTTCACTTGCGATCTTGTCAGCGTTCTCAGCTCACCGACCCCAACTCCAACTTCTGCTCCCACTTCCTCAACATCGCCCCTTTCAAACCCTGATGCCCCGGTGCGCTCAGCTGGGGATCCTGCTTGAGCAGCGAGAATGCTTCCAACCTGGCCTGCTGTAACAAATCACCGTCCCGCACGATGTTGGCCACGCGAAACTCCGGCATCCCCCACTGGCGAAACCCGAAGAATTCCCCTGGTCCTCTGATCCGCAAATCTTCCTCCGCAATCACAAAACCGTCGTTCGATTGGACCAGAGCATCCAGCCTCTCACGGGCATTGGACACCGGCTCGTCCCCGCCGAGCGGATGCCGGCCCAGCGTTGGCCGATTTCGCCCCAGCCCGGCGGCCATCAGCAGACAGTAGGATTGTTCCGCTCCCCGCCCGACCCGGCCACGCAGCTGATGCAACTGTGCCAGGCCGAAGCGCTCGGCATGCTCGATCATCATAATCGTCGCGTTCGGCACATCGACTCCGACTTCAATCACGGTGGTGGCGACGAGCAGATGGATCTTCCCGGCCTTGAAGTCGGCCATCACCGTTTCTTTCTCCGCAGATTTCATGCGTCCGTGCAACAAGCCGACTGTGAACTCAGCGAACTCGCCGTTCTGCAATTCCTCGGCCCCTTGAATCGCCGCCTGCAAATCCGTCTTCTCTGATTCCTCGACTAACGGATACACGACATAGGCCTGCCGTTTATTCCGCAATTCATCTTTGAGAATCTGATAGGCCCGGCGGCGTTGGGCATCACCGAACAGGAACGTCCGAACAGGCCTTCGCCCGGGCGGCAGCATATTGATGACGGACACATCCAGATCGCCATAGACTGTCATCGCCAGCGTGCGCGGGATCGGCGTCGCCGTGAGGACGAGCACATCCGGCTTGTAGCCTTTATCGATCAGATTCTTCCGCTGCATTACGCCGAACTTGTGCTGTTCATCAACGACGGCGAGACCGAGGTTCTTGAAGGCCACGCCCTTCTGGATCAAGGCATGGGTCCCGATCGCCACCTGCGCGTCGCCGGAGACCAGCTGCGCCGCTTGGGCCTTTTTGACCGCCGCCTTATCACTTCCGCGCAGCAACGCGACACTCAACCCCAGCGCCTCCAACGTACCCTTGAGATTACGATAGTGCTGCTCGGCCAAAATCTCCGTCGGCGCCATGAGCGCGGCCTGGTAGCCGGACCCGCAAGCCATGACGATGGCATGGAGCCCCACCACGGTTTTCCCCGACCCGACATCGCCCTGCACCAGCCGGTTCATCGGTTTGGGCGAGATCATGTCCCGATAAATTTCGCGAATGACCCGATCCTGCGCAGCCGTTAAGCGGAACGGCAACAAGCGGCTTAACTTATCGACGATCGGCGCCCGCGGATTGAACTTGAGGCCCTTCGGCTGCTCCTGCACTGACCGCTGCCTGGTGGCTAAAGCCATCTGCAGCAGAAATAATTCTTCGAACGCGAGCCGGCGATGTGCCGGAGTCTTGCCCTGCTCCAACAATCGGGCATCTGCCTCCGCTTTGGGGAAGTGCACATCGTGAATGGCCTCGTGAATCGGAATCAGACGTTGGCGGGCTCGCAGGGGCACCGGCAGATGGTCGCGCAATTCCCGGGCATACTCATCCAGCAATCCCTTCACCAGCACGCGCGATTGCCGGGAAGTCCAGCCCTTCGTCTCATGGTAGATCGGCACAATCCGGCCCACATGCAGGGCCGACTCCGCCGCCTCGCCCACCACTTCATACTGCGCCACGTCCATACGCGGGACCATCCACCCCTGCTTTCCGGCAATGACGCGGCCGCTCATCATGACGACTTTTCCGACCGCCAAGACGTCCTCAAGATAGGCCTGATTGAAGAACACCACCTGCATCTTCCCGGTCTCATCCTCGACACCGACCTCCAGCACGGACAGGCGTCGATTCCTCGTGCGCTTCGCGTCACATTTCGCAATCGTGCCGCAGATCGACGTGACCATACCCGGCACCAGATTGCCGATGGGCGTCATCACGGATCGATCTTCGTAGCGCCAGGGAATCGTCCATAAGGCATCCTCGACCGTCGCCACCCCGAGCCGTTGCAGTAAGGCCATCCGTTTCGGCCCGACCCCTTTCACAAACTGGACTGGAAGATTCCAGACGTCACCTCGCGTCGATCCCGCAGATGAGGCCGCGTCGTCGTCCTGATCCTCGCGACTAGGCAATGCCTCAGGAGTGGCTTCACGCAGCCGGCCGAGAATCGCGCAGGCCGCTTGCAGCCGCCGCTGCTGTTCGTCGATCGGGAGGGCCTGCTGGAAATCGATGAAGAGTTCGCGGAGCGAACGCAGACGCGACTCAATAGCCGGGGGAATCCATTCCTGAG
>LNFM01007413.1_pt1 | contig 17231 bp, 12 predicted proteins | sample 596031 | NCBI WGS metagenome assembly LNFM01 (sample SAMN04254537, study PRJNA301005) | activated carbon metagenome | isolation source: dual media filters at the Ann Arbor, Michigan drinking water treatment plant | place: USA: Ann Arbor | reverse complement strand
GGGGGCGGCGCGGCGACAAGGCGACCGCGTCACTGATCGGCGACGTCGTGCGCGGGGTCCTGCTGACCCAGCCGCGGATCTTCCTCGGGGGTGCGGGCGGCATGGTCGGACCGCGGCAGGTCGGCTACGGCAGCATCGCGGCGGCGGGGCAGGTGCTGCGCCGCGACCTCGCGGCGGCGACCCTGGCGTCGCAGGCGTTGCCGACGATCTCCAAGCCGGTCGTGCCCGGCGCGCTCGACGGTGCCGAGCCCCGCGGCCGGCGCAACGTCGACTACATCGCGCAGCTCGTGGTCCTGCGCGCGTGGTACCGGGCTGTCCGGCTCGCGCGCGCCGCCGACGACGACGCGCGCGTCGTCGTCACCGCAGCGATCGACACCCTCGGCGTCGCGATCGAGGAGCGCGTCGCGAGGCTGCGCAGCTTCCTCGAGGAACGCGGTCAGGCGATGCCCCGACTCGATCTCGAGCCGGAACTCGCCTGTCCGTCGGTGCTCGCACCTTCGCCGGTCGAGCACGTCGCGTGGCTCGGCGGCCTCGACGAGTCCGAGCGCGCCCTGCTGCAGGACTGGCTCGGACGCGTCGCCGCGGCCGTCAGCGCTAGTCGAGCGTGAACGGCATCGACGTCGCGGGGAACGCCGCGACGCAGCAGTTGTCGTCGAGCGAGAACACGGTGTCGTACGTCTCGCCGGACTTCATGGTCAGGCCGCTGCGGGTCTCGTTGTACCAGGAGACCGTGAAGCTCATGCGGTCGTCCGCGAGCTCCACGCTCCACTCGCCTGCCGCGTCGGGCGGGCCAGCGACGAGCTCGCCGTCCTCGAGCGTCGCGGTGACGCCAGAGCGCGGGCTCGAGACGACGAACGACAGGGCGTCGACGACGTCGAGCACCGCGGCGTCCTCGGTCCCGTCGACGCGGAACGCGATCTCGGGGAGGGGCTCGCCGAGCTCGAACGTCAGCTCGGCGACGTCACCGTCGACCGTGCCTTTCGCGGCGCCGTCGCCGTCGGCATCGAGGAGTTCGGTGGGTTCGTCGACTGCGACCTTGGCGACGCCGGATTCGGTGGTGTCGCCGGAGCAGGCGCCAAGGAACGCCGTGATCAGTAGGGTGTGTTTCTTCATGCGTGGGACCTCCGGTACCGGGTAGCTGCTCTGTTCGACCGATCCGCGCGCGCTTCGAGGGCGAGATCGGGACGGGTACGGCCGCCGCGGCTCGCTTCGGGGCACGGCGACGATCCGACGGCCGACGCGGGTGACGCCGCGTTGATCGATGCGGTCGCGACGCTATAGGCAAGGAGTTGACCGCCTCGACCCGCCGTTCGCCCCGCTCGCGCGCCCTCCGGCATGCTGCCCGCGCCGCGGCGCTCGCCCTCGTCGGCGTGGCGCTGCCGTCGATCGCGTCGGCCGCCCCGTCGATCTCCGCGGCACCAGCCGCCTGCGCGTCTCGGACGCCGCGCGACCGCCCCGATCACCCCGACATGGGGATCGTCCGCTTCCGCGATCCCTCGTGTCGCCGCGACGTGTGGCTCGGCGCCGATGTGGGCGGCGTGGTCCTGCCCAAGAACCTCGGTCCGCTCGATCGCACGGTGTGGACGGTGCGCGCCGGCCCGGCGTGGGCCATCCGCCTCGCGCCGTGGCTCTCCGCGGGCGGACGCCACGGGATCGCGATCTACGACGCGGGTGACGTGCGCCTGCGCGTGCACGATCACCAGGTCGAGCTCGCCGCCCATCCGATACGCGACCGCCGAGCGACGATGCACGATCGCCTCTCGGCGGGCATCGAGACCCACGCCGTCCTCGCGCAGCGCATCGATGGCCGGCAGTTCCGCCTCGGCGGCGTGCGTGACCTCGTCGCCTACGTCGGCTACGGGATCGACCACACCGTCGCGCCGCGCTGGCGCCTCGGGTGGCAGGCCCACTTCCGCCACGCGTGGCTCTTCCACGACACGCAGCGCCAGCTCCGGCTCGGTGTGCGACTCGCGTTCACGCCACGGCCGGCGCATCGACTGAGCGTCACGGCGCTGGGCTTCCTCGTCGATCGCAACCCCGATCAGGCGGGCCGGCCGATGCCGCGGCGCACGGTCGTCGGACAGGTCGCCGCCGAGTACGCGTGGATGTCCCGCGTCGGGATCGGCCCGAGCCTGCAGGTGCGCTACAGCACCGGCTTCCTCACCGGCGAGGCGCCCGTGTACGAGCTGCGCTCCGAGGTCCTGCACGCCGACTACGCCGACGCGACGATCGGCCTCCGCGCGGTGTGGTAGCCGTCGCGGCGAGTCAGGCGAACGGGCGGCCCTCGGGCGTGGGCCGGTGCAGATCGCTGCCGACCTCGTCGACCCAGCCGCGCGCGAGCAACATCGACAGGAACGCGCCGCGGGGGCCGACCATCGGCACGTTGGTCTTGCCGACCGTGCGGTTGACCTGGAACTTGGTGCCGACCGCCCGCAGGTCCTCGCACAGCTCGTCGCCGTCGTCGCCGCGCAGCCAATGGTAGCGCTCGACGTGGGCCAGCAGCGGGGTGAACCCGCGATCGGTCAGGGTGCGCACGACCTCGAGCAGGGATCGCGGCGCGTGCTCGCGCGTGTGGGCCTCGAACAGCACGTAGCGCTCGGGGCCGAACGCGATGAACTCACCGCGGCGGATCCGATCGGCGAGCCCGTCGTCGAGGAAGTGCTCGGCGCCGAGCTCGAGCCGGACGCCGATGCCAGCGGCGGCGGCCGCCGTCTGGAGCCCGTCGAACGCCCGCGCGAGCCCATCCGGGGTGTTGTCGTACTTGCCCGGGTACATGTGCGACGTGCAGACGATCGTCTCTGCGCCGGCGGCCTGCAGCAGACGCAACATCGCCAACGACATGTCGAGGTCGCGGGCTCCGTCGTCGACGCCGGGGATCGCATGGCAGTGGCAATCCCGCGGGCGCAGGGTGATCTCGCGGTCCACCGCGGGCCGCTTCTTGAACCAACCGAAGACGTCCACGGCGGCTCTGTAGCGCGTCGCGATGATGCCCGCCACGCACCGGGCCAATCCGGTACGCCTGCTTGCTGCCCGCGCGGGGGGTCATTACGAGGTGCGAGGCCTTCACCCGCGAGCCTCCGATGTCGACTCTGCCTTCTCTCCCTCCACCGTCGGCTTCGTCTCCCACCCCGGCGTCGTCTGCTCCCCCGTGCGAGGCCGCGTCATCCACCGCGCGGGGCGATCGGGCGCGGCCCGTCGCCGCGGACAACGACGGGTGGTGGCCACGCTTCGCGCGGCTCATCACACCGACGCGCATGCTCAACAGCCCGTCGCGCCGACGGATGGTCCGCGGCGCGATGGACATCGCCGTCCTCACGTCCGCGCTCGCGCTCGCCTTCGTCGTGCGCTTCGAGTCGCTCGATGCCTCGGTCTGGGGCGGCATGTTCATGCTGGCGTGGCCGCCGATGCTGTGCACGCGGCTGCTGTTCGGCCGGGCGCTCATGCTCCACACCTCGAGCTGGCGCTTGTTCGCCCTGCGCGACACGGAGCAGCTCGCCCTCGCGATCGGCGTCGGCAGCGTGACGATGCTCTTCGTGCGCCTGGTCTGGCCGACGTGGGGCGTGCCCGTCGGCGTCATCGGGCTCGAAGGCCTCTTCACCCTGCTCGGGTCGTGGGGCGTACGCGTGGTCGTGCGCGCCCTCGACGAGGCCAACGAGCGGCCCGCGGTGGCGTCGACCGCCCGCCCGACCCGCGCGCTGCTCATCGGGGCCGATCGCGACGGTCGTCTCGCCGCCGATGCGCTCGCGGCCAACCCCGCCGCGGGCTACGTGGTGGTCGGCTTCGTCGACGACGCACGGGATCGTCAGGGGCGGCGCATCGGCGGCGTGCCAGTGCTCGGCGTCATCGACGACATTGCCGACGTCTCGCGGCGCGTCGCCGCCGACGTGCTCATCCTGGCGATGCCGCAGGCGTCGCGGCGCACCCGACGGGAGATCGTCGATCGCTGCCGCAGCGCGAACCTCCCCATCCGCACCGTGCCGGCCTACTGGGAGCTGCTCGGTGGCAAGCTCGAGGTCTCGAAGATCCGCCAGGTCAAGATCGAGGATCTCCTCGGCCGCGACGTCGTGGTCGCCGATCGCAGCCGCGACGCGAACCTGCTCGCGACCTACCGCGGCAAGCGGATCGTCGTCACCGGCGCCGGTGGATCGATCGGCTCCGAGCTCTGCCGGCAGCTCGCGGCGATCGGGCCCGAGAAGCTGGTCCTGCTCGAGTACAGCGAGAACAACCTGTTCGACATCGACGCCGAGATCCGCCCGCGCCTCGGGGATCGCACGGTCACCGCGCTCGTCGACATCCGCGACGAGGGCGCGCTCGATCGCCTGTTCGCGCGGCACAAGCCCGAGATCATCTTCCACGCGGCCGCTTACAAGCACGTGCCGATGATGGAGTCGCACCCGGCCGCGGCGGTCGGCAACAACGTCCGCGGCACCCGGCTCGTGGTCGAGGCCGCCCAGCGTCACTGCGCCGCGCGCCTCGTGCTGGTGTCGACCGACAAGGCCGTGAATCCGACCAACATCATGGGTGCGACCAAGCGGGCCGGCGAGATGATCGTGCAGTCGCGGGCCCCGCGGGGCACGACCAAGATGTGCTGCGTTCGCTTCGGCAACGTGCTCGGCTCGCGTGGATCGGTGCTGCACACGTTCGCCCGGCAGATCGACGCCGGCGGTCCGGTGACCGTCACGCACCCCGACATCACCCGGTTCTTCATGACCATCCCCGAGGCGGTGCGGCTGGTGCTGCAGGCCGGCACGGCGGGACAGGGCGGCGAGGTGTTCGTGCTCGACATGGGCGAGCCGGTGCGCATCGCCGACATGGCCGCGCAGATGATCGAGCTGTCCGGTCGCGGCGATGACGGCATCGCGATCGAGTACGTCGGCCTGCGCCCGGGCGAGAAGCTCTACGAGGAGCTGGCCCACGACGGCGAGGCGCTCCGCCCCAGCGGCATCGACGGGATCAACATGGTCGCGCCGCAGTCCCTCGAGGCGCCGACGATCCTCCCATGGGTGCGACGGCTCGAACTCGCGGCCGAGGCCCGAGATGTCGCGACGATCCGGCAGCTGCTCGCCCTCGGGACCGGCTACCGCCAGGGCACGGCGCCCGTCGTCGACGACGAGCGAGACGACGAGCAGGACGACGACGTGATGCAGGGCGAGGTGGGCTGAACCATGCGAATCCTCTATCTCCACCAGTACTTCGTGCCGCCGGACGCGGCGGGCGGCACCCGGTCCTACGAGCTCGCGCGGCGCTGGGTCGCCGCCGGCCACGAGGTCACGATCGTCACCTCCAACGCGATGATGCCCGCGCCGTATCGCGAGCTCACCATGCCGGAGATCACCGAGTACGACGGCGTGCGGGTGATCGTGCTGCCGGTCCCGTACTCCAACCACATGAGCTACCGCGCGCGCATGGCCGCGTTCGCGAAGTTCGCCATGGCGTCGACGCGCGTCGCGCTGGCCGAGCGCGCGGATGTCGTGTTCGCGACCAGCACGCCGCTGACGATCGCGGTGCCGGGCCTCGTCTCGAGCCTCGGGCACCGTGTGCCGATGGTGTTCGAGGTCCGCGATCTGTGGCCCGAGCTGCCGATCGCCATGGGCGCCCTCGGCAACCCGCTGATGCGCGCTGCTGCGGCCTCGCTCGAGTGGTGCGCCTACCACGGCGCCGCGCACGTCGTCGCGCTGTCACCCGGGATCGCGGATGGTGTCGCGAAGCGCGGGATCCCGCGCTCGCGCATCTCGGTGGTGCCCAACGCCTGCGACCTCGCGGCGTTCGGCGGCGCCGATGCGGGCGCGGCGGCCGTTCGGGCCCGCTACCTGCGGTTCCTCGAACCGGCGCGGCCGGTCGTCATGTACGCCGGTACGTTCGGGCCCATCAACGACGTCGCGTGGCTCGCCGACGTCGCCGCCGCGTCGCGCCGTCGCGGCGATGGTCTGCAGTTCGTCGCCGTCGGCGACGGCGCGGGGCGGCAGACGCTGGTCGAGCGCGCCCAGGCCCTCGGCGTGCTCGAGCGCGACCTGTGGGTGCTGCCCCCGATCCCGAAGCGCGAGATGCCGGGGCTGCTCGGCAACGCCACGATCGCGACCTCGCTGTTCCTGCCGATGCCCGAGATGCAGGCCAACAGCGCGAACAAGTTCTTCGACGCGCTGGCGGCGGGACGCCCCGTGGCGATCAACTATGGGGGGTGGCACGCCGATCTCCTGCGCGACAGCGGGGCGGGCATCGCGATGTCCCAGGGCGATCCCGCCGGCGCGGCCGCGCAGCTGCACGCGTTCGCGAGCGACGGTCCGCGGCTCGCCCGCGCTCGCGCGGCGGCGCTCGGGCTCGCGCGCACGCGCTTCGATCGCGACGTGCTCGCCCACGAGCTCGAGCAGGTCCTGGTCGCGGTCGCGGGGCGCGGCGCGTCCGCGGTCGCGCGCGCCGCCTGACGGGCGTCGGGTGATCCGACCGACGGCAGCGCGGTCAGAAGATCGCGCGCGTCTGCAGACGAAAACCCGGGAGCTCCGGATCCCCCGAGACCGTCGGCGGGTCCTCCAGCACCTCGATCGCCTGATCGGGCCGGAAGACGTAGACGCGGCGTGCTGCCGGATCGACGAGCCAGCCGAGGCGCGCGCCGTTCGTCAGGTATTCGGACAGCTTGTCGAGGAGCCCGTCGAGCGAGTCGCTGGGCGAGCGGAGCTCGACGACGAAGTCGGGACACAGCGGGGCGAAGCGCTCGCGTTGATCCGGCGTCAGCGCGTCCCAGCGCTCGCGCCGGATCCAGGCCATGTCCGGTGAGCGCTCGGCGCCATTCGGGAGGATGAAGCCGGTCGACGAGTCGAAGCCGACCCCGCTGCCGTCCGCCTCGGCCCACGCCGCGAGCTGGCCGGTCAGCACGAAGTTCCGTCGGCCCGTCTCCGAACCCGTGGGTGGCATGATGACGAGCTCTCCGTCGGCGGTTCTTTCGACGCGCAGCGCCGGGTTTGCCCGGCAGAAGCGCCACAGCTGCTCATCGCTCATCGGAGAGGCCAGGCGGGCGCGCATCGGCAGGTGCGTCGCGTCGGCGACGATCGAGACGGGATGCGCTGCGGTCGTCGCGGGGGCCGAGGCCATGACGGCTTTCAGCGTAGCACGCCCGGCGGTGCGCGTTACACTGCCGCCCCGTGACCCCCACGCGTCGCTCCTTCGTCGTCGGCACCGCGGCCGCGATCACCTCGGGCTGCGGGCCCAAGGCCACCGTCGCACCAGCGGAACCCGCGGGGCCCTCCGAGGCGCTCTACGACGCGGCAGGCGCCCCCTCGACGCTCGGCGCGTTCGTCGTGCGTTGCGAGGCCGCGGACGTCGTCGCGTTCGGCGAGCTGCACGAGCACCCGGTCGCGGCGCGCCTCGAGCTCGAGCTGCTCACCGCGTTGCTCGCGATGCCGCGCCCGGTCGCGCTCGCGATGGAGTTCTTCGAGAGCGACACGCAGCCGGCGATCGACGCGTACCTCGCCGGCGAGATCGACGAGCCGACGTTTCGCGAGCGGACGGGGCGCGACGAGGCGTACGAGACCTCGCACCGCCCGCTCGTCGAGGCGTGCAAGGCCAAGGGAGCGCGGGTGGTCGCCGCCAACGCGCCGCGGCGCCTGGTCACCGCGTACCGCAAGTCGGGCCTCGAGTACGCGCCGTGGCTGGCGAGCCTGCCCGAGGCGGACCGCGCCCTGCTGCCGGCGTCCAGCGTGCCGCCGCACGACGAGCACGAGCGCCGCTTCATGGCGCTGATGGGACCGGAGCGCGGGCCGGCGTTCTTCAAGTCGATGGCGCTGTGGAACGACGCGATGGCCGAGGCGATCGTGGCTGCGAGCGCCGACGATCCGAACGTTCGCGTGATGTTGGTCGTCGGCGCCTTCCATGTCGCGGCGCGCCTGGGCACGATCACGCAGGTCCTCGCGCGCGCCCCCCAGCACGACGTCGCGCTGCTGACGATGCGAGACGGCGGCGCGGCGTGGCGCGACGACGATCGCGACGAGGGCGATCTCGTCGTGTGCGTCGCGTGACCGCGGATCGCTCGCGCTGTCGGCGAGCGCAGGCTGGATCACCGATCCGCGGCCGTGCGATCGCCCCTGCACACCGTCGCGCACGGCGCGCGACGGGCACCGTGCGCTGACTCGCGTCGTTTCCCCGCGCAACCCTGGCGCGGAGGCCCTTCAGCGTCGTTTCCCCCTTGGCAGCGCCACGGGTGCGGGTGCACACCAGGGTCTCACCAAGGAAGCCACGCTACATGCCCGGCAGGACAACGCACGCTCGACTGCTCGCCTGGATCGAAGAGGTCAAGGCCCTGTGCAAGCCCGACTCCGTCCACATCTGTGACGGCAGCCAAGAAGAGTACGACCATCTGTGCAACCAGATGGCGGAGGCCGGGACCCTGATCCGCCTCAACCCCGAGAAGCGTCCGGGAAGCTTCCTCGCCCGCTCCGATCCCCGCGACGTCGCGCGCGTCGAGGATCGTACCTTCATCTGCAGCAACTACAAGAACGACGCCGGCCCCACCAACAACTGGATGGACCCGGCGCAGATGAAGGCGACGCTGGGCAAGCTGTTCGACGGCTGCATGCGCGGCCGCACGATGTACGTGGCGCCGTTCTCGATGGGCCCGCTCGGCTCGCCGATCGCCAAGCTCGGCGTGCAGATCACCGACAGCGCGTACGCGGTCGTCAACATGCGCATCATGACGCGCATGGGCCAGGGCGCCCTCGACGTGATGGGCCAGGACGGCGAGTTCGTGCCGTGCCTGCACTCGGTCGGCCGTCCGCTCGCCGCCGGCGACAAGGACGTCGTCTGGCCGTGCAACCCCGAGAACATCTACATCGCGCACTTCCCCGAGACCCGCGAGATCTGGTCGTTCGGCTCGGGCTACGGCGGCAACGCCCTGCTCGGCAAGAAGTGCCTCGCGCTGCGCATCGCCTCGACGATGGGGCGCGACGAGGGCTGGCTCGCCGAGCACATGCTCATCGTCGGCGTCGAGAGCCCCGAGGGCGAGAAGACCTACGTGGCGGCCGCGTTCCCGTCGGCGTGCGGCAAGACCAACTTCGCGATGATGGTCCCGCCCGCCGGCTTCGAGGGCTGGAAGGTGTGGACGGTCGGCGACGACATCGCGTGGATCAAGCCGCGCGACGGCAAGCTCTACGCGATCAACCCCGAGGCCGGGTTCTTCGGCGTGGCCCCGGGCACCGGCGCCAAGACCAACCCCAACGCGATCGCGAGCCTGAAGAAGAACTGCATCTTCACCAACGTCGCGCTGACCGACGACGGCGACATCTGGTGGGAGGGGCTCACGGAGGAGACGCCGGCGCACCTCATCGACTGGAAGGGTCAGGAGTGGACGCCGGCCAAGGGCACCCCGGCGGCGCATCCCAACGCGCGCTTCACCGCGCCGGCGTCGCAGTGTCCGTCGATCGATCCGAAGTGGGAGGATCCTGCGGGCGTGCCGATCGCCGCGTTCATCTTCGGCGGCCGCATGTCGAAGGACCAGCCGCTGGTCTACCAGGCGTTCAACTGGACCCACGGCGTGTACCTCGCGGCGACGATGGGCTCCGAGGCAACGGCCGCGGCGGTCGGGCAGGCGGCGATGCGCCGCGACCCGTTCGCGATGCTGCCGTTCTGCGGCTACAACATGGCCGACTACTTCAACCACTGGTTGAACGTCGGTCGCAAGATCCCGAACCCGCCGCGGATCTTCCGCGTGAACTGGTTCCGCAAGGGCGACGACGGCAAGTTCCTGTGGCCCGGCTACGGCGAGAACATGCGCGTGCTCAAGTGGATCGTGGATCGCGTCAAGGGCCGCGGCTACGCCATCGAGAGCCCGCTCGGCTGGATGCCGCGCCACGAGGACCTCAACTGGTCGGGCCTGGCCTTCGACGCTGAGAAGTTCCAGGACCTGATGGGCGTCGACAAGCAGCCCGGCACCCTCGAGGCCCACGCCCACGAGGAGCTGTTCGATCGCTTCTTCGATCGGCTGCCGAAGGAGTTCGTGTTCGAGCGCGAGCTGCTGCGCAGTCGGCTGTGGCGCTCGCCGGATCATTGGGAGGGCACGCACCTCCCCGGCGGTCTGTAGGGCGCGTCGACGAGCCCGAGCGCGGCCCTGATTCCCGGGAGGGAGTCAGGGCCGTCGCACGTGGTTCTCCGCCCACCGCTGCGTGTCGCAGGTGAAGCCCACCGCGCCGAACACCACCTCGAGCGCACCGAATTCCCGCTGCCCCACGCGCACGTCCGCCGGCACGTCGCGCAGGTCCACGCGGCTGCGCAGCGCGGGCACGTCGAGCGCCGCCGCGAAGCCATCGACGTCGACGACCTCGCCGCTCTCCTGCAGACCGTCGTCGTAGTCGAACCAGATCGATGGGGGCGCCGGGGTCTTGCGCGGCTTCGGGACCTTGCCGACGCCGAGCTCCGTCGCGAGCGTGCCGGTGTCGATCGCGAGCACCCACTGCACCGGTCGCGTGGTCCCGTCGGCGTCGGTGACGTGCTGCTTCCGCGCGAGCGCGACGAGGTCACCCAGGGCGTCCGCGGTCGGGTTCACGACGATGCCGCGGGCCGTCTTCGCGTTCCACACCAGCGTCGTGTAGCCGACGATGAGCCCGTCGAAGCCCGGGGGCGGCGGCGGTGGGGGCGGCCGCGGACCGTCGAGGACGGGCGCCGGGATGACCGAGGAGAAGCCGAACAGCGGTCGCGCCGCGGGGGGCCGCCGCTCGTCGACGCGACGCCCCGTGAGGAGGTCGAGCACGACGTGCAGGGGCTCGGTCGAGCCGCGCCGCGTCCCCTCGAGGATCACGTCGCGACCGCGGACGCGCGTGCGTGTGACGTCGATCCCGCCGCGCTCGATGCCGAGGTGGCCGTGGTACTCGGCCTCGAACGTCGGGTCCGCGTTCGCGAACGACCACGCCTGCGTCCCCGTGCGCATGTCGATCGCGACGACGACGTGATCGCGCTGCAACAGTGTGACGCGATCGCCGAACACCACCGACCAGCTCGAGCCCTGATCCACCGTCAGCGTCGGCGGCGACACCTCGGCGCTCCAGACCAGTCGGTCCTCGAGCAGATCGATCTCGGCGAGCAGCACGGAGTCGGGCTGCCGCATGTGCGGGATCTGGATCCCGACCGCGACGGTGACGCGGTCGCGCGTGAGCCGGTGCGCGACCGTGTTGGCGTACGGATCGAGGCCGAGGTTGCCGAGGGCCATCAGCGCGTCGTCGAGCCAGAGGTTTCCGTCCTTCTCGATGACGAGGTGCTGCTTGCTGCCGAGATCCACCGTGACGCCGCCCGAGGCCGAGCTCTGCGGCGCGGCGTCGAGGATCGCGGGGCCGCGCGGGGCCGTGGCGGCCAGGACGTGCACGGCGAGGCCCAGGGACGGGAGCAACGGGGTCATGCCCGGGGGAAAGCACGCCGCGTGCCAGGGCGTTCGGCGTGGGAGTCTCGCGGGCGTGGGGTGGTGGAGGACACGGATCGGGTCGTGGGGGATCGGGGATGACGCGGATCGGGGGCGGTCGCGCGGCGGTCCCCCGTTCTCATTGGAGCCGCAGGCGATCGAGTCGGAGGGCTACGGGGAGCGCTCGGCGACGAACATGTCGTAGCCGCTGGCGGCGGAGTTGAAGTAGTAGAGGCGACAGCCGTCCTCGGAGACGGCGGATGGAACGTCGATCGAGGTCGTGTTCAACTCGACGAGGGCGACGGGTTGTCCGAACCCGTCGTCGATCGTGGAGCGCCGCGCTGCATAGATGTCGTAGCTTCCCGAGCCTCCGTCGCGCGTCGAACTGAAGTAGATCGTCAGACCGTCGCTCGTCGGGGTCGCGTTCGAGTCGCCCGCACCGGGGACGTTGAGTTCGCCGATGGGCACGACGTCACCGAAGCTCCCGTCCGGTTGGCGCGCAGCACGGTAGAGGTCGGCATCCCCGGTTGAATCCGAGTCGAAGTACAGCATCGTCCCATCTGCGTTCGTACGCACGCCGGCCTCGTGGGAAGGCGTGTTGATGCCGGCGACGCCCAACAGCGGGCCGAAGGCTGCGACCGTGTTGGGTCGGGTCGAGACGAGGATGTCGTAGTCGCCGCTCTGGCTGATCGACTCCGCGAACAGCGTGAGGCCATCGGTGGTCACGCTCGGCCGACGCTCCGCGCCCGGAGTGTTAACGTCGCTGACGGACGCGGGATCGCCGAACTCGTCGAATCGCCCGTCGCGCGTCGACACGTAGAGGTCGAAGCCTCCGACCCCACCGGGTCGCGAGCTCGAGAAGTACAGGGTGAGTTCGTCGGGCGACACCCACGCCCCCTCATCGTGGTCCCGCGAGTTGAGGCTCACCAGCGGCGTTGGCGGGCCGAACGGCGCCTCGCTGTCGAGGCACGTCTGCGGCTCCCCGGTACTCGAGTCGTCCGCCGAAGGGTCGGTGTCGGGGACGCCCGTGGTCGAGCCGTCGCTGGAGGGCTGGGTCGGATCGGTGGTCGTCTCGTCGTCGCCCGTCGTCGTGGTGTCGCCAGTCGTGCCACCGCTGGCGTCGCCGGTCGTGTCGTCGGCCGACGCGGTCCCTGTCGACGCGGAGCCGTCGCCGCCGGGTGGCCCGGGTGCGTCGTAGCAGGCCGTCACGGCCAGGCCGATGCCGAGTTGGGCGAAGGCGAGCCGCCAGGGCGCGCGGGATTCGTCGCGGGATCGTGAAGGCGGCGTCATACGCCAGGAGTGCGAGGAGCGTGCCGATCGATCCCAGCAATTCGACGGCGACCATCGCTCCAGACCACCGCGGACACCCCGTGGCGCGCGTGCCCCAGCGAGACGGCATTGCCCACGTCACGACACCGCAGAGCGGCGTCGGCGTAGCCCGTCGGCCCAGTCGTCGAAGTCACCGCCCACGATCGGCTCGGCGTCCCCGAGGCGCGCGAGCGTCGTCCGCAGGCGGTCCTTGGCCAGGCGCAGGCGGCTCCGCACGGTGCCCTCCGGGATCCCGAGCACGATCGCCAGCTCGGGCCCCCGCAGCGCCTCCCAGTAGTGCAGCTCGAGCGCGAGTTGCAGGTCGAGCGGCAGCGTCTGCAACGCGAACAACAGCAGGTCGCGACGACGCAGCTCCGATCGCTCGCGACTCGGCGACGGCGCGAGCTCGTGCACCGACGTCGTCATCGCGTCGACGCGCCCGCGGGGACCGTGCCGCTCGCGGAAGTGCAGATAGAGCTCGTTGCGCGCGGTGCGGAGGAGGTACGCCCGGAACCGGGTGGCGTCGGTCATCCGATCGACGTGGGCCAGGCACGCCAGGAACGTGCGCTGGACCAGATCGTCGACCGCGTCGCCGACCTTGTTCACGAACATCCGTCGCACGCACGCCTGGTGGTGTCGCACGAGCTCGCGGCCCGCGATCGCGTCTCCGGCCCGCCACGCCTGCAACAGCTCGAGGTCGTTCATCGTCGCCTCCGCGCGGGGACCCGCGATCGTCGGGAGTGGGCCGCCTGCGCGTCGCGGGCCTCCGCCACGTCCGCCCACGCCGCGACGGTGTGCGGACTCGCGGAGCCGAAGTGGCGCTCGAAGTCGCGGGCGGCCGCGACCAGCAGCGTGAGGCGTGCGGCAGGATCGTCGCGGAGCCCGGCGATCCCCGCCCGCGCGTCGGTGGCGTGGGCCGTCCACGGGTGCTGGTCGCCGAGGCTCGACGCCAGGAGCACCTCCGCGCGCGCGAGGGCGAGCTCCGCGTCGTCGGCCCGCCCGAGGTGGACGAGGGCGGCGGCCAGGTTGAGACCGGTGAGGCCGCGGTCTGCCACGGCCCAGCGTGGGAGCGCGGCGAGGGCGTGGCCGTACGCGGCCACCGCGGCGTCGCCGTCTCCGGACAGCGCGGCGAGCTGGCCGAGGCTGTTCCAGAGCTGGGGGAGCATCGTCGGATCATCGCCGGCCTCGAGACGTGCGCGGGCGCCGTCGAGCGCGGCGCGTGCGAGCGCCGGCAGGTCGCGGTCGGCGTGCACGCGCGCGACGAGGAGATGGGCCTCGACCACGCCGCGCATCGACCATGCAGCGGACTCGGACTCGAACCGCGCCACGATCGCGTCCGCCGACGCCAGCGCGTCGTCGTGGCGTCCGCTCAGCAGCTCGCATTCGGCGGCATCGTTGGCCAGGGTGAGGCCGAGCGGTGTGGCGCCGAGCCCGGCGAGCTCGAGGTCGGCGAGCGCCACTCGAGCCTGCGCGACGCAGCGATCGTGATCGGCGGCGCGCTGGGCGATCGAGACCTCGACGCGGCGGCGACGCGCGAGCCCGATCGGGCCGAGCCCGTCGGGGGCGATCGCCTCGGCAGAGCGCAGCCAGAGTCGCGCGAGGTCGAGATCACCGCCGACCCACGCGTGCCACGCTGCGAGCTCGACCGCGCTGCGATGACCCATCGCGTCCTGGCGGGCCACGCGGGCGGCTCGGAACGCGGCCTCCAGCGCCTCGCGGGTGTCGGCGTCGCGACCGTCGTGACGGGCGATCCGGGCCCGCCACAGCCCGAGCCGCGCGGCGACATCGGGCGCGTCGGCCTGCGGATCGGCCCCGACGACGGCGACGTCCTCGACGAGCGCGTCGACGTCGTCGGCGAACAGGTGCGCCTGGGCCCGGGCGATCCGATCCGCGAGTTCGACGTCGATCGCGACGGTCGTCGCCGCTGGTGCCATCGCGCAGCGCCGCGGATCCTCGAGCTCGGACAGCTGGCTCCGGGCCTCCGCGGGGTGGACCTGCCGCGCGACGAAGCTCGCCGCGAGCGCTCCGAACAGGGTCAGCTCGTCGTCGAGGCACGCGTCGATGCCCGCCCTCGCCGAGGGCTCGACGCTGCACGCCGCGCGTCGCGTGGTGTGCCAGGCCGCGAGCCAGTCGCGTCCGCGTGGATCGATCGCCGGATCCACTCCGGCCGCCCGCAGCGCGGCGCTGGCGTCGACCGTGTTCGCCTCGGCGAGCGCGGCCGCGGCCGTGGTGCAGGCGTCGCCACGCGCCGTGGATGCGGCCATCAACCACGCGCTCGTCGCCGCCGCGATCGCGACGGGCCCGAGACGACGCCGCGGGATCGCAGCGCGGCGGAGCGCGACGAGCAGCGGCTCGACCGACGGCCAGCGGCGCTCCCGCTCGTCGGCCCGACCCCGCTCGAGCACCCGCGTCAGCGCCCGCGGCATGCCCCGGGCGAAGTGCGGCGCGAGGACCTCGCAGGCCATCGTCGCGAACGCGAAGACGTCACTGCGGCCATCGATCTCCTCGCCCCGTCGCTGCTCGGGCGACATGTAGCGCGAGGTGCCGCCCACCCGCTGAGGTCGTCGACCGTCGTCCTCCTGCGTGTCGTCGGCCGCCGCCGCAACCAGCTCGGCGAGACCGAAGTCGACGATCTTCACGGCGCCGACGTCGTCGACCAGCACGTTCGCCGGCTTCACGTCGCAGTGCAGGAGCCCGTGGGCATGCACGGCGATGAGCCCCTCGGCGGCGCGGGCGAGCACCGCGATGCTGTCGCCGAGGGCGTGCGGCCGACGCACCCACGTCGACAGCGGAACGCCGTGGACGAGCTCCATCACGAGGAACATCCCCTGCTCGGCGATGCCGACGTCGAACACCTGCACGACGTTCGGGTGTCGCACGCCGGAGATCGCCCGCGCTTCCCGCAGCATCCACGCGGTGACGTCGGCGCGGGTCCGTCGACGACGCAGCAGCTTGATCGCCACCGACCGACCCAGCGCGGGATCGAACCCCGCGAACACCACGCCGAACCCACCGGCGCCGATCCTCGGGCCGAGCTCGTAGCGGCCCAGGCGGGTGGTGCCACCGAACAGCGCGAGCTCGAGCCAGCCGTCGTCCTCGGGCGCGTCGATCTCGTCGCGCACCGCGGCGAAGCGCCGGCCGAGTGCGCTCGATTCGGACCGACTGTCGGAGGTCGAGATCATCGCCGCGCCGCGCATGACACCTACGCTCGGGCGCGACGATCCGATCAAACCCGCGAGGAGTTTTTCTCGAACGTTGGCCGATCGGCCGCGGTGCTCCGCGACGGCGCGGCTCGTGGTGGCGTGCCGCGTGTGATCGAAACCAGGTCGAGTGCATCAGCACCGGTGAGGCCCTCGCTCGCGGGCCCCGAGGCACGACACCATGCACATCCACCGAAGCCCGATCGCGTTCGTCCGCGCCCTCCTGCTGTGCTCGACCACCTTTGCAGCGGCGTGCGTCCAGCCCGACGAGTCCGCCGAGTCCACCGACTTCCGCGCCGACCCCGAGACCGCCGATCAGCGCTTTGCGACGCGCATGGGCACCGCCGGCGCGACCAAGGTGGAGATCGCACCGATGGATCGACCGGCCGGCGGTGACGCGCCGGGGGCGTGGAAGAACGCCGACGGCGCCAAGCTGTTCCAGGAGATGCAGACCACCGCCGGCATCGGCGTCTGCGCCACCGACGACATCGAGAAGCTCGCGACCACCGGCTCGGGTGGCCTCAAGTACCGTGCGCCCGGCGACTCGAGCGTGCTGCTCGAGAAGAGCGCCGACGCCGACAAGGGCAAGGCGAACGAGACCGCGGGCGGCGAGCGGGGGACGTTCGGCTACTTCGTGCGCGTGACCAAGGACGACAAGCAGTCCGAGTACTTCGTGCTGTTCAGCTACGATCGCATTCGCTACCCCAACAAGGCGAAGAAGGACCAGGACCTCTGCGCCTACGAGGTCTTCGTGTTCGGTCCGCTCCAACGCAAGGACGGCAAGGTCACGTGCGTCGAGCTCGTCGAGGGCTTGGCCGTCAACGCCGCGCGCGTGCTGCTGGCGGAGGTCCCGCTCGAGCTCGCCGACAAGCGGAACTTCTCGGGCGAGGGCGCGGTCACCCCTGGGGTCGCCGCTGCGGGCAAGAACTGCCTCGAGTGTCACCGCAACGCGGGCATCACGGCCGAGACGAAGCCGTTCCCGTGGACGCTGGCGAAGATCACCCCGAAGACCTGCGGCGGTGGCGGTGGCGGGACCGACACCGGCGGCGAGTCGGGCTCCGGAACCGGCGATGACGGCACCACCACGGGCCTCGACTGGGGGACGACCGTGGACTGGTTGACCGACTCGGATTCCTCGGGCGCGACGGGAGCGGACAGCGGTGGCGAGACGGGTGCCGGCGACGGGGGCGGATCCACCGGTGGCGCGGGCGGTGGATCGACATCGATCGGCGGTGACACCGGCGTGGGCGAGAGCGGCGGCGGCGAGAGTGGTGGCGGCGAGAGTGGTGGCGGCGAGAGTGGTGGCGGCGAGAGTGGTGGCGGCGAGAGTGGTGGCGGCGAGAGTGGTG
>LNFM01007412.1_pt1 | contig 17232 bp, 7 predicted proteins | sample 596031 | NCBI WGS metagenome assembly LNFM01 (sample SAMN04254537, study PRJNA301005) | activated carbon metagenome | isolation source: dual media filters at the Ann Arbor, Michigan drinking water treatment plant | place: USA: Ann Arbor | reverse complement strand
AACGAAAGCTCTACGATGCGATGGCGTCGATCCTGCGCGACGAAGTGGGTCGCGAAGTGAAGGCGAAGGGGACGGGGCGCTCGGCCTTCCACGTGCTGACGGCGCTGCTTCGACTGCGACAGATGTCGTGCGATCCGCGCCTCGTGGATCCGGCGGCCGAGCCGAGCTTGAGCGCCAAGCGCGAGACCTTTCTCGAGCTCGTTCGTCAGTTGAAGGACGAGGGGCGAAGGGCCTTGGTGTTCAGCGGGTTTCGGCAGCTGCTCGAGCTGTGGCGCGCCGACCTCGACAAAGAAGGCATCGCGTACGAGTACCTCGACGGGACGACCACCGACCGCGACGCGCGCGTGCATCGATTTCAGACGGGCACTGCCACGCTGTTTCTCATCTCGCTCAAAGCGGGAGGCACTGGCCTCAACCTCACGGGCGCCGACACGGTGATCCACCTCGACCCGTGGTGGAACCCCGCGGTCGAAGAGCAGGCCACCGATCGCGCTCATCGAATGGGGCAGACGCGAAGCGTGACCGTCTATCGACTCGTCGCCGAGGGTACGGTCGAAGAGAAGATCCAGAGCTTGAAGGCTCGCAAGCGAGACCTCGCGGACGCCGTCGTTCGCGAGGATCAGGGAGCGCTGCGCGGGCTGAGCGAGGACGACGTCCGGATGCTCCTCGGCGAAATCGGCGAGGAGGGCACGGTGGACGCTGCCGTGTTGGCGGCGGGAGTCGTTCCCGATGGAGGGGCGCGCGGAGACGAGGGCGAGCTCGCGCCGCTCGCGCCGATCACCGTCGACTCGACGCCCGAACCTTCGGCCCCACCGACGCCAACGCTAACGATCGAGCCCGCGCCGGTCGCGTCCGTCGCGTCTGCGACGTTGATCGAACCGACCGCGCCCGACGCCCCAACGCGCATCGAGCCACCGCGTACAGAGCCGCCGCGCGCCGAGCCCTCACGGGTCGAGCCGCCCCCGCGCGTGGAGCCGGCGATGACAGGGCTCGCGAGCGCGATGTCGAGCGCGCTTGGACGAGCCGAGAGCAAGCGCGACGAAGAGCCTCAAGTGCGTCCCGAACGCGCCCACGAGACCGTCGTCGAGAAACCCGCGCGCGAAGCGCGGGCGTCGGCAGAGGGTGACGCGAAGCCCAAGTCGTCGAGCGTCGCCAAAGCCGACGGCGAGTTCGTCTCGGGACCGATGGTCGATCGCGCGCAAAAGAGCGCCTCGTCCTGGATCGCTCGAACTGGCTCGAGCACCCGCGATCTCGCAGCAAAGATCGGGTGGAACGCCGCGCACATCGACCAGCTCATCACCGGAAAGAAGAAGTACATCCCCGCCTCCGTGGCCGCGGCGTTGATCGCGCTCGATCGCGAGAAGTGATCGGCTCGAGCTCGACGATCGCGGGCTCCGACGCGCTGTCGGCCGCCATGTCGATCGCTGGCAGCCGAGAGAAGTGAGACGCTCTACACAATGAGCGAAGCGCGCAAAGACGAGCTCGACATCGACCGACGCACGAAGAAGGCCTCGCGCAACGCGTGGATCTTTCTGATGGCAGGCCTCGTCGGCGTCGTGCTCGGCGCCATGCTCGGGGGAGCCGTGGGAGCTGGGCTCCTTGCGGGCGGGGTCTTCGCTGTGCTGATCGGCGTTCGTATGCGTCGCATGCTCGGCGTGGTCGGGAGCATCCGCGCCGCGACGCAGGCCAACGCGCGCGCGGATCACGCGCAGCTCGAGGCGCTGCTCGCCGCGGAGCTCGGGCGAGGACAGGCGGTGGGGCTCAAGCTGCCGATCCTCGAGATGCTCACGCAGTCGTTGCTCCGCCGCGGCGCGATGGCGGAGATCGACGCGGTGCTCAGCAAGCAGCTCGGCGAAGGATCGCGTGGCGATCGCGGGGCGTTGGCGGACTCGTACGCGAGGCTCTATTCGATCTGGGCGCTGGCGCGCGCTTCGATCGGCGCCGCCTCGGTGGAGCCTGAAGCAGCCCGCATCGAATCGAGCGGAGCGATGGACTCGCGGGCGGCGACGAGGTTGATGCTGGCCCGCGCGATCTGCGCGGCCCGCGCGAAGGACTCTGCGACGTTGGTGTCGGTGCTCGAGCCGCTCGAGCGCGTGTCCATGGACGCAACGATGCAAGAGCGCGCGCTCGGTCGCGCGCTGCGGGCGCTCGGCGAGCGCGGCGAGCTCGTCGAGGGCTATCGCGCCGGCAGCGCCGCGCAGCATCGCGGTCCCTTGGGGCAGTGGGTGTCTTCGGTGTTCGCGTCGGCGGCGCCGTTCGTCGACGAGCAGAGCTCGCTCGCGGTGGGTGAGTCGACATGGAGCCGTGTTCCAGAAGCCGTGCCCGCGCCGCTCCCGACGACGCGCGCTGGTCGCAGGCCGCTCGTGTTCATTCAGCGGTGGACCACCGTGAGCGCGGCGGCGCTCGTCGTGTTGGCCTTCGGGTTCGTGACCTATTCGACGTTGCCGCTCGCTTTTGCTCTCGCGGCCGCGAGCCTCGTGTTGTCGCTGACCTCCATCGCGCTCGCGATCGGGCGGCGCGTCGCTGCTCGAAAGCAGGTCGACGCTCTGCGCAAGAGCGTGACGCGAAGCCTCGAGGGACGCCTCGACGAGGCTGTCGAGCTCGTCACGCCAGTCATCGACGCGCGCGATCCGGTGCTGTCGGCGCTCGCGCTCATGCGTCGGATTCAGCCAACGTTCTGCGAGCGCGCTCCGAGCGAGCACCTGGCGGATCTGGAGCTGGCTGTTCAGCGGCTCGCGTGGCTTCCGTCTGCTGGAGCGAACACGCTCGTCTGGGCCAACGCCGTGCTCTGGCGTCCGCAATTGCTAGCGATGGCGGGTCGGGAAGCCGAAGCGGAAGCTGCGCTCGCGTTCGCGTTGAAGACCGTGATCGAAGTGAGCGCGGGCAGGGGGCTGTCGTTCATGGTGCGGTTCTGGACCGCGCTTGCGCAGGGCAAACGAGAGTTGGCGATCGAACACGCGCGGTCGTTCGACGCGAATGTTCCGATCGACGGACGGACGGAGTTCGCGCGGGACATCGTGCTCGCGCTGGGCGATCCGTCGGCGTCGATCCGGATTCGCGAGCGGATGCGGAGACACCCGCGGGACGAAGCGCTGCTTCGAATGGTGTGTCCGTGGTTGCTCGACGCGCTCGCCGAGGGCGCGGCCACGGGCGTTCGCGTCGAAGTCGCGGCCGATCGGCGGCCCGAGTCAGAGAGCGCTGAATCTCGTTCAGCGCCGGGCGATCTCGCCGCTCACGATCGCGGCGGCTCGACGCCATGAGGAAACCAGATCCCGTCGTAGTCCTCTTTGGCGAACGGTAGATCGAGCCACGGGCCGCGCTCGTGCGTCGCGGGATAGGGGCTGATGCGCTCGGAGAACCGCGTCGGGTAATAGTTCTGCATGAACAACAGCGCCGCTGCGCGCTCGAACTCGTTTTCGAAGCCGAGCATCTCTCGCCGAGCGTCGTCGCTCTTGCATGCGCGGATCGCGCGCGCGAGCTCGCCGTGGTCCCACCTGGTCGGCTCGAAGTCTTGCTCTGCTGTGTCGCCGAGGTAGGGCGTTGGCCAGTTTCCGTTGCGCCATAGCGAAACGCCGCCTGGTTTGGCGAAGGGATCGACGTACCTGCCGTCGAGCCAGGTGTTGTAGTGCACGTGCGGCGTTCCCCACGGAAACGTGATGACCGCATCGAGTCCGCTGTAGCCCGAGAGCGCGACGGGCTGACCGCGCTCGACGAAGTCGCCGGGCTTCACGAGGGCGCGGGCGAGGTGGTTGCTCGTGGTGATCAATCCGCGGCCGTGATCGATGAACACTTTGAGTCCACCGCGATTGAATTCGCTCGATACGCGCACGACGAGGCCAGGCGCCGCCGAGGTCACGATCGTGCCTGGCGGAACGGCGAAGTCCGTCGCGTTGTGGCTGTCATAGGTGAGCTTGGTGCCGAGAAAGTCTTCGACGTTGGTGATCCGCACGCTCCAACCGAGCTCGGGCGGGGGTTGCCGATAGTTGAAGAGGTTGTAGATCGGAACGAGCCGTCCCTTCGGCGCACGACCGAGCCACAGCGGAAACGCCAGCGCCGGACGCAACATCTTGAGACTCGACGGTCCCCAGAGGGATTTCGGCGTGTCCTTGTCGCCGCCGAGCGCGAGGCGAACCTCTGCCAATCGCCGCGACAGCGGGGCGGTGACGCCGAACATCTCGGGAATAGACACGGACTCTGGCGGGCGAGGCTTGTCGTTCATGCGGGTGGGCGTCCGGGCTGCGGCGGGTATACTGCGCGCATGCGAAGATTTCGAAGCGCCGCATGGAAGGCGCTGGTCGTGCTGCTCGCGGCAGCGTGTGCATCGTACGTGACGATCGCGAACAAGGGGGCGGGGTTCGGGTTTCACTTTACGGTTCGCGCCGGGCAAAACGCGACCGCGCAGACGCGCAACGAGCTTCCGACGCGGCCGCGGCGAGAGCGAAATCCCCAGTACGATCTCACGCGGATGGTCGCGCTGCGCTTCGCGCTGCTCGAGATCAACAACTCGTACGTCGATCCGACCCGCGTTCATCCGAGGCAGATGCTCTTGAAGGGCCTCGAGGCGATCCAGCGCGCGGTCGCGCAGGTGCTCGTTCGGCACGAAGAGGGCGCGCAGCGCGTGACCGTGGTGGCCGACACGGCCGAGCGGACCTTCGATCTCGCGAACGTCGATTCGCCTTGGAAACTCCAGGCTAAGTGGGGCGAGATCTTCGCGTTCTTGGAGGGCCAGCTCCGGTCGCACACCGAGGTCGACCTGCAGAACGTCGAGTACGCCGCGGCCAACGGCATGCTTCGCACGCTCGACCCGCACTCGATCTTGCTGTCGCCCGAGCAGTTCTACGAGATGCGCATCCAGAACGGCGGCGCGTTCGGCGGTCTCGGAATCGTGATTTCGCTGCGAGACAGCGTGCTCACGGTGATGAACATCATGCCCGGAACGCCCGCGGCGACGCAGGGGCTTCGTCAACACGACCGGATTCTTCGGATCAACGACGAGAGCACGATGAACATGACGCTCACCGAGGCGGTCAACCGACTCCGCGGTGAGCCGGGCACCACGGTGGACGTGTGGATTCGCCGCGAGGGCGCTGGAGGCTGGCAAGAAGCGCGTAAATTCACGCTGACGCGCGCGGAGATCCACGTCGATTCGGTCGAGTCGCGGATGCTCGCGAACAACGTCGGCTACGCTCGCATCAAGACGTTCGCCGAGGACACCGGGGCCGAGCTCGCGCGCGCGCTGGACCGTCTTCGCAACCAGAACATGCGCGGGCTCGTGCTCGATCTCCGTGGAAATCCTGGGGGCTTTCTCGATCAGGCCGTCGAGGTCAGCGACCTGTTCTTGCGCTCGGGCACGATCGTCGTGACCGCCGGAAACCGCCGCGAGGGCCGCGACGAGCGCTCTGCCGAAGAGCGCGGAACAGAGCCCAACTACCCGATGGTCGTGCTGATCGACGGCGGCTCTGCGAGCGCGAGCGAGATCGTCGCCGGCGCGCTCAAGGCCAACAATCGCGCGCTCATCGTGGGGCAGCAGTCCTTCGGAAAGGGCAGCGTTCAGACCATCCGACCCGTCGGCGACGGCGGCGCGCTGAAGATCACGATCGCGCAGTACCTGACGCCAGGCGACGTGAGCATTCAGGGCGTCGGGATTACGCCGGACATCGAGCTTCGGCCGATGACCGTCGACGCGCTCGACATGGACCTCGAAGCGGACAAGGCTTACTTGCGCGAGTCCGACCTCTCGGCGCACCTCACGAGCAACCGCGCTCGAGACGCGGGCCGCGCCGCGGAGGTGCTCAACTACTACTTCTCGGTCGAAGAGCGAGAGACCCTGCGCAACCTCGGACCCGACGAGGCTCGCGAGAACCAGCGCGAGGATTTCTCGATGCGGTTCGGACGCGAGCTGCTCGCCGCTGGGCTTCGCTCGACGCGCCTCGACGGGCTGGCCGACGCCAGGCCCCACATCGAGCGCATCCGGCAGCAGGAGCTTCAGTCGACCGTCCGCGCGCTCGCGGCGCTCTCGCAGCGCGTCGATTGGTCCGACGGAAGCGACGGCGGCGCGGCGAACCTCGAAGTGACCGCGACGGCCTCGCGTCCCGCGGTGCTTCCGGGCGAGACGTACGACATCACCGTGACCGTGACCAACCGCGGCCGCAGTCCCGTCTACCGCCTTCGCGGGACGACCAAGAGCGACAACCCGCTCTTCGAGAACCGCGAGCTGGTGTTCGGCCGCGTCGATCCGGGACAGAGCCGCTCTTGGACCGTTCCGATGGGGCTCTGCCAGATCGACGGATGGCGGCCGGGCACGACGACGCGCCCTCCGCCCAACGCCCGTCGCGTGTGCACGGTGCCTCGCGGATCGCTCTCGCGCGTCGACGGAGTGCGCTTCGAGTGGAGCGCGTCGCACAATCGCGTTCCTACGCGCTCGCCGACGTTGAGGGCCGAGGTGCGGGGACTCGAGCGGCCGATGTTCGCGTATGGCTGGCAGCTCGCGGACAACCTCCGCGGAAACGGCGACGGCCGCCTGCAGCGTGGCGAGCAGGCGACGTTGTTCGTCCGTGTCCGCAACACGGGGCGCGGTCGTGGGTTCGGGACGAACATCAACCTCAAGAACCTGTCGGGGCAGGGCGTCCTGCTCGGGGCAGGGCGCTTTCATTTCGATCGATTCGACGTCGGAGCAGATCAGTATCTCGCCTTCACGTTTCAGGTCGAAAACAACTTCCGAGCCAACGAGCGCGAGGTGAAGCTCGAGCTGCAGATCGAAGACGAAGACCTTCGTGAGTTCGTGACGCACAAGATCGTGCTCCCGTTGTCCGACGCTGGCGCGGTCACAGCGACCACCGGCGCCTGGACCGCCAACGCCGACGCGCGCGGCTTCGAGACGTTCGGCGCCAACGCCCGCGCGGTCGCGCGATTCTCCGCGGGAATGCGCTTTTCGATCAGCGCGCAGTCCGGCGATTGGGTTCGCGTCGAGGCCGTTCGCGGTCACCCCGTGTGGGTTCGTCGTCAGGACGGTGGAAGCGCCCCTGCCGCCCCGCCGACGGCCCGCGTCGACTGGCTGCTGCACAACGAGCCGCCGATCATCGAGGCGAACATCGGCGATGCGCTCGCGGTTCGCACCGGCACGCTGCGCCTCACGGGCTCGATCCGCGACGAGTCTCGCGTCCTCGACTACTTCGTCTTCGTCGGGCCGCGAAAGCTCGTCTACCGATCCAACCGCAACGCGGCCGACCCGCGCCAGGCTCAGATCGCGACGGAGGTCTCGCTCCGGCCGGGAAGCAACGTCGTGACCATCGTCGCTCGTGAGGACGAAGACACGGTCGCGCGCCGGTCGTTTGTGATCCGCCGAGACGGCCCGAACGGTGAGCTCCTCGCGACCCCGCGCGCTGGAGAAAACCACGACGAAAGCGCTGACGACGAAGACTGAACCCGGCGGCGCTCGGCCGTCGAGCGCCGATGTTCTGTCGATTCGCCGCGTAATTGACAGCACGCAAAGGTATTTTTGTGTGCGTCATTTAGTGGACGTCTGCGAGGGTCGAGTGCTATGACTATGCAGAAGTCACGGCTTTTTCCGGGGCGGGCCCCGATTTTGTTAACGGCGTGCGCCCCCAAAGGTATCGACCATGGGCAAGGGCGACGCAACAAAGTCAGGTAAAAACCCAAAGGCCGGAGCCTCGAGCGCGAAGGCCAGCGGTAAATCTGCAGCTCCTGCGGCCAAACCCGCAGCGGCAGCGAGCAAGGGCACGAAGGAGCCCGAGAAGAAGGCACCCGCAGCCGCCAAGCCGGCGGCCAAGTCTGCGAAGGAGCCCGAGAAGAAGGCAGCTGCAGGGAAACCTGCGCCCGCAAAGGCTGCCCCCAAGGCCGAGCCGGCGAAACCCGCTGGCAAGGCTGCGGCGAGCGACGCAAAGGCCGCTGCGAAGCCCGGAGCTCCCGCGGCGCCCACGACCTCTGCCGAGGTCGCTGGGGTCGTTCGCAAGAAGAAGAACGTCAAGCGCGGCGCTCCGCCGATGCTCCCGCGCCGCAACTTGAAGCGGGACATCCCCCCGCCCGGCTCGCCGCCGCCACCGCCGCGCGCGCCGATGATGCCCGGATCGCTCCACGCGCCGGCTCGGGCTCCGGAAGACGCGGATCAGAAGAAGAAGAAGCTGAGCCAGATCAACAATCTGCTCACCCAGCTCAAGGGGATGAAGCGCTCGATCGGGCGTCAGTTCTTCGAGGTAGGCTTGATCCTGACCAAGCTCTCGGATCCCGATCTTTACAAGACGCGCAACTACCCTTCGTTCGACCAGTTCGTCGAGCGAGAGATCGAGCGCGAGATCAACATCGGTCGCTCGGAGGTCGCTGCGCTGATCAAGATCGTGAAGCTCTTTCAGCAGAAGCCCGCTGAAGAGATCGGTCTCGAGCGTCTTCGCGCCGCGCTGAAGGCGATCTACCCAGAAAACGCCTCGACGGCCTGACGGCGAAACCGCGAAAACTCGGGGGAAACTCTCGCGAATCCCAGGGGGGTGCTGGGCGTCGCTGCAAATCTTTGGTGCGGACGCTACAATCCCCGCCCCCCATGAGGGTCTGCCGCGTCACCGATGCTCGGCGACGCGTTCTCCCCCGACTGTTGCTGTAATGACCGCCAACGACCCGTACCCTGCCGGATTGACCCATCTCTCGGACTGCATCAGTTCCATATCGACGCGAGTCCGCGTTGGTGAAGCAGGGGGACGCCGTTGATCCTCGGGCTCGCCCTCACTGCCGTCTTCGTCTTTCTCAACGGCTTCTTCGTCGCAGGCGAGTTCGCGCTCGTGAAGCTGCGGGCGACGCAGGTCGATCGCCTCGCGAAGCTCGATACCGCCGCCGCCAAGGCCACCGTTGATGTGTGTCGACGGTTGGATCGCTACCTCTCCGCCACGCAGCTCGGCATCACGCTGGCGTCGCTCGGACTGGGCTCTGTCGCCGAGCCTGCGGTCGCGCACGCGATGGAGGGGATGTTCATTCGAATCGGGCTTCCTGCGCCGATCTGGGGACGCGTCGCGCACGCGATCTCGTTCACGATCCTGACGGCCGCGCACATCTTGTTCGGTGAGCTGCTCCCGAAGCTCATCGCGATCACCTCGGCCGAGAAGGTCGCGTTGACCGTCTCTCGACCGCTGCGGGTCTTCTACTGGCTGTCTTTGCCCGGCCTCGTGATCTTGAACGGGGCGTCGACGGTGTTGCTCAAGCTCCTCGGGTTTCCGTTGTTGCACGACGCCGAGGGAGCGCTGTCCGAAGAAGAGATCCTCGGCATGTTCGCGCAGGCGTACGTGAAGGGCGCGCTCTCGGACGAGAAGAAGAAGCTGCTCGAGCGCGTGATGCGCTTCTCCGACGCGACCGCGCGTCAGGTGATGGTCCCTCGCTTGGACGTGGTCTACGTCGACGTCGACACGAGCGTCGAAAACGCGATCGGCAAGGCGAGGCAGCACGGATTTACGCGGTACCCCGTCGTCGAAGCGCAAAACCTCGACAAGGTGCTCGGCTACGTCACGATCAAGGACCTGACCAACGAGCCTCGCCCCGCGTCGCTTCGCGCGGTCATGCGCGACGCCATCGTGACGCCCGAGGGAAAGCCGCTCTTCGAGCTGATGCGCGAGATGCAGCGAGGCAGGCAGCACTTCGCGCTGGTGCTCGATGAGTACGGCGGAACGAGCGGCATCGTCACGCTCGAGGACGTGCTCGAAGAGATCGTCGGAGAAATCGACGACGAGCACGACGAGGCGAGCGCCAAGGTGGTTCCGCTCACCGACGGGGCGTTCAGCGCGGACGGGCTCGCGTCGATCAACGACCTCGCGGACGCTGGGATTCAGCTCCCGCCCGACCACGAGGGCGACACCGCAGGCGGAATGGTTCTTTCGTCGCTCGGCCGGATGCCGCGTCCTGGCGACGCGGTGCACATCGGCGCGTTCATCTTCACGGTGGACGCCGTTCGTCGTCGCCGCGTTTCGCGGGTAACGATCCGACCGCGACCGATGAGCGAGCGTCCTGCACCGACCCAGTGAGGCGCGCAACGCTCAGCGTCGGAGGTCTTTGTCGCTCTCGCCGGCCTCGTCGGTGATCGCCAGCGGCTGCGCGGCGGGTTCGGGCGTGGCGGGGTCCTCTGCGATGGCTTCGCGCTCGTGCTCTCGCGCTGGGGCTTGCGCGACCATGTCGATCCATCGGGACATCGCGGCGACCGAGAGCGCGAAATCTCCCGCGTGAAACCGCGACTTGGCGATGAAGAACAGCACCTCAGTGTGCTGCGTGGCCCAGGGCAGCTCGTCGCGCGCGAGGCGCTCGAGGTACTCAGCGGCCTGCGTGAACTGCGGCGCGGCTCCGGGTTGCGTGCTCACTTTGTACAGCAAATATCCTCGCAAAAGTCGCACGGACGGACCCGCGTGATCGCGCACTTGCGAGGGCAGGCCGTCGAGCGTCGAGAGCGCGGTGCGAAACGAGCCTTGCCGCATTTGCTCGGTCGCTCGGCTGAACGCCGCGTTGAGCTCGCGCTCTCCCTCCGCTGAGAGGTCCGGCGCTGCGCGCGCCGAGTCGAGGCGCAGAGGTGGCTCTCGTTCGGTCGTGAGGGCCGTAAAGAGATCCGACGCGCGCTCGAGCTCGGGCGGCGCGGCGCGGCTCGCGAGGACGTTGGTCGCCTGCTCGAGGACGGTGAGCACGCGATCGGGCCGCCCGTTCGCGAGCAACGCCGTGGCGATGCGACCATAGGATCGAGCGCGCTCGATCGGGTCCACCGACAGGACGACGTCGTTCATGACGCGCGCGTAGGGCCAGCGCTCGTCGTAGAGCGTCTCGACGTAGCCAGCGAACGCGTCGTAGCCGATGAGGTCTCGCGGCGCGGCGAACTCGATGCGAGCGTTGTCGTCGGTGTTGAGCGGCGCCGGGACGCGTCTGCACGTCGCGGCGGGGCAATCATCGTGGTTGGTCGCGAACATCTTTCGCACCCACCGGCCCTCTTCGAGGCGCTCTTCGTACTGCGCGTAGCGGACGACCTCGTCTCGCGACGCGAAGAGGTTGCGAGCGATGATGTCCTCGGCCCGCTCGACGCGCGCTGGAGCCAGCGCGGCGCGACCTCGCTCGCTCTCGTCGATGAAGCGTTGAATTCGTGGGACGTCCAGCGTGATCGGTCGAAACGAGGCGAGCACGACGGTGTCCGACGAGAACGCGTCCGCGGCGAACACGCGCACGTGCGGAAACACCTCGGCGATGGTGCGATAGATCGTCCGGATGTTGTCCGGTGAGAGCTCGTAGAGCTGCACCCACTGGACGAAGACTCCGTCTGGCGCGAGCGACTGCGACGCGGCGCGAAAGTGATCGACGGTGAAGAGGTTCGAGACGCCGGTGATCCAGGGGTTGGACGGCTCGGAGATGACGACGTCGTACTTTCGCCGGGTCGTCGCGAGAAAGTTTCGGCCGTCGTTGTTGATGACCGTGAGCCGCGGCGTCTGGACGTACGGAAAGTCCCTGAGCGTGTACTCGAGGTGATTGACCGACGAGAAGTACCGCGAGGCGTCGAGCGTCGCGCGCTCGAGCTCGATGACGTCGACGCGGCGCACGGGCCACTGCAACACGGTTCCGACGGTGACACCCGAGCCCCACCCGACGATGCTGACGTCGAGGTCTCGAGGCCCTCGCGGGTGCACGAGCAGCGGCAGCGCGCCGACGAGCACCTGCGTGGGCATGTCGTCGCCGTTGGACGCGTCCACCTTGCCGTTGTTCTTGAGGGCGAGGTGCGAGGTCGTGCCTGTCGTCCAGCGCTCGACGGTGACGGTGGTGGTGACGCCGTCGCGGTAGTAGATCGGGTTTCCTTCGTCGAGTCCGCGCTCGCGGTCGGACTCGCGGTTCTCGAAGCACTGGTTGTTCTCGCGGCGGATCATCGAGTCCGCGAGGCTCAAGCGAAACACGCCGAGCGTCATGCGCTCTTGGTTCCACGGCTTGGGAAAGACCGTGAACCGCCCGTGCGATCGCGCGAGGCGGCCATCGCGGCCGAGCACGACGCCGGTCGCGGCGATCGCGAGCAAGATCGCGGCGACCGGGACGATCACGTATTTCACCGGCTCTTCGCCGGGCGACGCGAGGAGCAGATACAGCGCGATCGCGAGGTTCACCGCGACCGCGACGTAGAACGCGGTCTCGAGCCCGACCGCGGGCATGATCAAGAAGCCCGTCAGAAACGAGCCCAAGATCGAGCCGATCGTGTTCATCGAGTACACGCGACCGGTGTCGCCGCCGACGGCGTCGCCGTGCCTCGCGAACGCACGCACCGCGAGCGGAAAAGTGGCGCCCATGCCCAGCGTCGGCGGAAGCGCGGTCGCCAGCGCCGTAAAGAACGAGACGAACTGCACCGTCCCGATGTCGTTCGAGAACTTCAGGTCCGCGCCGCGGCCGCAGGAGTCCGTCGCGACCATCGCGAGGTACAAGAACATCTGCGGGATCTTGTCCTGAAAGTAGTAGACGCAGACCGCGCCGACCGCGATCAGCAGCTGCACGGTTCCGAGGGCGAGGGTGGGCTTGCGATAGGTGCCCGCGATGGCGAGGCCCAGGGTCGCGACCATGGCGGTCGCGACGAAGATCATCATCGAGACGCGCGTGCCGTAGATCGCGAGCTGCAAGAGCGCGACGGCCACGAACGCGATGGCGACCGCGGCGGCCTGCGTGATCTTGGGCCTGGCCTTGAGGACCGCGCCGGCGAGGGCGCTGCCTCCGCCGATTCCCACAAGAAACGCCGACAAAATGATGGTGAACGAGTAGACCGAGCTGCCGATCACCATGTCGAGCGCTCGCGAGAGGATCACCTCGTACGAGAGCGCGGCGAACCCAGAGCCCGCCGCCGCGATGAGCGTCGCGACGCGGATGGCGCGGCTCGTGGGCTCGTCGATCGTGTCGCTCTGGTCGTCGCGCTCTGCCTCGGTCTCGGGGTCGTTGTCGTCTTTCGAGCGGTCGTCTTTGTCCGACCGCTTGCTGTCGGTCGCGTCTCGTTGCGTCGCCTCGGTCGCTGCGCTCTCGGCTTTGCGACGCTTCTTCGCCGCGCGTTTGGCGCGCTTGGATCGATCGCCGTCCTCTGAGTCGGTCTCGGCGTCTGCCGCCTCTCGAACCTCAGGCTTGTCCTCAGCCTTCGGCTCGCTTTGGGGCTCGGTCTCAGCCTTGGGTTCAGCGCCCTGCGCCTCGGGGGTTTGGGGCGCAGGTGCGGGAGTCGGCAAGAGATCTCGCCAACTGTCGGGCCATTTTCCGTCGAGCAGCGGCTTGCGAAAGAGCAGGACGAGCGACGCCAGCACGATGTTGGTCATCGCGGCGATCGCGTTGGTCCAGCGCAGTCCCACGCCGGGCAACAGGATGAATCCTGCCGTGAGCGTCCCTGCGACGGCGCCGAACGTGTTGACCGCGTACAGCGCGCCGACGCGCTGACCGAGATCGCCTCCGCGGCGCACGAAGTGCCGCGTGAGCAGCGGCAGCGTCGCGCCCATGAGCACCGTCGGCGGGAGCAACACGAGCGCGACGACGAAGAAGCGCAGCAGGGTGAACACGTCGAAGCGATTGCCGGCGTTGATCGAGATCCAGCGCCCGATCGGCGGGTACACGGTGTCGACGATGAAGGGCACTGCGAGGGCGAAGAGCCCGACGAACACCTCCATCACGGCGTAGGTGAGCAGCGGAAACTTCAGTCGATCGACTCGTTTGCCGATGACATACGAGCCGAGCGCCAGGCCGCCCATGAACGCGCTGAGCACCGTCGAGATCGCCGGGGTGCTCGCGCCGAACACGAGCGTGAGCTTCCTCGTCCAGATGACCTCGAACACGAGGCTCGAGGCTCCCGACAGAAAGAAGCACACGAACGGCACCAGCCACTCTGCGGGCGATGGCCGAGGGAGCTCGACGTTACCGTCGTTGCCGTCGATCTCGGCGCTCTCCGACTTGGACCTGACACTTGCAGAACCGACAGAACCCACGCTGGACACTCCGCGGCGCCGCCATTGGACCGTTTCCGAGCCGAGCCGCGCCGGTTGCTATACCGCTCCCGAGCGTTTCGTCCCATACCCTGCGCGCTCGACGGCGCTGTCACCGTCGCAGTCCATCGGGCGATCGGTGCTACGGTCACTGCGTCCCGTGCGACCCGCGTTGGCGGCAACTTTTCTCTGCGTTTCGCTGGTATTCACCGCGTCGGAAGCGCTCGCTCAATCCGCGGGAGACGTTCGCGCGCTGGCGAGGACGGTGGCCGAGGGGTACATCGACCGCGCTCGAACGGCCGAGCGCGACGGGCGGCCGATCGCGGCGGAGGGGCTGTTCTCGCGCGCGGTCGAGGCCGATCGCGGCTTTCTCGAGGGCTACCTCGGGCTGGCTCGGGTGCTCGTCGCACGCGGACGCGCTGCGGAGGCCGCCCGTGTGCTCGAGATCGCGTCGGTTCACGCGCTGTCGAGCGACGAAGACGTCGCGCAGTGGGCGAGGGCCAGCGGACTCGATTTGCTGTGCGTAGAATCAACGGCCCTGCAGCCGCAGCCGCCAGCCATCACGCCGGGGTCGAACGTCGGTCGCGCGTCTCCGCCGCGACCGTCGGCGCGGCCGCCGTCCATGGTGGTCACGCCCGAGTCCATGGTGGCCGCGCCCGAGTCGAGCTCTCCGCCGTCGGTCGCGGGAGGCTCGGGCCGCGGACGGGCGACGCACTCGCCGGCGCGGCACTCTTGTCCGCTGGGGCACGAGATGCCCTGGCAACGGTCGACGACGCAGGCGCGGGCCATCGGGTCGCACACCTGTCCGACCGGGCACGTGACGCCGTCGCAGAACGACACGAGGCACCGCGGCTCTTCGCCGCGGCAGTCTCGAAGCTCGGCGGCGCAGGGAAGCGCGTCGCAGCCGGGCGCTTCGCAGCGTCCGCTGGTGCGGTTGCAGTTGAGCCCTGCGGGGCAGCCGGTGCACGAGCAGTTTGCGACGCAGCGACCGTCGCGGCAGTGCTGGTTCATCGGGCACGTGACGCCCGAGCACGCGTCGAGGCACGCGCCTCCGATGCACGATTGTCCGACGGGGCATCGGGCGTTTTGACACGGCGTCTGGCAGCCCATCGGGCCGCACACTTGTCCGGGAGGGCACGCGGTGGTGCAGCGATCGGGCACGCAGTACATCCCGTTGGGAACGCCTCCCGCGCGACACACGAAACCATCGGCGCACGCGCCTTCGATGCAGCCCGGAGTGCACAGGCCGTCGAAGCAGCCGGTGCCCGCGGGGCAGGTCGTCATGCGACCGTCGCAGTTGAGGTCTCTGGTCGAGCGGCAGTCTTCGGTCGCGCCGGGGTTGATGGCGGGGTCTGTGTCGTTGCAGTCCGTCCCGCCGCAGATGGCGTCGCGAAAGCCGTCCATGTCGCGGTCGGGGCAGATGGCGGTGCCGTCTTCGTTGAGGCCGGCGACCGCGTCGAACTCGTCTTCGGACGAGTGAAACGCGCAGCGAACGTCGGGGTTGCCGTAGTTGCCCGGGAGCACTGCGACGTAGCGAAAGGTGATTCCGCACGGCAGCGACCACACGGTGACGATCGAGTCAGCGACCGCTTCGACGCCCGGACCGCCGCGCAGCGCGGCGTTGCGAACGGGGCGGGTCATCATGTCCGCGACGGTGCCGGTCGACTGGTAGTCGTCGGTCCAACCGCGCATGAATCCGCGGACGAGGACCGCGCGGTTCCACTTGGTGGGGTCGGGGTTGGCGCCGTCCGCGACGATCATGCGCGAGTCGGGGTTGTTGGTGAGATAGACGCTGTACTCGAAGGCCTCGAGGCACGAGTCGGTCACGTGATCGGTGATGGGAAAGATCACCACGCGATTGGCGTCACCTTGCAGGTCGAACACGACGCTGCCGGTCCACGGCTGGTCGTAGCCGCAGTTGGCGCGGTTGCCTCCGCAGGCGTCTTGATCGGTGACGGCCATGCCCGACGGATAACGCCGCGTGGTCTGCGACCAGTTCCAATCGAGGCCAGACACGTTGGCCGCAGAGATCATCGGCGTCTGGGTGCTGCACGTGTACGCGGTGTACTGCCGCGGGTCGGTGCCTCCGCCGGGATTGAAGCGAGAGGTGCCTGTGCACCCGTTCCAATCGCTGCGCGCGATGATGGGCTGCGCGAAGGTGAGCTGCGGCGCAAATCGCGGCGGGACGTCGTTGGTTTGAAAGACGTCATCGATGATCCGCGACGGATCGCGCATCCCGCCTCCGCCCATCGGTCGGCCGCCCACCGCGTCGAGGCACGCTTCGAAATACGGAACGCCCGTACACGTTTGCGCCACCGCCTCCGATCCAGTCGCAACCATCGCGAGCGCCGCGACACTTGCGACCGCTCGCAGCAACCATCGTCGATTCGCCATGACAAGGAGTGTACCAGCCGACGCGTCGACAAGGTGGCGATCGCGCGCCGACGTGTTTTTCCTGGCGATGTTCGAACGGTCGACGAAGGCGAGGTGCTCTGGGTCACTATCGAGCACGCAGTCCGTCCCTCGGTTGCACCTTCAGTCGCGGATGTGTAGTCGGAGTTCTGTTCGAGCGGCCGCCAGTAGCCGTGCATGCCCGCAGACCATTGACGCACCGTCTACGACGCTACGGAACCTCGATTCGAGCAACTAGCGACCGGCATCCACTCTCGATCGTCACGGTCGATGTGCGCGTCAGCGAGAACTCGGCGGAACCTGGCGCGATGCCTTGCTGCATGCAAGGACCGCTCGGTGAGCAGACACTCTCTCCGACACGTACGGTCAGATCTTGGTCCTCACGCAGCGACGGACAGTCGAATGTGTAGCGGCTCAGGACTCCGCTGCCCGCGAGCGTGCAGGCCAAAGGCACCCCGCCAGATTCGAGCGAAATGCCGTTCGACCGATCGGAGCCGAGTGTCACAGACTCTGAGAAGAGCACGTTGACTCGAACCCCGAGCGACCGAGGCAGGCACTGATCCACGCGGAGCACTCGTGGTGCGGATCCAACGCGAAACGGAAACGCGACGAGGCCCATTTCGGCCAGCTCGACCGTCGAATGGGGAGCGGGTTGTGTACGGCCGAGACTCGCTCGATTGGCCACCACCGCGTACCATCCAGGCTGAAGAACATCTCGTGGCATTAGCCTGAACGTGTGAATGTGGATTGCGGCTTGGACGACTTCGTCGGTGGGTTCTCTGATGGGCGAGATCTCTACCGACTGGAGCGCCGGCCAACGCACGAGGCGAACGGCCGAACGAACGAGGCTCTGTGCTGCGCTGTCGAA
>LNFM01007410.1_pt1 | contig 17232 bp, 12 predicted proteins | sample 596031 | NCBI WGS metagenome assembly LNFM01 (sample SAMN04254537, study PRJNA301005) | activated carbon metagenome | isolation source: dual media filters at the Ann Arbor, Michigan drinking water treatment plant | place: USA: Ann Arbor | reverse complement strand
GGCTCCCATGGAAACACTCGACAAGTTCGACATCACCATCCTGCAAGAACTGCAAAGCGATGGCCGCCTCACCAACGCCGAACTGGCCCAGCGCGTGGGCCTCTCGGCCGCACCTTGCTGGCGGCGCGTGCGCGCCCTCGAAGAAGCCGGCTTCATTCGCGGTTACCGCGCCGAAATCGACCGCGAAAAGATCGGCCTGGGGGTGCTGGCCTTCGTGCGGCTGGACGCCGACCGGAACAGCGGCGACGTGACGCGCAAGCTGGAGAACGCGATCCGCGAGATTCCCGAGGTCGTGTCATGCCACTACATCAGCGGCTCCGGCACCTTCGAGCTGCAGGTGGTCAGCCGAGACCTCCACCACTTCAGCCAGTTCGCCCGCGAGGTGCTGCTGAACTTGCCCAACGTGAAGGACCTGCACACCAGTTTTTCGCTCGGCGAAGTGAAGTCGGGAAGTGCACTTCCGTTGTCGCACCTGCTGGCAAAAAGTACGAGCACGGCAATCCGCTCAAAAACTTGAATGTTTTTGCCTCCCTCCATCCAGGGTTTTCGACCGTTGGGTAACAAAGTGCCTGTAACTTGTTGAAATTCGTGAATTTTTTCCCATACAGAACTTGCCAGTGCCTGTGCCATTTCGTAACATTGGGCCATCCAACCCCGTGGAGCAGGTACCTGAAAGTGCTCAGCCCACTCCCCTCGCTTCAATCTGAAGGAAACGTCGTGAAAAAAGCCTTGCTCCTGAAATCCACCCTCGCCCTGGCCCTGGCTACCCCTCTGCTGGCTTCGGCCGAATCGCAGCTGGTCACCGGTGCCGGATCCGCCACCGCCAACCTGGACCTTCGCGTGATCATCCCGCGTGTACTCTTCTTGGGTGTGGGCACAGGTTCCGGCACACCGCTGGCGACCAACGCCGCGATCGACACCCTGACCTTCGACTACACAACGAACCCGCTGGACGTGGGCGCTGGCGCAGCCGCCCCGGCCGCATCCATCACCAGCACCGGCCCCACGTCTGCCACGGCATCGATTCCGGTGCGTGTGTTTGGCAACAACGGCCAAGTGACGATCACCGCGACCAACCCGCTGGTTCTGACCAGCGGCACCGACACCATTCCGTTCACTCAGCTGACGGTATCGTCAAGCAACGGCGCATTGGCCGCGCCAGCATTCAGCGGCGGCACCAGCTTGCCGACGTTGACCGGGCGCGTGACCAACCAGACCGCAAACTGGACCTACGCGTACGCCAACAGCACCACGCCAGCCTTTGGTACGTACGTGGGCCGGGTCACCTACACCGCCACCATGCCCTGATGGCTGATCAGGTTCACTGGTGTGGAATGCACACCGGTGAACCGTCCCGCCATGGAGCCGAGAAGGTGAATGCCAGCGCCTTCAAACCTGGCGCTACTGATCCTGTGATACAGCTGAGTACAGCTCAATGACCACCCCAAACAAACTGATTGGCCACCGCATGAGACGGTTGCTCAGCAGTGCGTGCTTGGTGATGTGGTGCGGTGCGGAAATTTCCTCTGCGGCCGCGTGGTCGCTATCAATCACCTCTGGGGGTCGCCGCCTGTTCCTGCATGTCGGCAATGGCGCACTGAGTGGCAGCAGCGGCACGCTCAATGGCACCGCCGGGCGCAGTGGTCCCGTCAATCTCGTGGCCGTCACGGTCCCGGCGGCGCAGTTGGGAAACGGCACACCGCTGGCCATGACCAGCGACAGCACGCAGAACATCAGTCTGTATGGCGACGGCAACAACACCTGCCCGACGCCGGCCAGTCAAGTGATGGTGGGCGCAGGCTACCGCCGCAACGGCGGCGCGGCCAACGCCACCCTCACCGTGTCTTCCCCTGCCAACCTTACCAACGCCAACGGAGAAACCATCCCGATCGGCCAGATCAGCTGGACCGTGGCCGCTCCGGGCAGCGGCGTGCCCAACGTGATTGCCCCGGGCACTTTCAATGGTGGTACGCAGAACCTCGCCACGGTTCCGGGCAACACTTACATCGAAAACTGCCACACCTTCTCCTACGCCAACAGTGCCGTGCGTGCGGCAGGCACCTACAACGGCCGCGTGACCTACACACTGGCTTCACCATGACGGGACGTCGGCGACTCGTCATTGCTGCGCTGGGCATGTTGGCATTCGGGTCCAGCCTGGCGAATCCGTTTCGGCTGGACGACTCATTGAGTTACACCGTTCCGCCCAATGTGCAGATGCAGTGGTTGCCGTTCGCCCGCAGCCAGATGAACGCGAGCGGCATGGAAGCCTGGGTGACGGTCAACATCCGCATCGACACCCGCGACTGGATCGGCCGCAGTGGTCGCATCTACATGGTGCTGCCGCGCGACGAGGCTTCCAGCATCGAGGCTGTCTGGACGACGCAGGGCAGACTGCAGGCCGGGCGCCTGGTGTCTGGCGAACGCGCCCTGGTCTTCGCCGGTACGATTGCCGGCGCCACGCTGGAAGACCAGATGAAGGTTCGGCTGCGATCGAATGCCGACTGGACATCCAACAGCCGTCGCCTGAATTTTCATTTCGAACTCGATACCAACTGAATCCGCCATGACGACCACGCTTCCGAGATCGTTGCTCAACGGATTGAATACGCTGCTGGGTTGGGCGTGTGTCTGTGTTCTGTTTTCCACGCCGCTCATGGGGCATGCGCAAGGCTTTGCCGCCTACATCACACCACCGCGTTTTGAGGTGAAGGCCACGCCTGGCCAGCCACTGCGCCAGGTGTTCGAGATCCAGCATGTGGGCCAGCTCAAAGGTGGCTACCGTGTGTACACCAACGACTGGACTTTCAAGGCCGACAACTCGGTGGCCTTTACCGACGAGCTGGCGCCCGATAGCTGCCGTCCTTGGGTAGCGATCGAGCGGCGCGAACTCACGCTGGAGCCCGGCGCGCGCTACCGCTTCCGCTTCGAGATCAACCCGCCCACCGGCACAACGCCGCGCGAATGCCGCTTTGCGATCATGATCGAAGGCATTGACCCTGCCAGGAGCGGCGTCGACGTGGGCGGGCGGATCGGGGTGATCGTGTACGCCGCTGTGGGCGATGCTGCTCCGGTGCTCAACCTCACGGCCACCCGCGTCGTCAAAGCAGGCGACGGCAAGAGCGTGGCAATGCTCGATGTGCGCAACAACGGTAACGCTCATGGCCGACTGGAGGGCTACGTGAACGCCATCGACGCCACCGGGCAAACACTCGAAATGACCCCAGCCGACATACCGATCATGCCGGGCGAGACGCGCGGCGTGGCTCTCTCGCCGGTGGTGGGCGAAGGCAAGACCGCTCCCGAGGTGCGGTTTCCGCTGGTGGTCAAGGGAACTCTCGAATGGGGCAAGAACCGTCTGCCGCTTGACGCCAGATTCGCTCCATGAGTGTTCGGGTGGCGCACCCGGTCTGCAGCCTGCTGGCCTTCGTGGGACTCATGACCCAGCAGGCTGGCGTATGGGCACAAGATGCGACGGCTTCCCGTGTCTCCAGCGCACCCGAGTCCGTCTACGTGGACCGCGTGATCGAGAACCTGGCGCCGGAAGCATTGGAAGAGAACGAGGCCTATGCCTACGACCGCGCAGGCTGGCCGCGTTTCCTGCGACTGGAGACGCGGTTGGGCACCCAGCCTTTTGACCAGACCCAAAGCACCCGCATCGGCTACGGCATCTATGGGCTGCTGGAAACGCCCAACCACGGCACGCTGTCCGTCGATGGAACGTACGCACCTCGTGACAGCAGCGGCACACTCACCTTGCGCCAGGTCGCGATGCCGTTGGGTGGTGGCTGGCTCACCAGCAATGAACTGGGCATCATCAACACTCCAGCACCGGACATCATGCGCTTGCCGGCGCGCATCTACGTGCCCTCGGCCATCCTTCAAGGCTTCGGCACCGAGTTCGAAAGCCCCGAACAAGGCTTGCAGCTGCAAGCCTCCACGGGCGAGCCCGGGCGGCTGGACTTCCTCCCCGCCAGCGGATTTCGGTCACTGCCCGGAAGACGCACCACCATGGCGGGTCAGTGGCGCATCAACGCCTCGGGCGCCGACACGCTCTCCCGCCAAGGCTGGACCGCCGCCCTCAGGCATGAAGATGCGCGCGGCGTGTCATCGCTGGACAGACCTCTGCAACCCAGCGATGTCGTCAACGCCAGCTCCACCCTCATGGCGCTGCGACACGAAGGCGCGGAGCACCACATCCAGGGACAATTCATCAGCACCCAATCGAGCAACCTGAGCGGCGCGCGCCGAGGGTTCTGGGTTGACAGCGAATGGGAAGAGGGACCGCGCCGTCACGGTGTGGGAGCCTACCGGCTGGAGGCCGACCTGACCTGGGCCAACCTGCCACTGGCCAACGACATCGTGGGCGCCTACCTTCGCACGAACTGGGCGACACGCCAATGGTCGGCCGAGGGCTCGGTGGACTGGCTGGACTCCATCAGTGGGCGCAGCGGCAGTGGCTACTTCGCCACCGGCTCGGCACGCTGGCGCCTCAACCGCGACCACACGCTGGGAGCCGGCGCCGCCCTGCGTCGCTTCAATGGCGACGCCTGGAACACCTACGGCGACTGGCGCTTCCAGAATGGCTGGGGCACCAGCGGCCTGCGCCTGGAGTTCGCAGGGGGACAAGACCAGATCGCCACCCGCAGCCTGTCGTGGGATCAGGAGTGGTTGGTGCCGCAGGGTTGGGCCCTGTCGACCAGTCTGGGTGCAACCGCCTACAGTGCCGCCCGCAACCTGCCCGCCGAAACCACATGGAATGGGGCACTGAGCGTGTCGGCCCCACTGTCCAGCAAGGCTGGCCTGCGTGGCAACGTGAACACCGAGCGCGGAAGCACCGGGCAGACGCGAAACAGCGTGAACCTCGGCGCAAACTGGCGCATTGACACACGCTGGAGCGTGGAGGGCAACTACACCCGCTCTTCGGGCCGCAGCCGGTTCAGCCCGTCACTGGACCCGCTGGCACCGCCCGATGTGTTGCTGCCCGACAGCGACCGCTCGCTTTATGCGGTGTTGCGCTATGAGTTTCAAGCCGGCAGCCGCAACGTGCCACTGGGTGGCAAGTCCAGCGACGGGGGTGGCCGCATCGAAGGCACGGTGTACTTCGACGCGAACCGCAGCGGCACACAGGAAGCCAGTGAAACCGGCGTACCCAACGTCACTGTTTTTCTGGACAACCGCTATGCCGTGCGAACCGACAGCCAGGGGCGGTTCGAATTTCCCTTTGTGGCCAGCGGTCCGCGCACGGTCAGCGTGCGGCCGGAGACGCTGCCACTGCCCTGGAACGTGGTGGAAGAGGGTCAGACCAAGGTTGACGTGCGCCTGCGCGAGAACGTGAACCTGGTCATCCCGGTGCAACGCAGCGAATAGCCGGGGCGGGTCTGGACCGAGACCTGCACAAGGGTCTCAAGTTCGCAGGTGGGGGGCCGATAGTGGTTCATGTCCCGCCTGCTTCGCCCTCTTCTAGCCTGCCTGAGCTCCGGCGCATTGCTGCTGGCACCGGCGTCTGGCATGAGCGAGAGTTTGCTGACCTCTCAGAGAAGCGCCAGTGCGTCTGTGGACATTCGCATCATCGTCCCACCCATCATGCGGGTGCTGGAAAACAGCCATCCAGTGCAACTAGAGCCGCTGGTCGACGGGGACTGGAGCGCCGAGCAACGGCTGGTGGTGCTCTCCACCATGAAGCGTGGCTTCTGCATTACCTTGCGCGTGAACACACCCGACGTGGACGCGTGGCGCTTGAAGACCGAACAGACGGGCGGCATCACGCTGAGTCCTGTGAGCGACGGCTACAGGCTCTGCACACCGCGCGCAGGCCGCTACACCCTGCTGCTGCAACACGACTTCGAGGCCTCCCGCAACATCAGCAGATCGCTGAGCTGGCCCGTGCAGACCGACATCACCGCGCTCTAGCGCGGCACCAGCACCCACATCTGCAACGGTTGCTTGAGCGCGGCAGCAGTCAGATAAGCCTCGTCGCTCCAGCCACCCCAGCCTGTGAACAGGTCGGCGCGCACGGCGCCGACGATGGCACCCCCCGTGTCCTGGGCCAACACCAGTTTCTGCACATTGAGGGTGGGGCCTTGCGAGGCGAGCCACACCGGGGTTCCGTAGGGAATGCTTTGCGGATCGACCGCGATCGAGCGTCCGGGTGTCAGCGGCACGCCCTGTGCGCCGCGCGGACCAAAGCGCGCATCGAAAGCCGACAAGGCTTCTTCCCGAAAGAACACAGTGCGCGGGTTGCTCCAGAGCATTTCGTTGAGCCTCTGCGGGTTGTTCGCGGCCCATGCCTTGATGGACGCCCACGAAGCCTCGCGGATCGCCCCCTGATCGAGCAACCAGCGGCCCACACTCTGATACGGCTGGCCGTTGTGCGCAGCAAATGCCACGCGCACCTGGCGAACCCGTCCGTCGGGCTCCACCACGTTCAGCCGCCCCGAGCCCTGGATCTGCAAGATCAGCGCATCGATCGGGTCGGACAGCCAGGCCACCTCGCGCCCTTGCAGCGCGGCCTGGGCCACTGGCAAGGTGTCGATCTCCTGGCGGCTGTACCAAGGGTCCCCGCTGCGCAACCCGGCGGGCGGCGCATAGAGCGGGGTGCGGTGCGTGACGGTGGGCAAGCGGCTGGCCGCCATGATGGGTTCGTAGTAACCGGTGAGCAGACCATCGGGCAAGCTGCCGTCGACCTCGGTGACGCGGTAAGGCTGGAAGCGGCGCATCACCCAGGCCTGCTGCTCGGCGGGGGTGCCGATGGCGAGCTGGCGCAGTTCGGCACAGGGGCCGGCCTGGCCGGGCGCCGGCCGCTCGCAGCCGCGCACCCAGGCGTTCCACGCTTCGTGCAGGCTGTCTTGTCCCCAACCCGGCAACTCGCTCCACGACACGGGCGTCCAGCGGCTCTTGCCGCGCTGGATCGCGGGCGGCAGCGCGCCCGCGTCCACCGGCGCGGTGGTCACGGAGGGCCCTGACCGGGTGCTGGGTGAGGGAACCTGCACCGGGCCGACCGCGCACGAGACCAGGCTTCCTACAATCACCACGCTGGCCCCCACCCTCACAACTCCCCGAGAAACCTGACCGAAAAGAACCATGACTTTGTTGTTGCTTGAAGCGCTCGGCGCGTTGGTGTTGTTGGTGTTCATCGTGTGGTGGACCATGTTCTCCGGTCGCAAGGGTGGCGAGTTGCCCGAGGAAGTGGAGCGCCAGAAACGCGATCCGGTTCAGGGCAACGACAAATCAGAAGATCATTGAGGCGCCTGGGCATCAGAGCCGCAGGGCATTGGCCAGCTCCACAGCCGATTTCACGCCCATCTTGTCGAACACGCGCGAGCGGTGAACCTCCACCGTGCGCACGCTGATGTTGAGCTGATCGGCGACCAGCTTGTTGGGCAGTCCGGCGACCACCAGGTCCATCACGTCTCGTTCCCGGTCGGTCAGGCTGCTCAGGCGCTGCTGCAGTTCGCGCTGTACGCGGCGCTGCGCCAGCACCCGCGCCGACTGGTCCAGAGCCCGCTCTACCCGATCGACCAGTGCGTTGTCGGAGAACGGTTTCTCGCAAAAGTCGAACGCCCCGCGCTTGACCGCGTCCACCGCAGTGGCCACGTCGGCGTGGCCCGACAGAAAGATGACCGGCATGGTCGCCTGCCAGGGCAGCGCCTGCAAAAGCTCAAACGCCGCGAGCCCGCTCATGCCGGGCATGCGCACGTCGAGCAGCACGCAGCAGGGCGTGTTGGGTTCACGGCGCCAGACGCTGGCATCACCCATGAACGACTCGGCGCTGTCGTACCCATCGCTGATCAGACGACGCGTGCGCAGCAACCAGCCCAGTGCCTCGCGCACGCCCGCGTCGTCATCGACGAGGTAGATCTTGGCGTCGAGGTGCTGGCTCATGCGCAAATGATAGGGGAGCCGTGCTCAAGGCGCCCGGGGGAGCGTGAAGCGGAACACCGTGCCACGCGGCACATTCGGCTCGTAGGTCAGGGCGCCGCCGTGCTGCTCGATCACGGTGCGGCACAGGCTCAGGCCCAGCCCCATGCCTTCAGCGCGGGTGGTGAAGAACGGCGTGAACAGCTTCTCCTGGACCTCGACACTCAAGCCCAGCCCATGGTCGCTAACTTCGAACGTCACCCATTCCTTGTGCTGATCACCGCCCGGGCGCAATCCCGAGTGCAGCCGTGTCTGATGGATCGCGATCCGCAGCACCCGCAGACCTTTGCCCACCAGCGGATCGCCGGGTGGCATCGCCTGCATGCCGTTGCGCGCGAGATTGAGCAGCACCTGCTCGACCATCGTGCGGTCGCAGTGCACGGCGGGGCAGGCGGGGGCCAGGTCGATCTGGAGCTGAATGCCCTGCTTTTTGGCCTGCAGCACGAGCAGGGGCTGGATGGCGTCGATCAGGGCCTGTGGACTCACCGACTCCCGCACCTGTTCACGCCGCCGCACAAAATCGGCCACGCTCTTGATGACGCGGCCCGCGCGCTCGGCCTGTTCGCTGATGCGCTTCATGGCCTGCGAGAGATCCGCCTGGGGCAGCGCGGGTTGTTCCAGCAGGTTCATCGCGCCACTGGCGTAACTGGCGATGGCGGCCAGCGGCTGGTTGAGTTCATGACTGAGGAGCGAGGCCATCTCACCCACCGTGGCCAGGCGGGCCGTGGCCTGCAGGCGCTCCTGAGAGGTGCGGTTGAGGTCTTCCACCCGGCGCTGCTCGGTGAGGTCGAGGATCGCGCTCATGAAACCCGTCTGTTTGCCCATGGCATCGATCAGCGGAGCTTCGATGATCAGGACCGGAAACCGCGTGCCGTCACTGCGCTGGAACACCGACTCGTAGCCCTCGCGCGGCAGGGTCTGCCCGGCCAGGCGCACCAGCTGGCGCTGCTGATATTCGTCCACCAGCTCGGGAGGCCACCAGGGCGCGGGCAAGCCGGTGCCGATCAGTTGCTCGGCGCTGAGACCCACCATGTCGCAGAACGCAGGATTGACGTAGGTGATGCGCCCGGTCATGTCGCGCGCGCGCAGGCCGGTCACCAGGGAGTTCTCCATGGCTTTGCGAAACGCCAGTGCCTCGGCCACCCCGCGTTCGGCACGTTGCCGCAGCCGGCTGTCGCGCGCCAGCAAGGCCAGCACGGCCAGCAAGGCCAGCGAGAGCGCACTGACCACGGCGGTGAGCACATTCGGGAACAAACCACCCACCAGTCGCGGACTCTGCAGTTGCAGGATCAAGGTATGCCCTGGCAACTCGAGCACGGCATTGGCACTCAAGATGCGCCGTGCGCCATCCACCTTGCGGTAGAGCGCCAGCCGCGTTCCATCAGCATCGTTGAACGACAGGCCGCGGCCGCGCAAGTCGTCCCGTTTGGTGAACTCGGCCAGGATGCCGGGCAGCGAATAGGTGGCCACCAGGAATCCGTCGGGCACGCCCGAGCGCACCACCGGCAGACACATCTCCATGAGTTCCACGCCCAAGCCGTCGCGCATGGGCCAGAAGTAGCTGGCCGAATAGGCCGGGCCCGACTGGCGCTGTGCGTTGTCGCAGGCCAGCTTCACATCGGCCGCAGCGCGTGCGCGGTCCCGGTATCCAAAGACATCGATCAAATACGGCGTGTCGCGGTGGCTGATCAAGCGCTGCACGCTGTCGCGCCACTCCAGGCGCACCAGCTCGCGGTGCTGCGCGAGCACTTCGGCAGCGGGCGCATTCCACCCGTCGGCGCTGGACGCCACACTGCTGAGCGACTGCAGTGTCTGCACATTGCGCACCAGCGCATTGCGCAGGTCACCGACCACGGCGGAGGCTTCCTTCTCAAGCGCTTGCTGGTCACGCGCCTCTTCGTATTCACGCGCCAGAAAGACCAGCACCACCAGCAGCGCCACCACCAGCAACAACAGCGTGGCCCAAAGAGCCCAACGGCGCCAACCGGGGTCATTGCGTTCGGACACCTGGACCTCTTTCATGCGGCTCAAAGACGGCGGTGTTGCAACGAAGGCAGTTGCTCGCGCACGCTGCGCAGTTGCTCGAAGTCCAGCTCGGCCATGACCACGCCCGGGCCTTCGGCCTGCATGGCCATGACGCCACCCCAGGGGTCAATGATCATGGTGTGGCCCCAGGTGCGCCGGCCATTCTCGTGAACGCCGCCCTGGGCGCTGGCGATCACAAAGGCCTGGTTTTCAATGGCGCGGGCGCGCAACAGCACTTCCCAATGCGCCTGACCGGTGGTGTGGGTGAAGGCCGAGGGCACCAGCAGCACATCGGCGGCGAGCATGCGGTAGAGCTCGCCAAAGCGCAGGTCGTAACACACACTCTGACCCACACGCCATGCCTGACCGCCGGCGTCGCGGCACTCGAAGACGGTGGGTGTTTCGCCAGCGCGCAACACGGCCGCCTCGTCGTAACGCTCACGGCCGTTGTCGTAGCGGAAGAGGTGGATCTTGTCGTAGCGGCTGGTGCATTCTCCGCGCGGGTTGTAGACCAGCGAGGCGTTGGCCGCATGCGTGGGATCTTCGGTGGCCATGGGCAGCGTGCCACCCACCACCCACATCTTCAGATCGCGCGCGCAGTCCGACAGGAAGTCCTGTACCTTGCCCAGGCCGGGCGTTTCGGCCAGCACCAGCTTGTCTTCGTCGCGGGCACCCATGAAGCAGAAGTATTCGGGCAGCACGGCGAGTTCGGCGCCTGCGCTGGCGGCCTGTCGCAGCAGGCGCAGCGCCTCGCTGAGGTTGGCGTCCAGGCCGATGCCCGAGACCATCTGGACGGCAGCGACCTTCAGGCGACCGGGCGCCGGGGTGGTGTGAAGCAATGTCATGGGCGTCTTTCGGTGGGCTGCAGCACGCTTCCTGCGTGCGCGGGGGATCAGCTTACTGCAGTGCGCCAGCGCGCGACACAGGCGGCTTGGCGGGCGGTGTGCGATCGACCTTGGCCACCTGCGGATCGGCCCAGCTGCCGCTGATGTGGAACTCCTGCGTGCCGGCGCTCTGCAGTGGCTGGCGCAACAGGAACTGCGCCAGAAAGCTGCCCAGACCGATCGCGGGGTTGATCGCGGTGGCGATCAGGGAGGCCGTGCCGGCGTTGATCTCCGGCACCACCACCACCTTCAGGTCTTGCTGCTCGCGCGCCAGGTCTGCGGTGCCCTCCATCAGCACGGCAGCGTTCACACCTTTCATCTGCAGGTTGTTGGTGAACAACACGCCCTGGTCGATGCGGGCATCGCCGCGCACGAAATCGAAGGCGAAGCCCTCGGAGAACACGTCGCGGAAATCGAGCGCCAGGCGACGCGGCAGCGCCTGCAGGCTGAGCACGCCCAACAAGCGGCCGGCGCCGGGCTCCACCTTGAGGAACTGGCCGCGCTCGAAGTCGGCCTGCAGTTGCCCCGACAGCGTGGGGTAGTCGGGCGCCAGCGGCGAGCCCACCCAGCCCACGCTGCCTTCAATGCGCCCCTTGCCGCCGCGCACCAGCCCCGGACGGTTGAATCGTTCGAGCAGGGCACCGGAGTCGTCGACGTCCAGCCGAAAACTCAGCGCGGTGCGACGCTGGTCGCCGGGTTGCGTGGCGGTGCTGCTGGCCATCGGCGCCCAGTTGCCGGTGGCACTCAGCCGCGCTTCGGGCACGCCGAGCCTGAACTTGGTCAGCCGCCATTCACCGGCCCGGGTGGGGCCGCCGCGGTTGATGGCCTCCACCTCGACACGACCGAGACGGCGCCCCGCGATCTCCAGCTCTTCCACCGCAATGTCCAGCGCGGGCACGCTGGTGGGCTGGCTCAGCAACTGTTCCACTTCGGTGGCCACCGTGGGCGCCAACGTCAGGCGAGCGAGCCGGGCGAACACACTGCCGGCGGTGCCGGGCCCGGCCTGGCGCAGCTCCACGTAGCCATTGATCTCGTCGGCGTCCACGTTGGCCCGCCAGTGCGTGCCCTCGCGCGACCCACCCACCACCACCCGGTTGAAGGTGCGCCCATCCAGGGTCAGGCGGTTGGTGCGCAGCGCCAGCGTGGTGGGCAGGTAAGCCAGCTCGGCGCCCTGCGCTGCTGCGTTCGGAGCGCTTGACGAAGGCACCTGCACGCCCGTGCTGCGGGCCAGCCGCGACCACGCGTCCAGATCCACCACATCAAGGCGCAGGTTCCCCACCACGCCCGCCGCAGGCATGGGCGCCTGTTCTCCGCCTTCCAGCCCCACCGCCACGCTTCCCCTCAACACGCGAGGCACGTCGCCACTGATGTCGCGCTCGTACTGGAGCGACACCAGCGGGGCCAACGGATCTCCGATCTCCAGTGCCAGGCGGTCGGTGGCGGCCAGCTCGTCTGTCAGGCTCAGCACCGCAGTGTCCAGACGCAACGGCAAGCTGGCTTCGGCCACCTTGCCCAGGGGTGCGGGCAAGTCCAGCGCCATCCCTTGCAGGTTGCTGCTCACCCGCAGTTCGGGCACGCCGCCCCGAAAACCGAGTTGCGCGGTGTAAGGCGCCGACCCTGAGGCGTTGGCGAACAGGCGCGAGACACCGCGCAACTCAGCGTCTCGCAGCCCCTCGGCGCTGGCCACACCCTGGCCACGAAACTGCAAACGTGCCGGACCTTGCTGGCTGGGTCGCAGGCCGCCGTCGAACTTCAGATCGCCCCCGAACAGCCGGGCGTTGCCGCCCACCACAACAAAACCCTGCTCGGTGAACGCCAGGGTACCGCGTGTGCGCGCCAGCAGAGGAGCTGCGGGGCTGATCTTCAGGTCGTTGCCTTCAAACTCCACCGTGCCGGCCACTGTCGAGGCGTTCAGGTCAAACAGCGGCAGCTTGAGGGCCAGGCCCACTTCGGCGACGCCGCCCACCGTGGCCTGGCCCAGCACGTTCGCGGTCATGGCGTTGAGCGGCGAGGTCTGCACGAAGCCCAGCATGGCGCTGGCCGAACCCGTCGCCTTCGCCCTCACCGTCAGGGTGGTGTTGTTGGCCAGATCATCGAGTTCGACCGCGCCCCCGCTCAGGCGCACGCCGGGTACTCCCGCTACACCCGACACGCCAGAGGTGACGCTCAGCTTGAGATGATCAAGCACCAGCTGACCCGAAAAGCCCCGCAGGCCTGGCCAGGATGCGGCGCCGGCCGGCTGGAAACTGCCGGGCAAGTAATCGAAGTCGACCCCGCTGAGCTGGGCCGAGATGCGGAATTCACTGGGTGCTGCGGCGTTCCTGAACGGCAGGCTGTCCAGGTCGCCCTGGATGCGGAAGTCCACCGTGCCAGCGCTGCCCGCGCGCACTGCTTCGCGCACATAGCGCCGCGCGTCGGCATTCACGGTCAGCGGCAGGTAGCGGTGCACCCGGGTTCCGTCGGCCCGGGTGAGCTGGGCCGACAGATCCAGCACGCCCGGAAAGCGGGACTTCGACACGCTGGTGCCCGGATCGCTGGTGTGCCATTTCACTTGACCTGTGCCTTCGGCATCGGCATTGGCCATCTTCAGGTTGTCGAGCTGCGCCTCGATGCGGTCACCCTGCAGGCGCCACGATGCATCGGCCTCCAGCCGCAGCAGTGGAATACGGGCTTCCTCAAAGATGTCGGGCAACTCGATCGATCCGTCGACCACCCCAATGCGGGCCCGGCCACCGCTCTGGTCCAGATCAAAGTCAACGCTGGCACCCGTGATGCCGGGCCGACCCGGCAGCGGGTAGTTGCCCCGGCTCGACATGGCCCCGCTGGACTCGCCCGCCAGCGCCAGGTCTTGCACACGTCCACGCGCCTGGTAGGTGCCTTGTGTCCAGTCGATGGCGCCTTCCACCGCGTCACCTGACGCGGCCGCAGGGCCTTGCCAGCGGACCGCGAAGCCTTCCATGCGACCAGCGGGCTGCAGCCGCTGCAGCCAGGTACGCACAGCCTCGGGCAACGGTACGCGCTCGGCGATGGCCGCCAGCGCCGCCAGATCGAGTTGATCGGCGCTCAGCGCCACGGTGGGCGCCTGGTTGGCGCTGCGGGCCACATGCTGGAGTTGCAGCCGCCCACCGGGCCAGGTTTCGCCTTCGCGCGTGCGGAACCGCAGGTCCTCCGTGGTCACGCCGAAGCCCTCGGCATTCCATTGCACGGCCAGCCGGCCCTGCACGTTCTCCAGCGCCAGGTCGGGCAGTTGCCGGCCCAGTTGCGCCTCCACGTTCTGCAGCGCCAGGTCGGTCGTCACAGCCGACACTTGCCCGCGCTCCACTTGCGCCCACGCGCGCAGCGCGCCCTCGCCAGTGCGCACCTCCACACCGCGATCAGACAGGTCGACATAGGCCCGCAAGCGGGTCACGTCGACCCGCGTGAAATCGGCGAACACTTCGCCACTCCAGTCGTGCCAGACCGGCTGCCCGGGCGCGCGCCGGGCCAGTGAAATCAGCGGCTCGCGCAACTGTCCGCGCAGGCTCAAGCGGTCTCCCCACTCGGGCGATGGCGTGGCGTCGATGCGCCAGTGGTGCGTGCGCGCGGTGTTGCGGCTCACGAAGTCGAGATCACCCAGGGCCAGCGTGGGCTGGCGGCGCTGGTCGTCGGTCCAGCGCACGGTGCCCTGCCGGATCACAAATTCGCGCTGGGCAAAAAACCAGTCGGCCGCTTTGCTGTCCTGGCTCGGGCCGGACATGTCGAGACCGGCCACCTCGATACGGCCCTGCGCGGTGCGGCGCACATCGAGCACCGGCGCTTCGATCACCACCTGCTCGAAGCCGCCACGCCACAACGACTGCACCGAGATGGCCGTGCGCACCAGCGGCAGCTGCAACGCGACGCGCCCTTGCGCATCGATCAGCCGAACATCGCGCAGCTCGAACGAGGGCATGAGGCTGGGCAGGAAACTCCCGCCGCTGCTGCCCGATTCGGCGCGGATTTCACCGATGCGCACCGGTACCCCGACTGCCTTGGTGGCCCACCTCTCCAGCTCAGGACGCCATTCGCCGATTCGGGGCACAATCGCGCCATTCAAGCCGGCCCAGGTCAGTGCAAACAGGCCCCAGACCGCCAGCAACAGCCACAACAACAGGCGACTGGCCACGGCAAATGTCTTGAGGGATCTCGAGGCTGTTGCATGTGGCGCAGAGGGAGCTGCAGCGACGGGTTGTTGATGGTTCATGTCCAACGCAAATTATGCCGGCCAGTCATCTCATGGTTTCCACCACGGACCCAGCCCCTTTGTCATCAAATGTGAACGCACTGCCCGAGCTGACGATGGCTGATCGTCGCGCCGATCACTCCCGTTTTGTTCAGCGCGTGCGCCGGCGCTACTCCGCCGAACTGGCCTGCCTGCCCGAGGGCGTCCCGGTGCGCGAGACCATGCTGGCCGGCCTGGCCACTTTGGCGCAAGGCGGCCTGCCCCGGCCAGCCGCGCTGCGCGTGTTGCGCCAGCTGGTGCTCGAACGCCTGGTGGTGCTCGACTGTGAACAGGGCGCACCGCTGCAGGCGATCACACGGGCCGTGACCGAACTGGCCGAGATCGCGCTGGACGTGGCCTGCGAGCTGGCCTTTGCCGAACTCGACGACCTGTTCGGCGCACCACAACACACCGACGCCCAGGGCCAGACCCGGCGCGCCCAGCTGTGGGTGGTGGGCATGGGCAAGCTCGGCGCGCGCGAGCTCAACGTGTCGAGCGACATCGACCTGATCTACGTCTACGACCACGACGGCGAGACCGCCGGCAACGCACAGGGCCGCAACCGCATCAGCAACCACGAGTACTTCGGCAAGGCCGTCAAACACATCTACAACACGGTGGGCGAGACCACCGAACACGGCAATGTGTTCCGGGTGGATCTTGCGCTGCGGCCCAACGGCAACTCGGGGCCGAGCGCGGTGTCGCTCGGGGCGCTCGAAGAATATTTCCTCGTCCAGGGCCGCGAGTGGGAACGCTTTGCCTGGCTCAAGAGCCGCGTGATTGCGCCAGCTGCGTGCGTGGCGGCCGGTGGCGCCAACGCGCTGCGTGGCTCGGTGCTGCCGTTCGTGTTCCGCCGCTACCTCGACTACGGCGTGTTCGAGGCGCTGCGCACGCTACACCGGCAGATTCGCGAGCACGCGTCCAAGCGCGCTGCGGGCAACCCGGGACGCGCCAACGACGTCAAGCTCTCGCGCGGCGGCATCCGCGAAGTGGAGTTCACGGTGCAGCTGCTGCAGGTGGTGCGCGGTGGCCAGTTCCCCGAACTGCGCACCCGGCCCACGCTGGACGCGCTGCCGCGCCTGAGCCGCGCCGGCCTCATGCCGCAGGCCTCGGCAGACGCCCTGGCCGAGGCCTACCGTTTCCTGCGCCGGGTGGAGCACCGCATCCAGTACCTCGACGATCAGCAGACCCACGTGATGCCCACGCGCGACGACGACCTCGCGTGGCTTGCTGCCACCATGGGCTGTGCGAATGTCTGCGAGTTCCTGCACACACTCGATGCCCATCGCGAGCTGGTGGCGCAGGAGTTCGACACACTGCTCGGTGGCCCCACCAACGGCGTCTGCAATGGCAAGGGCTGCAACGGCAAAACTGGCGGAGGATCGCGCAGCTCGACCGACGATTTGCAGAGCGTGCTGGCCCAACTGCCGGTGGCGTTTGCCGCCAAAGTGGCGCAGTGGCGCGAACACCCGCGCGTGCTGGCGCTCAAGGAAGACAGTCGTCTGCGGTTGGTGCGGCTGGTGCAGCGCACCGGCGCCTGGCTCGAAGAAGGCCGCGTCACTGAAGAGGCCGCCCTGCGCATGGCCGACTGGATCGAACCCCTGCTGCGCCGCGACAGCTACCTGGCCCTGCTGCAGGAGCGACCTTCGGTGCACGAACGCCTGCTGCGCCTCCTCGGCGCGGCCAAATGGCCCGCGCGCTACTTGCTGCAACACCCGGGTGTGATCGACGAGTTGGCCAGCCAGCAACTGCTCACCGACCGCTTTGATGCGGAGCAGTTCGAGGCCGAGCTGGAATCGCGCCGCGCCGCGCTGCGCTCCACCGGCGAAGACGACGAGGAAGCGCTGCTCAACCTGCTGCGCCGCGCCCACCACGCCGAGGTGTTCCGCACGCTCGCGCGCGATCTGGAAAAGGTACTCACGGTCGAGCAAGTCGCTGACGACCTCTCGGCCATGGCCGACTCGGTGCTGCGCCTGACGGCGCGCTGGTGCTGGGCGCGTTTGAAGAATCGTCACCGCGACGAGCCGGCGTTCGCCATCATCGGTTACGGCAAGCTCGGCGGCAAGGAACTGGGCTACGGCAGCGACCTGGACATCGTGTTCGTCTACGAAGACGAGCACGAGAACGCGGGTGAGATCTACGCCGCCTTCGTGCGCAAGATGA
>LNFM01007408.1_pt1 | contig 17232 bp, 11 predicted proteins | sample 596031 | NCBI WGS metagenome assembly LNFM01 (sample SAMN04254537, study PRJNA301005) | activated carbon metagenome | isolation source: dual media filters at the Ann Arbor, Michigan drinking water treatment plant | place: USA: Ann Arbor | reverse complement strand
CCGAGGCCCGCGAGGCCGAGGCCTGGGCCGCCTTCCTGCACCAGCTGGCCGAGCATCTCGTCGCGCAGTGGCCGGCGATGCAGGCGCGCCTGGGCGAGCGTCACCTCGCGTTCGTTGAACTTGCCGCGCAGCAGGCGCTGCAGCGTGGCTTGACGCTGGCCGCCAGCGTAGCGCGTTACGCCAACCTGTGTTTTGTCTGGGGCCCGGGTTTCCAGGACAAACCCGGCTTCGAGTGGGCGCAGGGCCTGCTGGCGGCACCGCGTGAACGGGAGTGGGCGACCATGCACCAGCTGCTGCGGCGCTCGCTGGCCGAACTGCAGCGTCTGCCCGAGGCCCGCATCGCGCCCGAGGCGCTGGCCGCGGCCGACCACCGGCTCGTCGACACCTTTGGCCACCTGGGTCGCCACGGCGCGTTGCACCCGGCCGAGGCGCCCGCACTGCCGCTCGTGGCCTGCGATCTGGAGGCGCTGGAACTGCGGCTGCTCGAGCCCGCCGTGGCCGAGCACTACACGCTGACCGCAGGCGCCTGGCAGCGTGTGCCGCTGCCCGCACCGGCGCCGGTGCGTGTCGACGCCGCCAACCCGCTGCCGCGCCTGGTGGCCGTGCTGGCGCATGCCCCCGGCGCGCGCCCGCGAGCCATGCTGCAGCTGCGCTCACGCACTCATGCCGTGTGCAACGGCGATGTGCATCCGGCGCTGCTGTTCACCGGCAGCCACGGCCAATGGCGTTGGGTCGGCCACGAGACGCGTGCCGTCAGCTGGCCCGTGCACACGCTGGCCCAGCCCGAACCCCCCGCGGGCCCGGGCAGCGCGGTGGCCGAAGAGACCTCGCCCGAGCTCTGCAAACTCGAGCTGCAGGTCTGCGGCCTGCGCGACGAGGGCGACGCGCTGGGCCCGCAGACCACCACGCTGTGGGCCTGGCCGGCCGCGCAGTGGTGGCTGGAACTGCAGCGCCAGGCCGCGGCCGCGCAGCCCGTCATCGCCGGCAAGCCGCTGGCGCTGCGCGGCAGCACACGCTGCAAACTCGAAGGCGATGGCCTCGAGCGTGACGCCTCGCCGCTGCGCAAGGGTTTCGAGCAGGGCCTGGAGCCCGCCACCGACGCCGCACTGCAGAAGCTGCTGGCCGCCATCGCCGCCGTGGAAGGGCTGTCGTCCGCGCGGCTCGACGGCGTGCTGGCGCTGCTGACCGGCCGCGCCGCGCTCACCTGGGGCTGGTGCCTGGGCCCTGCGGGCCTGGGCGGCCGCGCGTTCATGCGTGTGCTGGGGGCGCTCGAACTGCAGGCCTGCCAGGCCGAGTTGCAGGCCGAAGCCGAGCTGGCGCTGGGCGGCGGCCGCGCGCGCCTGGTGCTGCGCTGCGCCGCGGCGGCGCCGCTCGTTCTGCAACTGCGCCGCGAAGCCGCCGAGCCCCCGCTGCTGCCGACCTTGCTGCCCGCGCGCCACCGCTTCAGCCTGCCTTTCACCGCCGAAATCACCCCGTTGGCCACCGACACCGGCACCTTGCTGCAGGCGGCGGGCCCCTGCACCGGCGCGCTGGTCGGCGAAGCCGGGCTGCGCCCGCGCACCTCGGGCGGCAGCGGCTGGGAGTGGTTCGCCAGCCTGCGCCTGGAAGCCGCCAGCCTGCCGCTGGCGCTGGTCGACCCGGTGCTGGGGGTGCAGCAGTTCAGCCACCCGCTGTGGGCAGAACAGCCGCTGCTCGACTGGAGCCTGGCCTGATGGAACGCCTGCTCGTGCTGCGGCTGGACAGCGTCGGCGTCACCGCCGAGGCCTGGCTCAACGGCGTACCGCTCGCGCGCAGTGGCCCAGCGGCGGGTGCCGTCACGTTGGCCATCCATGAATACACGCTGGCCGGCGCCAATGAGTTGCAGCTGCTCATCCAGCCACCGCCCGCCGGCCAGGCCACCGCGCCCGCACCGCTGCTCAGCGACGGCCAGCGCGGCGCCAGCCTGCGCCTGCTGCTGCCGCGCATCGGCCAGCTGGCGCACCCCGAGAACGCGCGCACGCTGGCGCAGATCGACTGGGCGCCGGTGGCCGGCGACGTCACCGAGGTGCCGGCCACGCTGCGCCAGACCGTCGAGCTGCCCATCGCCTTCCCGCGCTGGCGCTGGTTCGACGCCCCGGTGATCGCCGAGCCGCGTGAGCTGCTGGCCTCGGCCGCGGTCTACCTGCAGACGATCGCGCTCGGCCTGGCGCGGGGCGACCCCGAGCCGCTGGTGCTGGCGGCGCGCCTGCGCTTCGAGGAGCTGGCGCAGGCCTACCAGCGCAACCTGGCCGACGACGTCGGCCGCCTGCGCCTGCGGGTGCAGCAGGCACACGCCAAGGCGCCGCTGCAGCCCGTGATGCCCAAGGCCGATGCGCTGCTGCTGCGCCCGGTGGCCGGCGGCCGCCTGCTCGAATGCCTGACGCCCGACGGCCAGCCCGCGCTGCACAGTCCACTGGCCGGCGGCGGCCGGCTCACCTGGCCGCTGCGCCTGGCCGCCATCGAGGGGCGCTTCTATGTCATCCGCTGAAGCGCTCGGCCCGGGCGGCACGCCGGCTATGCTGCGAGCCATGTCCGCATGTCCTGGAGTCACCGCATGATCCTGCTGAGGGTGCTCAGCTACAACGGCGCGCCGGTCGATGGCCTGTCGGCCCAGTTCGACGAAATCGGCGGCACGGTGGGCCGCGCCGACAGCAACCAGCTCGTGCTGCCCGACCCCGAGCGCACGATCTCGCGGGTGCACGCGCGCATCGTGTTCCGCGCCGGTGGCTACAGCGTCGTCGACAACGGCAGCAACCCCATCAGCGTCAACGGCGAGGTGGTCGGCGCCGGGCGTGAACACCCGCTGAAGCCCGGCGACGAGTTGCAGATCGGCGGCTACGTGCTGCAGGCCGCCGACGCGGCGGCTCCGCGCAGCGCCGACCCGTTCGCCGACCTCTTCGGCGATGCCCCGATGGGGCTGGCGGCTCCAGCCGTGGGGGCTGCGCCCGCTCGACCCCCTGCCGCCGCGCCGGCACGCCCCGGTGCAGCGCAGCCCAGCACGGCGATGTGGCCAGCGCCGAGCCCGGCGCCCTGGGCCGCGCCGCCGCCCGCGCCGCCGCCGTCGCGCGCACCCGGGCCGCCTGCCACGCCGGCGGGGGGCCAGGCGCAGATCCCCGAGGACTGGGACCCCTTTGCACCCGACCCCGCCGAAGCGCCCGCCGCCGCGGCGGCTCCGCAGGGCGACGCCTTTGCCGGCTTGCCGGCCGGTGGCGGCGACAGCATCGACGACCTGTTCGGGCTGTCCGGCGCGTCTGCCGGCGGCGACCCGCTGGGTGGCAGCCCCGCGCAGGCGCTGGGCGCGGCGCCGAATACCGGGCAGCACGACGACGCACTGCAGTCGCTGGCGCGCACCGCCACGCTGATGCCGCCCAGCCGTGCCGACCACGCGTCCGAACTGAACACCCCGATGCCGCTGCCGGCCGTGCACGCGGTGCCGGCGCCCGCGCCGCTGCCGCAGGGTGCGGTGTTGTCGTGGAACGACCCACCACGCGACGGCCGCGTGCTCACGCTGCCTGGCGTGCGGCGTGCAGATGTAGCGGCCGATGCGATGCCGTCGGCGCCCTTGGCTGCGGTCACGGCAGTTGCCCCGTCCGCCATGCCACCCGCCGTGCCGCTGCCCGCCCCGTCCGCCGCGCCTTCCGCCGTGGCACGTGCCGGTCTCGCCGGCCCGACCGCCGCACCGGCCCAGGCGCCCGATGCTGCCGGTCAAGCCGAACTGCTCACCGCGCTCCTCGACGGCCTGGGCGTGCCCGGCCTGCGCCTGGAATCGCTGACCCCGGCGACGATGCAACTGCTGGGTCAGCTGCTGCGCGAGTCGACACGCGGCGCCGTCGAACTGCTGGTGGCGCGCGCCGCGCTCAAGCGCGAGATGCGCGCCGAGATGACGATGATCGTCTCGCGCGAGAATAACCCGCTGAAGTTCTCGCCCAGCGTCGAGGTGGCGCTGCAGCACCTGCTGGGGCCACCGGCGCCGGGTTTCATGCCGCCCGCGGCCGCGGTGCGCGACGCCTTCGACGACCTGCGTGCCCACCAGCTGGGCGTGATGGCCGGCATGCGGGCGGCGCTGGAAGGCGTGCTGCAGCGTTTCGACCCCAAGCAACTCGAAGGCAAGCTGACGAAACGTTCGGCCATCGACAGCCTGATCCCGGCTACCCGAAAGGCGCGGCTGTGGGAGAGCTTCACCGAGCTCTTCGCGCAGCTGCAGACCGAGGCCCAGGACGACTTCGACGAGCTCTTCGGCAAGGCCTTCCTGAAGGCCTACGAAGACCAGCTCGACCGCCTGCACGGCGAGCCCGGGCCGCGCTAGGATTTCCGCAGGAACGCGTCAGGAGCTGCGCATGCTGGCCTTGGAAGTTGCCCTGATGTCCGACCGCGGCGGTCGCAAGTACAACGAGGACGCCTGCGGCCACTGGCACTCCAAGCGCCACCTGTGCTGCGTGCTGGCCGACGGCGCCGGCGGGCATGGCGGTGGCGACATCGCCTCGCGACTGGCGGTGCAGGAACTGATCGGCCGCTTCTCGCTGCAGCCTTCCGAGCGTGCGTCGGAGCTGGAAGGCCTGCTGCGCACGACCAACGACGTGCTCATCAGTGAACGTGTGCCGGGCACGCCGCGGCAGGACATGCACAGTACCGTGGTCTGCCTGGTCATCGACTTCATGCAGCACCGCGCGCATTGGGCGCATTCGGGCGATTCACGCATGTACTGGTTCCGCGACGGGCGCGTGCTCGACCGCACGCGCGACCACAGCCTCGTGCAGGGCCTTGTCGACAACGGCGTGCTCACGGCCGACCAGGTGCGCACGCATCCCAAGCGCAGCGAACTTCGCTCGGCGCTGGGTATCGCGCCCGAGGTGCTGGAAGTCAGCGCCGGCGAGGGCCGGCACGAGGTGCAGCCTGGCGATGTCTTCCTGTTGTGTACCGACGGCTTGTGGGAATACCTCGACGACACCGTGCTGGAAAGCACGCTGGGCGCCGCCGCCAACCCCGGTGCGTGGATCGGTGAACTGGCCACCCAGGTGCGCCAGGCCGCCAGCCACAAGGCCAGTCACGACAACTTCAGCGCGCTGACGGTGTGGACCCGCGCCGTGACGGACGCCTGAACTCAGCCAGCCGCGAAGGAGACGACGATGGCGATGCAAGTCTGCATGGGGGCGATGATGCAGTGTTCGCAGGGCATGGCGCCGAGCACGCTGGTGCCGACACCCAAGACCGTGATGACGAGCAACATGATCGCGGCGAACATCCTCGACCACGTGCCGATCATGAACATCCCGCCCTTCGGCATGTGCCGCAGCCCGGCCAACCCGATGGTGGCCGCGGCCACGGCAGCCGCGCTGGGTGTGCTGACGCCCATGCCCTGCATCCCGGCCACGCCGGCGCCGTGGCTGCCGGGCGCGCCGACGGTGCTGCTGTGCGGGGCGCCGGCGCTCAACGACAGCTCCAAGCTGATGTGCATCTGGGCCGGCACCATCAGCATCAACATGGCCGGGCAGGTCACGCACCAGATTCCCTGAAACAGGGGCCGGCGCACCGCGCCGAACTTCAGGACGGTGGCGTGGCGCGGCCGATCTCGACGCGGCGGTTCTCGGCGGCGAAGGGATCCTTGGCGTTCTTCGGTGCCGCGGTGCCCACGCCCACGGGCAGGATCAGCGTCGGGTCGGCACCCAGCTGCACGAGGTAGTCGCGCACGGCCTCGGCGCGCTTCTGCGACAGCTGCATGTTGAAGGCCGCAGCGCCCGAGGCGTCGGCGTGGCCCTCGACGCGCACGGCCTTGCTGGCGCCGCGCTTGGACTTCAGCACCTCGGCGAAGACTTCGAGCTGCTTCCTCAGCATGTCGGGCAGCTCGGCCGAACCGAGCCTGAACGACGAGGCCGGCAGCGAGTAACGCACCGCGGGCTTGAAGCCCATGCACTTGTAGCCGGCGGCCTTGAGCTGCTCGCAGGCATCCTCGGGAAACAGGCCCTCTTCGACGGCCTTGGCATCGGGAACGGTCTGCCCCATGTCGATGGCCTCGCTGGCCGTGGCGGGCAGCGCAGCCGTCGCGGCCAGGGCCAGCACGCAGCGGGCAAAGAAGCGCGGGTGTCTCATCGCAGGGCTCCTGGAAGGATGGGGCCGACCGGGCAGCCCGGACGACCCTGGTGCATGCTCAAAATCATACGCCCCTGCCTCCAGGCCGACCCATCCCCTGTGCGGCGTGCGGGCGCCGCGTGGTGCCTCCGCCCCGCGATGCCCCGGCGCGAGCCGGCGGCCCGAGGGTGACGGCCCGCAGCCGGCCGTGTATCGTTGGGCGCAAGCCCGCAACGTGGCCTGGTACGCAAGCGAGCAGCCTCCCTACAGCGCCCCACGGCGACGCCGGAACAAGACGCATGAAGCACAGTTCCCGATGACTTGGCACAACAAGGTGATGTGGACGGAGGGCATGTTCCTCCAGCCCCAGCACTTCCAGCAGCAGGACCGTTTTGCCGGACGCCAGCTCGATGGCCGCACCGCGGCCACCGTGGCTTGGCCGTGGGGCTTCGTGGCGCTGCAGATGGACGACGCCGCGCTGCTGCAGGGGCGCATCATGGTGGCGGCAGCGCGTGGCGTGCTGCCCGATGGGCTTGCCTTCTCGGTGCCCGGTGACGACCCCGCACCACCGGCCTTCGAGGTGCCTGCGGACGCGCGCGACCAGCTCGTCGTGCTGGCCGTGCCGCAGTCGCGACCCGGCGTCACGGAAAGCGACGTCGAGGCCGCGGATGGCTCGATGCCGCCGCGCTGGCACGTCGCCGACATCGGCGTGGCCGACATCCACGCCAACAGCCTGCGTGAGGCGCCGGTGCAGATCGGGCGGCTGAACCTGCGCCTGATGCTCGAACGCGACACGCACGAGGGCTACGTCACGCTGGGCGTGGTGCGTGTCATCGAACGCCGTGCCGATGGCCGCGTCGTGCTCGACACGGCCTACGTGCCGCCGATGCTGCACGCACCGGCGCAGCCGGTGCTCGACGGCTACGTGCGCGAGGTGCACGGCATGCTGCACCAGCGTGGCGAGGCGCTGGGCGCGCGGCTGGCGCAGCCGGGGCGCGCGGGCACGGGCGAGATCGTCGACTTCCTGCTGCTGCAGGTCATCAACCGCTTCCAGCCGCTGTTCGCGCACCTGCAGCGCCTGCCGGTGCTGCACCCCGAGCGGCTGTACGACCTGTGCCTGGGTCTGGCCGGCGAACTGTCGACCTTCCGCGAAGCGCGGCGCCCCGTGACCTACCCGGAGTACCGCCACGACGACCTGGCCACGTGCTTCCGCACCGTGATGGCCGACCTGCGCCAGTCGCTGTCGCAGGTGCTCGAGCAGACGGCCATCCCGATCGACCTGCAGGAACGCAAGCACGGTATCCGTGTCGCCGTCATCGGCGACGCCGAACTGCTGCGCACGGCGATGTTCGTGCTGGCGGTCAACGCGCAGATGCCGAGCGAGGCGCTGCGCATGCGCTTCCCGACGCAGGTCAAGATCGGCCCGGCCGAACGCATCCGCGACCTCGTCAACCTGCAGCTGCCCGGTGTCACCCTGCGCGCACTGCCGGTGGCGCCGCGGCAGATTCCCTACCATGCCGGCTACACCTACTTCGAACTCGAGACACGCGGCAACGAGCTGTGGAAGCAGCTCGAGACCTCGGGCGGCCTGGCGATGCACATCGCCGGCGACTTCCCGGGCCTGGCCATCGAGTTCTGGGCCGTCCGCGGCTGACCGGCAGGGCCCGCGGCGGCACTCCAAGAGGGCACACGGATGAGCGACCCCGACCCGCCGCACGATCCCTTCGCCGCCTTCGAGTCCGACCGCACGGTCATCAAGCCGAGTGCCGGCCGCGGCGCACGGCCCGGGGCAGTGCCGCCGCCTGCCGCATCTGCCGCACCCAACACAGCTGCCCGGCCGGCTGCTGCTGCGCCGCCGCTGCCCGAGCTGCCGGCCCACGCCAGCCTCAACCCGCTGGTACAGGCCGCCGCGCCGCTGCTCAGCGCCGCACCGCGGCTGCGTGCCACCTTGCGCCACCCCAACCCGGCGGCGCTGCGCGACCAGCTCGTCGAATCCGTGAAGCGCTTCGAATCCGTGGCGCGTGCGCGCGGCCTGCCCAACGAGCAGGTGGTGGCGGCGCGCTACATCCTGTGCACGCTGCTAGACGAGTCGGCGTCCAGCACCCCCTGGGGCGGTTCGGGCGCGTGGTCGTCGCAAAGCCTGCTGGTGCACTTCCACAACGAGGCCTGGGGCGGCGAGAAGGTCTTCCAGCTGCTCACGCGCCTGGTCGAGAACCCGACGCAGCACCGCAACCTGCTGGAGCTGGTCTACGCCGCGCTGTCGCTGGGTTTCGAGGGCCGCTACAAGGTGATGAACGACGGCAAGGCGCAGCTCGACAGCGTGCGCGAGCGCCTGGCCGGCAAGCTGCGTGAACTGGCGGGGCCGGCCGAACGCACGCTGTCGCCGCAATGGCAGGGCGTGGCCGCGGCGCCGATTCACCTGACCGACGGCGTGCCGCTGTGGGCCGTGGCCGCCGTGCTGGCCGGCGTGCTGCTGGCGCTCTTCCTGGTGCTGCGCTTGACGCTGAATGCACAGACCGACGCCACCTTCACCGCGCTGCAGACGATAGACACCAAGCTGGCGGCCGCGCCCCCCGCACCGCCGCCGCCCACGCCCGCCGCGCCGCCGCCGCCGCGCCTGGCGCAGTTGCTCAAGAGCGACATCGACGCCGGCGCCGTGCAGGTGCAGGACCTGGCCGACCGTTCGGTGGTCACGCTGCGCGGCGACGGGGTCTTCGGCCCCGGCAGTGCCGAGGTGGCGGCCAAGGCGCGGCCGATGTTCGAACGCATCGGCGCGGCGCTGAACCAGGTGCCGGGCACGGTGCTGGTCGCCGGGCACACCGACAACGTGCCCATCCGCTCGCTGCGTTTCCCGTCGAACTGGCATCTGTCGAAGGACCGCGCGGCCAGCGCCAAGGCGCTGCTCGGCAGCTTCGTCAAGCCCGAACGCATCAGCGCCGAGGGGCGCGCCGACACCGAGCCGCTGGCCGACAACGCCACCGCCGAGGGGCGTGCGAAGAACCGCCGCGTCGAAGTGGTGCTCTTCGCGACGGCGCCGAATTGAGATGAAGAAGTTCCTGCAAGGCCTGCTCAGCCCGCTCGTCCTGGGCACCCTCGGGCTGCTGGCGCTGAGTGCGCTGGTGTGGTGGGCCGGCCCGCTGCTGGGTTTCGGCGACACGCGCCCCTTGGAGTCGATGTGGGTGCGCCTGGCCATCGTGGCGGTGCTCTGGGCACTGTGGATCGGCCTGCAGGCCTGGAAGGCCCACCAGCGCCGCCGCACCAACGCCGCGCTGCTGCAGGGCCTGGGTGCCGGGCCCTCGGCGGCGACCAAGGAAGCGCAGGTGCTGGCCACGCGCTTCAACGAAGCGGTGCAGCGCCTGAAGGCGGCCAAGGGCAACAAGCTCTTCGGCGGCGGGCAGTACCTCTACGAACTGCCCTGGTACGTCTTCGTCGGCGCGCCCGGTTCGGGCAAGACCACGGCGCTGATGAACGCCGGGCTGCAGTTCCTGCTCGGCGACGGCAAGGACGGCAAGGGTTCGGTGCAGGGCGTGGGTGGCACGCGCAACTGCGAGTGGTGGTTCACGCAGGACGCGGTGCTCATCGACACCGCCGGCCGCTACGCCACGCAGGAAAGCGACAAGGACGTCGACGCCAGCGCCTGGGACAACTTCCTCGCGCTGCTGAAGAAGACGCGCCCGCGCCAGCCCATCAACGGCGTGCTGCTCACCGTCAACGTGCAGGACCTGCTGCAGCAGGGCAGCACCGAACGCGCCGAGCACGCCGCCAAGCTGCGCGCGCGGCTGCACGAACTGCAGACCAAGCTGGGTGTGCGCGCGCCGGTCTACGTCCTCGTCACCAAGGCCGACCTCATCGGTGGTTTCAACGAGACTTTCGAAGGCCTGGCCAAGGACGACCGCGACCAGGTCTGGGGCTTCACCTTCGCGTCAGACGCGCCGGCGGGTGAAGACCCGATGGCGGCCTTCCCGGCGCTCTACGACCAGTTGCAACAGCGCCTGGTGTCGCAACTCGTCGACCGCCTGGAAGGCGAACGCGACGTGCTGCGCCGCAGCGCCATCTTCGCCTTCCCGCAGGAATTCGCGGCGCTGCAAACGGTGCTGGGCGACTTCCTGCGCCAGGTGTTCTCGGGCGGCGGCGCGGTCGAGGCCGCACCGCGCGTGCGCGGTGTCTACTTCACCAGCGGCACGCAGGAAGGCTCGCCCATCGACCGCGTGATGGGCGCGCTGGCCTCGTCCTTCGGCATGGGCGGGCGCAACGCGGCCATCGCCCCGGGGCGGGGCAAGAGCTTCTTCCTGCACCGGCTGCTGAAGGACCTGGTCTTCGAAGAACGCGGCCTGGGTGCGCACAACCCGGTGGCCGAGCGCCGCCGCTACGTGCTGCGCCTGTCGGCCATGGGCGCGATGGCACTGTGCACGGTGCTGGTGGCAGTGGGCTGGGCGGTGAGCCGCGCACGCAACCTCGACCACGCCGCGCAGGTGGCCGAACGTCTGCCCGCGCTGCGCCAGGGCGTGGAGGCGCTGCCGCAGGCCACCAGCGCCGACGTGGCGCTGCTGCCGCAGCCGCTGGCCGCCGTGCGCGACGCGGCCAAGCTGGACGACTTCGCCATCGATGCGCCGCCGCTGCTGCACGGCCTGGGCCTGTACCAGGGCGACAAGCTCGACGCCGGCGCGCAGATCGCCTACCACCGCCTGCTGGAAAAGGCGCTGATGCCGCGCGTGGCGCGGCGCCTGGAAGAGCGCCTGCGCGCGGCCACGCCGGACAACCTGGAAAACGCCTACGAGGCGCTCAAGTCCTACCTCATGCTGCACCAGCCCGAGCGTTTCGACGCCGCCGCCTTGCAGGCCTGGGTGGGTGTCGACTGGGACGTGAACTACCCACGCATGGCGCCCGAGCAGCGGGCGCAGCTCGACGCCCACCTGGCCGCCGCCCTGGCGCTGGGTGCACCGAAGGCCGTGCTGGCGCGCGACGACAACCTGGTGGCCGGCGTGCGCGAGATGCTGGCCGCCTACCCGCTGGAATATCGCGTCTACAGCCGCATCAAGCGCCAGTACCGCCCTGGAAGCCAGCCCGACTTCACGCTCGCCGGCGCCGCCGGCCCGAACGCGGCACAGGCCTTCGAACGCGCCAGCGGCCTGCCGCTGACCCAGGGTGTGAGCGGCCTCTACACCCGCGACGGTTACCGCAAGACGGTGCTGCCCGCGGTGCAGCAGGCCACGCCAGTGTTGGCCGCCGAAGAGGGTTGGGTGCTGGGCCTGAAGACCGACCCCGCGCGCCTGCGCGACGCCACGCTGGGCAGTGCCGTCAGCGACAAGGTGCGGCGCCTGTACTTCGAGGACTACATCAAGGCCTGGGACGCCTACCTCGCCGACGTGCAGCTGGTGAAGCTGAACGACCCCGAACGTGCACTGGCCTTGTCGCGCCTGCTGTCGCTGGTGGATTCCCCGCTGGCCGGCTACCTGCGTGGTGTGGCCGAGCAGACGAAGCTGGTGCAGGCCCCGGCCGCAGCGGGTGCGCTCGACCAGGCGGCGGCCAAGGCCAAGGCCGATGCGGCGCGCCTGGCCGGTGCCGCGCCCGATGCGTCCGGCGGCAGCGGCGGGCCGCTGGAGAGGATGGTCGACGACCACTTCGCCGGCATCCACCGCCTCATCACTGGCGACCCGCCGCCGCTGAACGCCACGCTGAAGCTCTTCGGCGATCTCCACGCCCAGCTGGCGGCGGTGGACGCCGCGAAGAAGAGCAAATCACCGCCCCCGCCGGGCGGTGGCGCCGAACAGGTGAAGGTGGCCGCCGCCGGCCAGCCCGATCTGGTGCGCGGCATGGTCGAGCAGATGGCCGACGCCGCCGCCGGCCAGACACGCGGCGCCGAACGCGCGGGCCTCACGGCCGAGCTCAAGCCCATCACCGAGATCTGCAATCGCGCCATCACGGGCCGCTACCCCTTCGCCAGCGGCAGCCGGGCCGACGTGCTGCCGGAAGATTTCGGCCAGCTCTTCGGCGTTGGCGGCCTCTTCGACGACTTTTTCCAGCGCCGGCTGTCGACCATCGTCGACCAGTCGACGCGTGTCTGGACCTACAAACCCCTGGCCGACGGCACACGCCCCGTGTCACCTGCGGCGCTGGCCGAGTTCCAGCGCGCGCAGCGCATCCGCGAGGTCTTCTTCCGCAGCGGCGGCAAGACCCCGGCCATCCGCATCGACCTGCGGCTGTCGGAACTGGAGCCGTCGCTGAAGGAGTTGGCCTTCGACATCGACGGCCAGGTGAGCAAGCTCACCAGCAGCGGGCCCTCGATCACCATCGCCTGGCCCAGCCCGCGAGTGGCCTCGGTCATCCGCATGAGCACCGGGCTGGGCAGTGTGGGCCCGCTGGTGATGACCGAGGGGCCGTGGGCGCTGTTCCGCCTGTTCGAACGTTTCCAGGTCGAGCCCGGCGACGTGCCCGAGAAGTTCAGCGTCATCATGAACCTCGACGGCAAGCGGGCGCGGCTGGAGGTCACCGCGAACAGCGTGTTCAACCCCTTCCAGCTGCGCGAGATGAAGCAGTTCCGCTGCCCCGCGGCGCTGTGAACAGGCCGTGACGGCAGCTTTGGCGCCTCCTGGCTGGCACGGCAAGCTGCCGTCGCTGGGCGACTTCGCTTCGCGCCGGCTCGACCCCGGCTTCATCGAGGCCTGGGACGCGTGGCTGGCCGCCGGCCTGCTGGCGTTGCGCGAGACGCAGCCCGACACCTGGCTCGACGCCTACCTGGGTTCACCCAGCTGGCGTTTCCTGCTCATGCCCGGCGTGCTGCCTGGCGCGGCCGGCGCGCAGGCCTGGTGCGGCGTGCTGATGCCTTCGGTCGACCGCGTGGGGCGCTACTTTCCGCTGACCCTGGTGCTGCCGCTGGGTGCGGGGCCGGCTTCGGTGCAGGAAGGTGCCGCGCTGTGGCCGTGGCTGGAGCGCCTGGACGAACTGGCCCGCGACGCACTGCACGGCGACTGGACGGCCGAGCGCCTGGAAGACGAACTGGCACGCATGACGATGCCGGCGCCAGGCCGGCCTTCGCCCGAGCCCGCAGGCCCGGACAGCGCCGGCGCGCTCGTCGAACTGCCGGCCGATGCCGCGCGCGACCCGGCGCTGTTCATCGGCGCCGAGGCGCAGCGCGCCTTCGGCCCACGCGCCCACGGCCGCGCCTGGTGGCATGCACGCCCCGACGAGCTGCCGCCGCGCCTGCTGGCCTCGCGCGGGCTGCCCTCGCCCCACGCGCTGTCGCAGCTGTTCGGCCCGGCTGCGACAATCTGAGCTTCACGCCCCGCGCACAGCCCGTACCGGTCATGACCCCCGACGCTCCCGACGAAGACGATCGCACCGTGCTGCGGCCCCCTGGCGCGACGCCGTCCACGGGCTTCCAGAAGACGGAATGGTCGGCCGCGAATGCTGCCACCCCCGTTGCCGCACCTGCCGCTGCACCGGCCCCGGCGCTGGACAAGACGCAGATCGTCGCGCCGCCCAAGGACGACGGCGGCCACCTGCCGGTGGGCACCATGCTGGCCGAGTTCAGGCTCACCGAGCTGATCGGCGAAGGCGGCTTCGGCGTCGTCTACAAGGCCTTCGACACCTCGCTCGAACGCGAGGTGGCGCTGAAGGAGTACATGCCCTCGTCGCTGGCGCAGCGCGTCGGCGGCGGCACGCAGGTGCAGGTGAAGAGCGAGCGCTATCGCGAGACCTTCGAGGCCGGGCGCAAGAGTTTCATCGGCGAAGCCAAGCTGCTGGCCAGCTTCGACCACCCGTCGCTGGTCAAGGTCTACCGTTTCTGGGAAGCCAACGGCACCGCCTACATGGTGATGCCGCTGCTCAAGGGCGACACGCTGAAGGACGTGCTGCGCGACATGCGCCGCAAGGGCGAGCCCGTCGAGGAAGGCTGGCTGCGTAGTGTGCTGGGGCCGCTGTCCGAGGCGCTGCTGGTGATCCACGCCGAGCAGGTCTACCACCGCGACATCGCGCCCGACAACGTGATGTACCTGCCCGAGAAGAACCGCTGGCTGCTGCTCGACTTCGGCGCCGCGCGGCGTGTCATCAGCGAGCAGACGCAGGCGCTGACGGTCATTCTCAAGCCGGGCTACGCGCCGGTGGAGCAGTACGCCGAGATCCCCGGCATGAAGCAGGGACCGTGGACCGACGTGTATGCGCTGGCCGCGGTGGTCTACTACGCCATCGTCGGCAGGACGCCGCCGCCTTCGGTGGGACGCCTGCTCAACGACACCTACCAGCCGCTGGCGCAGGCCGCCGCCGGCCGCTACAGCGAACGTTTCCTGGCCGCCATCGACCGCGCGCTGGTGGTGCGGCCCGAGGAACGCACGCAGAGCATCGGTGAACTGCGCCAGGACCTGGGCCTGGGAGAGGTGACGGGGCTGGAGGACCACTACAGCACGCTGCCCTTGCCGCCCGGCACCGAGATGCCTGCGCGTTACACGACCGACCGCACCCAGGCCCACGCGGGCGGCGCGCCGCAGACCGTGGCCGAGACACCCGGCGCGGCGCCGATGCGCCCGTCGCCCGCCCCGGCGCCTGCGGCATCTGCAGCATCTGCGGCGGCGCCGACCGCGCCCAAGGGCAAGGGCGTGATGATCGGCGTGGGCGCAGGGGCCGTCGTGGCGGTGGCCGTGGGCCTGTACTTCGCGCTGGCGCCCAAGCCGCGCCAGCCGCCTGCCGAGCTGGCCACGGCACCTGCTCCCGCCCCGGCACCGGTGACTGCCGCGGCCCCACCGCCCGCGGCCGCCCCCGCCCCGGCACCTGCGCCCGTGCCGACCACCTTCGAGCCGGCGGCCGAGTTCGACCGTGTCGTGCAGGCTCAGTCGCCGGGCTACGGCGTGCGCCTGCTCACCAACAAGACCAGCTACCGCATCGGTCGCGACTACCTGACGATGACGGTGCAGGCCGAACGCGAGGGCTACCTCTACCTCTTCGTGCACGGCGCCGACCAGACGCTGATGCAGCTCTACCCCAGCATCACCTCGGGTTCGCTGAAGGTCAGGCCGGGGCAGAGTGTGAAGCTGCCGCTGTCCAACGAAACCGCCTTTGAGACCACCGGCCCGCCTGGCCCCACCGACCTGCTGGTGATGGTGTCGCCGCGCCAGCGCGACCACAGCGCGCTGCAGCCGAAGAAGGACGGCACCATCCGCGTCTTTCCCACCGGCGCCGAGGCCGCTGCGCTGGCCGCGAAGTTCGACGGCACGGGCCCCGTGATGGCCGGCAAGCCGCTGTGTTCGCCGGGCCAGGCCTGCGAAGACGAGTATGGTGCTGCGCTCGTGCGTGTCGAGGTGGTGCCCTGAACAAGGCCTTCGTCAAGGAACCCGAGGGTCTTGACGAGGACGACGAGACCCCGGGCCTGCCGCCGCTGCCCGCCGGCACGCGCAACTACCTCACGCCGCAGGGCTACCGCCGCCTGCGCGAGGAACTGATGACGCTGCTGGACGTCGAGCGCCCGAAGATCGTCGAGGTGGTGTCATGGGCAGCGAAGAACGGCGACCGCAGCGAGAACGGCGACTACCTCTACGGCAAGAAGCGCCTGCGCGAGATCGACCGCCGCATCCGCTTCCTGACCAAGCGGCTGGACATCGCCGAGGTGGCCGACCCGTCGGCGCACCATGGCAGCGACCAGATCTTCTTCGGCGCCACCGTCACCTACGCCACCGCGTCGGGCGAGGAGCGCAAGGTGACCATCAAGGGCATCGACGAGGCCGACAGCCTGCAAGGCGAAGTGAGCTGGATCTCGCCCATTGCGCGCGCGCTGCTGAAGGCGCGTGAAGGCGACGAGGTATCGCTGCTGACGCCGGGGGGCGTCGAGAAGATCGAGGTACTGGCCGTCAGCTACCCCGAGCCCGCGGTCTGACGCTGCTCAGCTGATCCTGCTGCGCGAGACGCGCAGCACCACCGGCGAACGCCGCAGCGTGCGCAGCACGTCGGCCAGGTGCACGCGGTCGCGCACGCTGATCAGCAGGCGCAGTTCGGTGCTCTCTTCGGTGGCCTCGGCGTCCATGTCGAGGTGCGTGATGTCGGCCTCGGCGCTGCTCACCGCCAGCGCCACCTGCGCCAGCACACCCTTGCCGTTTTTCACCAGCACGTGGATGTGGGTCTCGAAGGTGCGTGTCAGCTGCTCGGCCCAGTCGACGCGCATCCAGCGTTCGCTGTCGCGCTCGAACAGGCGCTTGCCGCTGGGGCAGTCGGCGGTGTGCACCAGCAGGCCCTCGCCGCGGCCGAGGTAGCCGACGATCTGGTCGCCCGGGATGGGCCGGCAACAGGTGGCGAACTGGATCGACGCGCCCTCGCTGCCGTCCACCAGCACCTCGCCTTGCGTGGGTGTGCTGTCGTCCTGGCCGTAGCGGCCCAGGGTCAGCATCACGGCGTCGGGCTTGATGCCCCTTTCGCCCATCATCTGCGCCATGCGCTTGGCCACGATGGTGGCGATCTTGCGGCCCTGGCCGAGGTCGATCAGCAGTTCACCGCGGTTGCGGTTGCCGCTCCAGCGCGTGAGCTGCTGCCAGAGCGCGGCGGCGGTGATGTCGGTGGGGTCGGCCGAGGGCAGCTGCAGACCCTCGGCACGGAGTGACTGCGCCAGCAGCTTCTCGCCCAGAGCCCGCGACTCCTCGCTTTCCATGTTCTTCAGGTGGTGCCTGATCTTGCTGCGCGCGCGCCCGGTGCGCACCATGCTCAGCCAGGCCGGGTTGGGGCGCGCGCCGGGCGCGGTGATGATCTCGACGACGTCGCCGCTCTTCAGTTCGGTGCGCAACGCCACCGGCTCGCCATTGACCTTGGCCGCCACCGTGTGCTGGCCGACGTCGCTGTGGATGGCGTAGGCGAAGTCCACCGGCGTGGCGCCGCGCGGCAGCGCCAGGATCTTGCTGCGCGGCGTGAACACATAGACCGCGTCGGGGTGCAGGTCGATCTTCACGTGTTCCAGGAACTCGGCCGCGTCGCGCGTCTCGTTCTGGATGTCGAGCAGACTCTGCAGCCACATCGACGAAAGGCGCTGCGCGTCGGCGGCGGCGCCCTTCTTGTCGCTGGTCTTGTAGATCCAGTGCGCGGCGATGCCCTTCTCGGCCACCGCGTGCATGGCCTCGGTGCGCACCTGGAATTCCACCGCCGTGCCCAGCGGGCTGACCAGCGTGGTGTGCAGGC
>LNFM01007925.1_pt1 | contig 17237 bp, 16 predicted proteins | sample 596031 | NCBI WGS metagenome assembly LNFM01 (sample SAMN04254537, study PRJNA301005) | activated carbon metagenome | isolation source: dual media filters at the Ann Arbor, Michigan drinking water treatment plant | place: USA: Ann Arbor | reverse complement strand
GTGGCGGCCCCTGCGCCGACTACGGACAGAAGCATGTTCTTGGCGATGGAGTTTCTTCGAAAGTGGCCTGGATGGGGTTGGCTTAATACAGAAGACAGTAGAAGCCCATCGTCATCGCCACGATCGGGATGGCGCGGCCGGACTGGTTCAGCGAGGTGTTCATCCAGACGCTGACCAGATCGGGGAAGCCGATCGCGATGGCCAGCGACGAGTTCTTGGTGATGTTGAGATACTGGCTGATCAGCGGCGGAATGATCACCCGCAATGCCTGCGGCAGGATGATCGAGCGCATGGTGCGGCCGGGCGGCACGCCGAGCGCCCTGGCCGCTTCCGTCTGCCCGCGGCTGACCGACTGGACGCCGGAGCGGACATTCTCGCCGATGAAGCAGGAGGTGTAGATCGAGAGCGCGATGATCAGCGCGCAGAAGGAGGGCGGGATGTTGATGCCGCCGACGAAGTTGAACCCGCGCAGCTGCGGCATGTCCCAGGCCAGGGGCGCCCCGGCGACCAACGCCGCCAGCAGGGGCGGCACGACCAGCAGCGCCAGGACCGGAGCGATGACGGGCCTGATCCGGCCGGCCTGCTCGCGCTCGCGGCGGGCGAAGCGCGTCCAGGCAAAGGCACCGGCAATCCCCAGCAGCAGCGCGACGAGAGCGACGGTGAAGCCGCTCCCGACCAGCGGCGCCGGAATGTAGAGCCCGCGATTGTTGAGGAACACGGCATCGAGCCAGCCCACGCTGTCGCGCGGTCGCGGCAGCAGCGTGAAGACGCCGAAATACCAGGCGATGATCTGCAGCAGCAGCGGCGTGTTGCGGAGGATCTCGATGTACCAGCGCGCGACGTTGCGGATGACCCAGTTGCTGGAGAGGCGCGCCAGCCCCACGACCAGACCGAGCAGCGTCGACAGCACGATCGCCACCACCGCCACCAGCAGGGTGTTGGCGATGCCGACCATGAAGACGCGCAGATAGGTGTCGCCCTCGCGGTAGGGGATCAGCGTGAAGCCGATGCCGAAGCCCGCGGACACGCCGAGGAAATCGAACCCCGCCGACATGTCGCGCTGCGACATGTTCTCGATCGTGTTGCTGACGAGGTACCAGAACAGCAGGACCACGCAGCCGAGCGTCAGCGCCTGATACAGCACCGAGCGGAAGCGGGCATTGTTCAGCAGCGCCATCAGGCGCGCGCCCGGCCCTGCCTGTGCCGTGATGTCGAGAAGGGCCATGGAGACCTCGCGCCGATGGGCTCACGCAACCGCCGAAGGCGGTCTGCGCCGGCAGACGGAAGAGATGATTGCGCGGACAAACCGTCTTCCGCTGCCCTGGACGGGCGCGGAAGACGGCTGGCCGGTCAGGCTGCGCGTGCGGGAGCAGCCGCCGCGATCACCGGAACGGCATCGGGTAGAGGATGCCGCCCTTGGTCCAGAGGGCGTTCAGCGAGCCGTCGCGCGGGATGTTGACCGGCGTCTTGACGCCGACATTGCGCTCGTAGCTCTCGCCGTAATTGCCGACATGCTTCAGCACCCGGGCCATGAAGTCCTTGGGCAGACCCATGCCCTCGCCGATGTTGCCCTCGACGCCGAGCAGACGGCGGATGTTGGGGTTCGCCGACTTCGCCATCTCGGCGACATTGGCCGAGGTGACGCCGAGTTCCTCGGCCTCGATCATGCCGAACAGCGTCCAGCGGACGATGTCGCCCCAGTTGGCATCGCCATGGCGGACGACCGGACCGAGCGGCTCCTTGGAGATCGTCTCGGGCAGGAGGATGTGCTCGTCGGGCTTGGCCAGCGACGACCGGCGCGAGGCGAGGCTGGACTTGTCGTTGGTGTAGGCGTCGCAACCGCCCGACAGATAGGTCTCGACGAGAACGTTGATGTTCTCGTTGGTGACCGGCTTGAAGGTCATGTTGTTGGCGCGGAAATAGTCGGCCAGGTTGAGCTCCGTCGTCGTGCCGGTCAGCACGCAGACGGTGGCGCCGTTGAGCTCCTTGGCGGATTTGATGTTCGAGGCCTTGGGCACCATGAAGCCCTGGCCGTCGTAGAAATTCACGCCCGCGAATTCGAGGCCGAGCTGCGTGTCGCGCACCGCCGTCCAGGTCGTCGTGCGCGAGAGCACGTCGGACTCGCCGTTGGCGAGCGCGGTGAAGCGCACGGCGGAGGTCACCGACTGGTACTGGACCTTCTTGGGATCGTCGAAGATCGCCGCCGCCAGACCGCGGCAGATGTCGACGTCCATGCCCGACCAGCTGCCGTCGGCGCCCAGCGAGTAGAAGCCCGCCGTCGACGGGCCGACCTGACAGTTGAGGGCGCCCCTCGCCTTGATCTGCGCGAGCGTCGCCTGGGCGGAGGCTTCCATCGACAGGCCGATGGTGGCGGCCGCAAAGGCCAGAAGCGCGGCGGTCTTCCTGAGATTCGGCATCTGCATCGGTCTTCGTTCCCCTGTTTTTTGATTTGTGAAGGCCATTCTGGGTGGCTTTTGTCCGAGGCAAGGCTCGTGCCAGCCGCGGCTCGCCGCGGTCGGCATCTTGGGCATCCGAGGCCGGACGAGGGCTCCGCTCACTCGCAACAGGCCTTTCGGGCGATGCGACGACATTCCGCCCTGACCTGCATCTGGATGATGAGCCCTATCCGCAACGGCAGCCTATTCGCTACAACGGGCGCGAGACAAGCGAGGAGACCGACATGACCAAGAAGGTGGCAATCGTCACGGCGGGCGGCAGCGGCATGGGGGCGGCCACGGCGCGCCGCCTCGCCAAGGACGGCTACGACGTCGCGATCCTCTCCTCCTCCGGCAAGGGCGAGGCGCTGGCGCAAGAGCTGGGCGGGCTCGGGGTCACCGGCTCGAACCTCTCCGGCGACGACGTGAAGCGCCTGGTCGACCTGACGATGGCGCGCTGGGGCCGCGTCGACGCGCTGGTCAACAGCGCCGGGCATGGACCGCGCGGGCCGATCCTCGAGATCAAGGACGAGGACTGGCAGCGCGGGCTCGACGTCTATTTCCTGAGCGCGTTACGGGCGATCCGGCTGGTGACGCCGATCATGCAGGCGCAGAAATCCGGCGCGATCGTCAACATCACCACGGCCTGGGCCTTCGAGCCGGAGGCGATGTTCCCGACCTCGGCGATGGCGCGGGCGGGGCTCGCGACCTTCACCAAGATCTTCGTCGACCAGTATGGCGCCGACAACATCCGCATGAACAACGTCCAGCCGGGCTGGATCGACAGCCTGCCTGCGACAGAGGAGCGGCGCCAGCGCGTGCCGATGCAGCGCTATGGCCGCAGCGACGAGATCGCCGGCACGATCGCCTTCCTGCTCTCGCCGGATGCCGGCTACATCACCGGCCAGAACATCCGCGTCGATGGCGGGCTGACGCGCTCGATCTGAGCGCGCTGCGTCAGCGGATGTCTCGCGCCGTCAGATGCTTCCAGTTCCGCTCGGAGCGCGCGAGATAGGTCCTGGTGTCCTTCGACCAGGTGGCCCGCACGTCGAGATCGTAATTGAGGTAGAGGCGGCCCTCGACGATCGACCAGGCCTCGGGCTCGATCTTCACGAGGTATCCGCGCGAGGTCCCGTAGGCGCAAAAGCCGCCATAGGCGGGCTTGTAGCGCTCCGGATCGGCCAGGAAGAGCGCCCGGTTGGCGGCGCTGGCGAAATGCCAGGTGGCGCCGTCATGGCGGACGGCATGCTCGGGCGAGCCCCGACGCGGGCCGCCGTCGCGGAAATAGGCGACCGGGTCATAGCCGCGGATCGCGATGCCTTCCGCCGAGCCCAGCGTGTTCACGGGCTTTCCGGTCATGGCCGGCGCGGCGGCAACGCCCGGCAGGGCCAGGAGCGCGACCAGGGCCAGCAGCCCGCGACGGCTGATCAGGGCGGATCGGTGAGTGATCATGGCGTCGGCCTCCTGGGGTCAGTGCGCGATGGCGATCGGGATGGCGGAAAGGGCGAGCGCCGCCAGCCCCGTGCGGGCCTTGCCCAGGCGGGCGAGCCGGCGGCTGGCGAAGAGGTTGTGCCCGCCGCGGCGCGCCAGCCGCTCGCGCAGCACAGAGGATGCGCGGTCATGTGCGCCGGAGCGGATCAGGCTCTCGATATAGGCCTGCTCGAAGAGGTCGCGCTGGGCATGGCTGCCGCCGATGGCACCCAGGCCACCCCGCGCGGCGCCCAGCAGGCGTGCGGCCTCGCCATAGTCGCCTTCGTGGAAGGCGATCAGCCCGTGGGCGGCGAGCGCGCCGCTGCGGGCGGCCTCGCGCCGCTCGCCGCTGGCGTGGACATGTCCATCGGCGGCCAGGGCCTGCGCGATAGTGCCGGCCGCCCCGTCGCGCCCGGCGCCGAGCAGGGCCAGCGCATAATGCAGATCGGCGAAGACGAGGCGGCGGTCGTCGATGCGAGCCTCGGCCTTCGTCGCCAGTTCCTCCCAGCGCGAGCCGACATCGACGCCCGCATAATCGAGCCGTGCCAGCAGCGCGGCGCCATTGGCGATGTCACGGTAATCGTCGGTCTGCTCGGCCCGGATGCCCTCGTCATAGAGGCGCAGCACCTCCGCCGTCTCGCCGCGCTCCAGCCGGAACAGGGCGAGATGCCAGGTGATGTGGAAGCGGAAGTTGTTGGCATGGGCCCAGCCCGTGCTGTCGGCCAGCCACGCGACGCCCTCCTCGGTCCGTCCCGTCATTTCCAGCACATGGGCGACGGCATGGCGCCCCCAGGCGTCGCGCGGCGCCCATTCGACGGCGCGGCGCCCGGCGGCCTCGGCCTCGCGGTAGAAGCCGCGCTCCTCGAGCGCGAAAGCGTAGCAGCCAAAGACATAGCCGCTCAGGCGATGCCCGGCCGGAACATGCGGCACGACCCGGCGCAGGCAGGACAGCATCTCGCCCTGGTCGCCGAGCATGAAGCGGATGCCGTGCGAGAGCTTCAGCGCCAGAACGTCGCGGGGATGCTCGGCCAGCACGGCCTCCAGCGCCTGGGCGGCGCGGCGCGGCCTGTCGTCGAGCCAGAGGCCGAGGGCTTCCACGAACCGCGTTTCGCGCGGCGTCACCGGCCGCTCGGCGCTCGCGCGGCGCGCCTGAGCGAGGCAGTCGCGCGCCGTGCCCAGCAATTCGGGCCGGGCAAGCGAGAGCAGCATCAGCCCCCTGGCGGCATGGGCCAGCGCGAAGCCCGGATCGGCCGCGAGCGTCCGGGCGAGGTGCTCGGGCGCGGACGCGGCATGGGCCAGCACCGCTTCCAGCGTCTCGTCCCAGGCGAGCCTCGCCGCATCGTTGGCGACGCCGATCCTGTTGCCGCAGAGGTCGAAGAACATGGGGCTCACTCTCGTTTCCGGCGAAGCCCGACCTCGCCGTTCAGAGAGGAGTTCGCAGCGGCGCGATCAACCGCCGTTCAACTCGCTTCACGCAGGCGTGATGGGGCCGCTGCAGGCGTCTCGGCGGGCGTGTCACGGGGCGCGGGCGGCGGGCCGGCCCAGGGCGCGCGCTTGAACCAGCCGACGACGCAGGCGACGCCGAGGATGGCGGCGAAGCCCGCGAGGTTGAGCAGGGCGACGGCGAGCCCGTCATGCCCCGCGATCTCCGACGCCGTCCAGGCAAGCCGCGCGAGCACGATGCTCGCGAGGAAGGCCGCGAGCGACTGCCGGCCGATCAGAATCAGCAGATGGCCGAGACCGGCGTCGAGCCGGTCCCGGACCGGTTCGATCGCGCTCAGCACGAGATAGGCGAGCGCCAGGAAGTGCAGGATGCGCAGCGGGTGGAGGTTGCTCTTCTCGGACGCTGCCGGCAGCAGGAGCTCGCGCAGCTCCCGGCCGGCGGGCCAATGCTCCAGGATGCCCCAGAAGGAGAAGGGGACGGACAGGATCACGAAGACAGCCGCCGCCAGCAGCAGGACGGGCCGGCGCAGCGGCGGCACGGGCAGCCACTTCATCGCGATGAAGAAGCCGATGAAGAAGATCGCCTGCCAGGCAAAGGGATTGAGGAACCAGCCGGCGCCGTTCCAGGGGTTGCCGGGCAGGTTCAGCCCTTCCGTCCAGACCAGCGCGTAGAGCAGCGCCACCATCAGGAAGGGCAGCCAGGGGTGGAGCCGCCGCAGCGCGATGGCGAGCGGGATCAGCGCCAGGATGACGAGATACATCGGCAGGATGTCGAGATAGTCCGGCTGCCAGGTCAGCGTGACGAGGCCCAGCAGCGCCCGCTCCGGATCCGTCATCAGCGGCGCGAACTGGCGCCCCAGCTCGGCGCTGCCGACCAGCGTGTCGAGCAGCGTGGCAAGCGCCACCAGCGCGACGACGAGGCCGACATGGGCCCAGTAGACCTGCCAGAGGCGCTGCAGGATGCGCGCCGTACCGAGCCACCAGCCCCTCCGGACGAAGGTCGCCCCAAAAGCGAGCGCGCTGGCGAAGCCGGAGCAGAAGACGAAGAGTTCGGCCCCGGACGAAAAGCCGAAGCGGGCGGGAATCCAGGCGTTCCAGCTGTTCGCCGGCACATGGGCGACGAAGATGATCAGCATCGTGATGCCGCGGAACAGGTCGAGGCGCTCGTCGCGCGGGCGCTTCGACGTCGGGGCCGGGGCCGGCGCGGCCATCAGAAGGCCCCCTCATAGGCGGCGGCGTCGATGCGGCAGGCGAGCAGGCTGAAGCCGGGCCGCGCGAAGGCGGCGGCCGCCTCGCGGGCGAGCGTCGCGCGATCGCCGACCGTCGCGCCATGGCCGCCGAAGGCGCGCGCGATCGCCGCGAAGTCGCTGAGACCGAGATCGACGCCGGCACGGGCCAGCCCCATCTGCTTCTGCTTCAGCGCGATCAGGCCGAGCGCCTCGTCGACCAGCACGACCACGACAACCGGCACAGCGAGATCGCGCAGCGTCGCCAGTTCGCCCAGCACCATTTCAAGCCCGGCATCGCCGACGAAGCAGAGGGTGGGCTGCCCGCTGCCCAGCGCCGCCCCGGTCGCCAGCGGCAGGGCGCAGCCCATGGTGCAGAGCCCGGTCGACTGCAGCAGGCGGCGCGGCCCGTCGCAGGACCAGAGCTGCGAGAGCAGGATGCGATGGGCGCCCGAATCCGCCGTCGCGACCGTGCCGGAGGGGGCGACCGCCCGCAGCGTCTCGAAGACGGCATGCGGGCCCCAGCCGTCAGGGGCCGCGAAGGCGCGGCGGAAGGCGGCGCGGACCGCCGACGGCTCGCCCCGCTCCCAGACCGGCGCGGGCGAGAGCCGCTCGGCCAGCCGGTCGAGGATCGTGCCGACATGGCCTTCGAGCGTCATCGTCGCGCGGTGCATGCCATGCGGCAGTGCCTGCGCGACGATGTCGATGACCGGCTTGTCGACCGGCCAGGGGTTGCGCCAGCCCTGTCGCATCTCGATCGGGTCATAGCCGGCCAGCACGATCAGGTCGGCCGCTTCCATCAGCGGGCGGACCAGCGCATCGGCCTTCGGCGAGAGGCCGACGCCGCCGATGACGCGCAGATCGTCCTCGGGCAGCAATCCCTTGCCCTTGTAGGTGGTCAGCAGCGGCGCACCGGTCCTGTCGATCAGCCGGGCGAGGGAGGCGGCGGCGCTCTCGTTGACGAGGTCGAGCCCGGCGAGGACGAGCGGCCGGCGCGCGCCGGCGAGCAACGCCACCGCGCGGTCGAGATCGGCGGGCACGCCGACAGCACCCGGGGCGGCCGGCGGCGGCGGAAGCGTCGTGGCGGACGCCTCGGCGACGGCGATGGGCAGGTCGATATGAACCGGGCCCGGCCGGCCGGAGCGGGCGATGGCGAGCGCCTTGTCGACCACAAGCGCCTCGGTGCCGGGCGCGGCGCGGAAGCTCGCCTTGACCAGCGGGCGAAGCACCGCCTGATGGTCGAAGACCTGGTGGGTGTAGCTCTCGGCGAGCGCCTGATCGACGCAGCCTGTGATGAAGATCAGCGGCACGCGGTCCTGCTGGGCATGGGCGACCGCGGTGACGGCGTTGCTGACGCCTGGCCCCAGCGTCGCCACCAGGACGGGCAGCGCGCCCGTGACCTGCCAGAGCCCCTCGGCCATGAAGCCCGCGGCGTTCTCGTGGCGGGCGAGCTCGAAGCGGATCCCGGCGCGCCCGAGCCCATCGACCAGCGCCAGGACCTCGCCGCCGGGAATGCCGAAGGCATGGGTCGCGCCCGCCGCCGCCAGCCTCGCCGCGATGATGTCCGCGCCCGTCAGGCTGGCCGTGACGGCCGCCGGAGGTGCAGGCGGCGGGGTCTGGATCGTCATGCAGGCAACTCCTCGCAGGCAAAGCGCCCAGGCCGGCGTTTCAGGATGACAATCGCTGCAGAGCCGTCCGCGGTTACCGCTTCACGGAAAGGTGATCGGCGCGCGCCCCCTCGCCGCCCATCGTCAGCCGCCAGGCCCGCTCGATCCAGGCGGGATCGACGACATGGCCGCCCGGGTGCAGGCAGAGTTCGAGGGGCGTCGTGCCCGCCGCGCTCAGCCGCAGGCAGGAGAGCGCATCCGGAGCGGTGGTAAAATCCGCCACCGTCACCGCTCTCGCCTGCGGATCGAGAATGGCGAGGCTCCTGAAGACATCGCCCTGGCGGAAGCCGCTGCGCAGGGCGCGGCCGGCGAGCGGCACGGTCCCGTCCGCCGTGCCGTGGGTGTGGACGAGGGCGGGCCGTGGCCCGGTGCAGGAGGCGGGCAGCGGCTCCCAGAAGGCACCGGCGACCGGCGCGAAGGCGCGTAAGCGCTCCGGCGTCCGGCAGGCGAGATACCAGACCATCGAGCCGCCCTGAGAGAAGCCGCTGGCCATGATCCGGCGGGAATCGACCGGAAAGCGTGCCGCAACATCGTCGAGCACCCGGCCGACGAAGGCGAATTCGTCGCGGTGCCGGCCCGGCGACCCCGGATAGGACCAGGTGCGCCCGGCACCGTCGGGCGCGATCAGGGCGATGCCGAGCCGCGTCGCCAGCGCCCGCAGGCCCGGATCGGCCGCCGTCTCCTCGGCCGAGCCCTGCCAGCCATGGAAGTACATCAGCGCCGGGAGGGGAGCGGCGGGAGCCGCATCGGGCAGGACCAGCCGGTAATGCCCGCCCTCGACCTGGCAGCCCTGCTCGCCCGGGCAGGCCTCGACCGGATCGGCGCGTCCGGGGCCGGCCAGAACAAGGCCGGCGAGAACGAGCCAGAGCGGCCAGCGGCTGATCATCGATCGGCTCCATGGCCGGCCCGCCGATCGCCGGCCGCGCCCGAAGCCGATGCTAGCGGCGTTCGGGAGCGACCGCGAGGCTCGCTCGCCGGCTTGTGAGCGGTGGAAAAGCCGTGCAAGGAGAAGGTCTGCCTCCCCGTTCCGGACCCCTCACCGCCCGTGTCGCTCGACGATTTCGAAGCCGTGCTGCACCCCGCCTTCACGGCCGGGCTCAAGGGCGACGCTGCCGCCTATCGCCGCTTTCTCGACCTGATCGGGGGGCGGCTGCGCGGCTTCCTGCGCGGGCATCTGGCAAGGGCCGGCCTCGCCAGCGCCGAGGAGGCGGAGGACGTGCTGCAGGAGACGCTGCTGGCGCTGCATCTGTCGCGCCACACCTACGACCCGGCGGTGCCCGTCTCGGCCTGGGCGCATGCCATCGCCCGCTACAAGCTGATCGACCATCTGCGCCGCTCCGGCCGGCATCGCGGCCATCTGCCGATCGAGGACGAGGCGCTGTCCCAGCCGGCGCCCGGCAGCGCCGCCAGCGATGCCAGGCTCGATGTCGAGCGCGCGCTCGCCGCCCTGCCGGAGCGGACGCGGACGCTGATCGACCGCGTCAAGCTCCAGGGCGGGAGCCTCGCCGAAGCGGCCCAGGCCACCAGCATGACCGAAAACGCCGCCAAGGTCGCGCTGCATCGTGGCCTGAAGGCGATGGCGAAGGTCCTCAGCCGCCGCGGGACGCGGACGCCATGATCTTTCGCCCCCTGAGCCGCGTAACCTTTCACGCTCCGCCGCCGAACTTCCAGACCAGCAGCAGGACCCCGCAGGTTTCGACAGCGCCATGAAAACCGACGATCTCGTCACCCTTCTCGCCAGCGACACCGGGCCCGTCGAGATCGCGGGCTTCGCCCGCGCGACGGGCCTGACCGCGCTGGCCGGCCTCGCAGCGTGCTCCGCAGCCGTCCTGGTGATGGTCGGGCCGCGGCTCGACCTGGCGGCGGCTGCAATGACGTTGCCCGTCCTCGCCAAATTCGCCCTGGGCGGATCGGTGGCCGGGCTCGCGCTGATCGCCTTCCAGCGCAGCCTGCGGCCGGGCCGGGCGGCGGCGGGCGTGCTCACGCTCGTCCTGCTGCCGGTCGCGGCCGTGCTCGCCTGGGCGGTTGCCGTGCTGGCGCCCCAGCCGATGCCGGCCTGGCCGGCGCTCATGCTCGGGCAAAGCTGGTCCGCCTGCCTCGTGCTGGTGCCGCTCTATGCGCTGCTGCCGCTGGCCGGACTGTTCGTCCTGGCCCGGCGCGGCGCGCCGGTGCGGCCGCGCCTGACGGGGATCGCGGCCGGAATCGGGGCGGCGGGGCTGGCGACGCTCGCCTACGCGCTGCACTGCCCGGAAGACGCCGTGCCCTTCCTCGCCACCTGGTATCCCCTGGCGATGGCCGTCGCCGGGGGGCTCGGGGCGCTCGCCGGACCGCGCTTGCTCCGCTGGTAGCCCCGCGCCTCAGGGCTTGCGGGCTGAGACGATGAAGCGGTCCTGGCTGGCGCGCTCCAGCCGCTGATGCAGCGGCATGAAGCGCCCCTGCGCCCGGTGGATGGCGCGCAGGTCGCGGTCAACCGCGACATCGACGAAGCCGGCCTCGGCCAGGAGCCGGGCGATCTCCTCCGGCCGGCAGCCCCTCGCGAAATAGACGCGCGAGACGATATCGTCATGGGCCGCCTTGTAGGGTGGCGGCGGCTTCGGCGCCGAGACCATGCGGGCGAGCTTCGCCAGCAGCCGCAGGGCCTTGCCGTTGCCGGGGCGCGGATTGGTCATGTCGACATCGACGATGGCGACGCGGCCGCCGGGCTTGAGCACGCGATGCCATTCGCGGAAGGCGGCCGGCGGATCGGGCAGCGTCCAGACGAGATGGCGCGTGGCGACGGCGTCATAGCTGTCGGAGGCTTCCAGCGTGTCCTCGGCATCGCCGGCATAGAGGCGGATCGGCTTGCCGACCGTCTTGGCGCGGGCGCGGGCGAGCATGGGCTCTGAGAGGTCGAGCCCGGTGACGGCATAGCCGAGATCGGCCAGCAGCAGGGAGATGACACCGGTGCCGCTGGCGAGGTCGAGCGCCTTGGCGCCAGCCGGTGGACGACCGAGGTGGCGCGCGAACAGGGCGAGCCAGGCCTGCCGCTCGGCCACGGAGAAAATCTCGTGGCCGGGCATGGTGTCGAAGGTTTCGGACCGCATCGACCAGAAGTCGCGGATTTCGTCCTTGAGGCTGAGATTGTGATGCAGGGTCGTCATGGCCGGCACTTCCGATCCAGGGCTGTCGCCTGCGAGAACCACGGAAACCGGGACGCTGCAAGTCGTTTCGGCCGCACCGGGCCTTCTACGATCGATTACTCGCGAAAACGCTACCGCGCTTTTTGTTTGCAATAATTCTAAAAGATAAATCTTGACCCTGTACTGGGTCAGATCTACGAGCCGGCCACTTTTGCCGGAGATCGTCGATGTCCTTCCTTCGCGCCCTGCTCGCTGCCGCTACGGTCGCCGCCTCGCTCATGACCGGCGGCCCGTCCGCCTTCGCCGAGAAGGTCACTGTCACCGATGTGCTCGGCCGCAAGGTCGAGGTCGAGGCGCCGGTCCGCCGCGTCATCCTCGGCGAGGGCCGGCAGATGTACGTCGTCGCCGCGCTCGACAAGGAGGACCCGTTCAAGCGCGTCGTCGGCTGGCGCGACGACCTGCCCAAGGCCGACCCCGACAGCTACAAGCAGTATCTGGCGCGCTACCCGCAGATCGCGAAACTGCCGAGCTTCGGCGGCATGAAAGAAGGTGCCTTCGACATCGAGCAGGCGATCGCGCTCAAGCCCGACGTGCTGCTGCTCAACATCGAGGCCAAGGTCGCCAGCGACGAGGCGAGCCTGGTCGAGAAGCTGGCCGCGGTCGGCATCCCCGTGGTCTATGTCGATTTCCGCGAGAAGCCCTTCCAGAACACCGAGCCGTCGATGCGGCTGATGGGCAAGCTCTTCGACCGGGAAAAGGTCGCCGAGGACTTCATCACCTTCCGCGCCGCCGAGATCGCCCGTGTCACCGACCGGCTCGCCAAGGTCCAGGGGCTGAAGCGCCCGCTGGTGATGATGGAGCGGGCCGGCGGCTACAGCGACGATTGCTGCATGTCCTTCGGCAACGAGAATTTCGGCAAGATGGTCGACATCGCCGGCGGCAAGAACTTCGCCTCCGACCTGATCCCCGGCACCTTCGGCACGGTCAACCCCGAGGCCGTCGTCGCCGCCAACCCGGACGTCGTGATCATCACCGGCGGCAACTGGGGCGCCTATGTCCCCGGTGGCGCCTGGGTCGGGCTCGGACCGGGCAACGACATGGCGGAGGCGCGCCGCAAGCTGGCGGGCCTCGCCAAGCGGCCGGCCTTCAGCCAGACCAAGGCGGTCAAGGACGGGCGCGTCCACGCCATCTGGCACCAGTTCTACAACAGCCCCTACCAGTTCGTGGCGATCCAGGAGATCGCGACCTGGCTGCATCCGGAGCTGTTCAAGGACCTCGATGCCGAGGCGACGCTGAAGACGCTGCATGAGCGCTTCCTGCCCCTGCCCTACCAGCCGGGCTACTGGGTCACGGTGGACCGCAAGTGAGCGCGACCGTCGCCGCGGGCCGACCGGCCGGGATCGCCTATCGCGCGCTGACGCTGCGGCGGCGGCTGATCCTGCTGGCCATGTTCGGCCTGCTGCTGGCGAGCCTCGTCGTCGACCTGATGCTGGGCCCGGCGCGCTACGACGCCGGCCAGGTGCTGGCGACGCTGATGAACCCCTCGGAGGCGCCGGCGGCGCTGCGCGTGGTGATCTGGGACATCCGGCTGCCGGTGGCGCTGATGGCGGTGGTGACCGGGGCTGCGCTCGCGATGGCGGGCGCGCAGATGCAGACGATCCTGAACAACCCGCTCGCCAGCCCCTTCACGCTCGGCATCTCGGCGGCGGCCTCCTTCGGGGCGGCGCTGGCGTTGGTCTTCGGCGTCGCGCTGGTGCCCTTCGCAGTCGACTACATCGTGCCGATCAACGCCTTCATCATGGCGATGGGCGCGGCGATGCTGATCCATGTGCTGAGCCAGCAGCGCGGGGTGACGACCGAAACCGTGATCCTGCTCGGCATCGCACTGGTCTTCACCTTCAACGCGCTGCTCTCGCTGCTGCAGTTCTTCGCCTCCGAGCAGGCGCTGGGCGCGGTCGTGTTCTGGACCATGGGCTCACTGACCAAGGCGAACTGGCACAAGCTCGGCATCACCACGGCGGTGCTGCTGTTCACCCTGCCCTTCTTCCTGCGCCGGGCCTGGGCGCTGACGACGCTGCGGCTGGGCGACGACAAGGCGGCGAGCTTCGGCATCGATGTCCGCCGCTTACGGCTCGAGATCATGCTGCTGGTCAGCCTGCTCGCCGCCGTGCCGGTCTCCTTCGTCGGGACGATCGGCTTCATCGGGCTCGTCGGCCCGCACATCGCGCGCATGGTGATCGGCGAGGACCAGCGCTTCTTCCTGCCCGCCTCGGCGCTGGCGGGAGCGGCGATCCTCTCGGCCTCCTCGGTGGTGTCGAAGTCGCTGATCCCGGGCCTGATCTTCCCGATCAGCATCGTCACCGCGCTGATCGGGGTGCCGTTCTTCTTCAGCCTGATCATGACGAGCCGCAAACGCTCATGGTGAGGTCCTAGATGGTCGAGCTCACGCTCAGCGGCGTCGGCGTCGCCTATGGCAAACGCCGAGTCCTCAGCAACGTGAACGCCGCCGATCTGCGCGGCGGCGAGGTCGTGGCGCTGATCGGCGCCAATGCCGCCGGCAAATCGAGCCTGTTCCGGCGCATCGCCGGGCTGGCGTCCGGGGACGGCACGGTCAGCCTCGGCGGAGCCAGCCGCGTCGCCGGCCGGGCCACGCCGCAATGCTGCTACCTGCCGCAGGACACAGCGGTGAACGCCGTGCTGACGGTCTATGAATCGATCCTGCTCGCGCTGAAGCAGGGCGGCGCCTGGTCGGTCAGCGACGAGGAGCTGCGGCGCATCGACAGCGTGCTGCGCGACCTCGAGATCGAGGACCTCGCATTCCGGGGCCTCGGCGAGCTCTCCGGCGGGCAGCGCCAGCTCGTCTCGATCGCGCAGACGCTGGTGCGCGAGCCGGACATCCTGCTGCTGGACGAGCCGACCAGCGCGCTCGACCTGCACCGGCAGTTCGAGGTCTTGAGCCTGGTGCGCCGGCTGGCGCGCGAGCGCGGCATGCTGGTGCTGATCTCGATCCACGATCTCAACCAGGCGCTGCGCTTCGCCGACCGGGTGATGGTGCTGGCCCATGCGCGGCTCATCGCCATGGGCGACCCGCGCGCTATCGTGACGCCGGCCCTGCTCGACGAGGTCTATGGCGTGCGCGCCCGCGTCGAGATCCTGGCGGGCGGCGAGCCCTATGTGCTGGTCGAGGGCTCGAGCCGGCAGGCGGCCTGATGCAGGCCTTGCGCGTCAGGGCCGCGACGGCGGCAGCGGCTCATCCGGCCGGGCGAGGCGCCCCTCTTCCGCCTTGTGGACATATTGCGACGCCACCAGCCAGCCCTTGAGCGGCTGCAGGGGCGGGATGCAGGTCAGCAGAATGAGCGGCAGCGTCGTGACCAGATGCACCCAGGTCGGCGGCTGGTAGGCCAGTTCGAGCCAGAGCGGGAAGGCGACCGCGGGAACGCAGACGAACATCATCACGAAGAAGGCCGGACCGTCGGCCGGATCGGCGAAGGAATAGTCCAGGCCGCAGACCTCGCAGGAGGGCCTGATCTTCAGGAAGCCGTCGAAGAGATGGCCCTTGCCGCAGCGCGGGCAGCGGCCGCGCAGGCCAGTCTGCAGCGGCGACAGGGTCGGCCAGTGTTCGCCGGACATCGAATTCTCCCAGGACATGCCGCAAAAATGGGCATTTGCCCGAGATGGGCGCCGTGACCCTCAAAGACAATCGCCGCGCGCGCATCGCCGGCCTGCATCGGCGATGCCATGCCCCACAACGCCCGGAAACAACGCCCAATCGCCCCAAGCGACCCGTCGCCGCGCAGCGCCGGGACGGTTTGCCGCAGCCGGCTCAGATGTGGATGGCGTGGCCGAGTGCCTTGAGCGCCGCTTCCTGGAAGCCCTCGCCCAGTGTCGGATGGGCGTGGATCGTGCCCGCGACATCCTCCAGCGTCGCGCCCATCTCGAGCGCCAGGCCGAAGGCAGTGGAGAGTTCGGAGACGCCGCAGCCGACGGCCTGGATGCCGAGCACCAGCCCGTTCTGCGCCTGGGCGACGATGCGAACGAAACCCTGCTCGCCGTCGCGCGTCATGGCCCGGCCATTGGCGGCAAAGGGGAACTGGCCGACCCGGATCTCCTGCCCCGTCCTCCGCGCCTCCTCGGGCGAGAAACCGACCGAGACGATCTCGGGATCGGTGAAGCAGATCGCGGGAATCGCGCGCTTGTCCCAGGCGCGCGGCAGGCCGGCGGCGATCTCGGCCACCATCTCGCCCTGCGCCATGGCGCGATGCGCCAGCATCGGCTCGCCGGTGACGTCGCCGATCGCAAAGATGCCGCGCATCGAGGTCTCGCAGCGGTCGTTGATGCGGATGAAGCGGCCGTCCCGATCCAGCACCAGCTCCTCCAGCCCGAGGCCTTCGGTGGCCGGCGCCCGGCCGACGGTGACGAGGATCCTGTCGGCGGCGATGCGGCGCTCCTGCCCGTCCGCCGTCTCGACGAGCAGCGCATCGCCCGCGGGCGCGGCGCCGCGCGCCTTGGCGCCGAGCAGGACCTCGACGCCGAGCGCGGTGAGACGCTTCGCGACGGGGGCCGTCAACTCCGCATCATAGAGCGGCAGGATGCGCTCCTGCGTCTCGACGATGGTGACCTTGCTGCCGAGCTTGGCGAAGGCGATGCCGAGTTCGAGCCCGATATAGCCGCCGCCGACGACGGCGAGACGCTGCGGGATCTCAGAGAGCGACAGAGCCTCGGTGGAGGAGATCACGGGGCCGCCGAACGGCAGGAAGGGCAGTTCGACCGGCCCGGAGCCGGTGGCGATGACGATGCGCTCGGCGCGGATCACCTTCGGGCCAGTCTGGGCGCGGCCCTGGACGATCTTGACCTTGGCCTTGCGAAGCAGGCCGGCGACGCCGTTGTTGAGGCGGCCGACGATGCCGTCCTTCCAGGCGACCGCCTTGGCGAAGTCGAGGGTCGGGGCGCCGGCCGTCAGGCCGAAGGGCGTCCTGCCGGCGGCGGCGTGGGCTGCCTTCTCATAGTCCTCGGCGACATGGATCATCGCCTTGGACGGGATGCAGCCGACATTCAGGCAGGTGCCGCCAAGCTTGCCGGCCTCGACGATGACGGTGTCGAGCCCGAGCTGCCCGGCGCGGATGGCACAGACATAGCCGCCGGGCCCGGCGCCGATGACGAGCAGCTTGCAGGTGATCTCGGTCATGATGCGGTTCCGCCCTCAGACATCGATGAACAGCGTCGCCGGGTTTTCCAGCAGTTCCTTCAGCCGCTGCACGAAGACGGCCGCGTCCCAGCCGTCGACGACGCGGTGGTCGAAGCTCGACGACAGGTTCATCATCTTGCGCGGGACGAAGGTGGTGCCGTCCCAGACCGGGCGGACCACCATCTTGTTGACGCCGACGATGGCGACCTCCGGGTGGTTGATCACCGGTGTCGTGGCGATGCCGCCCATGGCGCCGAGCGAGGTGATGGTGATGGTCGAGCCGGTGAGCTCGTCACGGGTGGCGGTGCCCTGCCGGGCGCGCTCGGCGATGCGGTTCAGCTCCAGCGCGCAGCCGAAGATGTCGCGCGCCTCGGCATGCTTCACCACGGGCACCATCAGCCCGCCCGGCGTCTGCGTCGCGATGCCCAGATGGATGCCGGCGTGCTGGCGCACGATGCCGGCCTCGTCGTGAAAGAGCGCGTTGAGGTTGGGCTGCTCGGCCAAGGCCTTGACCATGGCGCGCATGAGGAAAGGCAGGAGCGTCAGCTTCGGGCGCTCAGGCGTCGGCTTTTTGTTGAGGACCGCGCGCAGATCCTCCAGCGCCGAGACGTCGACCTCCTCGACGATGGTGATGTGCGGGATGCGCGCCTTCGCCAGCGCCATCTTCTCGGCGATCTTGCGCCTGAGGCCGA
>LNFM01014128.1_pt1 | contig 17240 bp, 10 predicted proteins | sample 596031 | NCBI WGS metagenome assembly LNFM01 (sample SAMN04254537, study PRJNA301005) | activated carbon metagenome | isolation source: dual media filters at the Ann Arbor, Michigan drinking water treatment plant | place: USA: Ann Arbor | reverse complement strand
GCGGGCTTCGAGGCCGGTCGCCAGGCGGCCCGCCTCGTGCGGCCGGACGGCGAGCTGCTGCTCGTCGCGGTCGCCGACCCGGCCCTCGCGATCTTCAACCGCTGGGGACCGGCGCCGCTCGTCCGCCCCGAGGAGCGCATGGACGGCCTGCTCGCGGTGGCCACCGAGCGGCTCGAGGACCGTGCCGAGGAGTCGCTGGAGATGATGCGCACCCAGCTCGGTGACACCGGCCGCCTGCGGGAGATGGTGCTCGAGGGGCAGGCGTGGGACGCCCTGCGCGACGTGGCCCTCTCGGAGGGCGCCGATCTGGTCGTCGTCGGCAGCCACGGCGGCCGCCGGCTCACCGGCATCGCGCTCGGCAGCACGGCGACCGAGCTCCTGCACGCGGCCCCCTGCTCGGTGCTGGTGGCGCGTCCCCCGTTCGACCCCGGCGCCTTCCCCTCGCGGATGGTCATCGGCGTCGACGGCTCGGCGTCGTCGCTCGCGGCGCTCGACGTGGCGCGCGCGATCGCGCGGGCCGCCGGCCCGCGCACCCGGGCGTCGGTGCTCGCGGCGCGCGGCAGCGGCATCGACGACGCCGTGCTCGAGCGCCTCGCCCTCCCGCTGCCCGTCGAGTACCGCGACGCCCGCCCCGTGGAGTCGCTGGTCGCCGAGTCTGCGTCGGTGGACCTCGTGGTCCTCGGCGCCCGGGGCCTCTCGGGCGGCCGCGCCCTCGGCAGCGTCTCCGAGCGCGTCGCGCACCGCGCCGAGTCGTCCGTGCTGGTCATCCGGCAGGCCGACTGACCCGCAGCCCCGGTCTCCGGATCCTGCGGGGACCGGGGCGGTGCGGGTGGCTACTGACCGCCCGGCGGAGGGTACGGACGGCCGGCGGGAGCTCCCCCGATGCGCGGGTCGCGACCCCGGCATACGGTCGGCTCATCACACCGCACACGCGAGGAGTCCGGTCATGCACACCACCGCCGCGCCGAGGCGTCTCCTGGTGCTCGCCGACGAGACCTGCGCCGGGCACGAGTTCTTCGATGCCCTGCGGGAGCGGGCCGACGCCGACGCGACCGACGTCCTGATCGTCGCGCCGGCCCTCACGTCGCGCCTGCGCTACTGGCTGTCCGACGAGGACCCGGGCATCGCCGCTGCGGGAGAGCGCCTCGCAACGTCGATCGAGCACTGCGCAGCCGCCGGGGTGACCGCGCGCGGCGCGCTCGGCGACGCCGATCCGCTTCAGGCCCTCGACGATGCGGTCCGCACGTTCGCGCCGGGCGAGGTGATCATCGCGACGCATCCGGCGGACCGCTCGAATTGGCTGGAGCACGGCCTCGTGGCGCAGGCGCGCGAGCGCTTCGACGTCCCGATCACCCACGTCGCGGTGGATGCGGCGCACGACGAGTCGCACGTCGTCGTCGCCGAGCCGGCCGACTCCCTCGCCCCGGCGCACGAGCGCCACACCTCGCGCGACCTCGCGCTGCTGGCGGTCGCCGGCGTGCTCGCGATCCTCGGCAGCCTGATCTCGTTCATCTTCTACGCGATCGACGCGTCGGACTGGCTCGTCTGGACCTGGGTGCTGGTCTTCGACCTCGGCCTCAAGCTCGCGGCCGTCGCGGTCCTCTGGGTCCTCTTCCAGCGCCGGGCGCGGGCGGACCGCCTGGACCTGTAACGACGTGGAGGGCCCGCCCGAACCGGGGCGGGCCCTCCGTCGCCGGCAGCTACCGCAGGACCACCACGGCGCCGCTGAGCGTCTCCTCGAGGTCCTGACCGATCCGCAGCGAGACGTCGTGCGGACCCGTGGCGAGCCGCTTCGGCAGGGTCACGCTCACCGTCTGCTCGTCGAGGACGCGGGCCTTCACCCGCCGCCCGTCGATGCGGACCCTCACGGCCTGGTCGATGCCCTGGGCCCTGAGCTCGATCGTCTCGCCCGGCGTCACAGCCGAGTCGAGCACCTCGAAGCCGCGCGCCGGGCCGGCCGGCGCGAAGCCGGTGCCGTAGGCCGACAGGTACCACTCCTGCGTGATGCAGCGGCGCGCGCTGCCACAGGCCCGGACCTTCAGCTTCTGCGGAGCCGCGCGGCCCGCGGCAGCCTTCGGGGTCCAGGTCAGGAGCCCGGTGCGCCGGTTGAGCTTCGTGCCCTTGGGCGAGGCCAGCACCTTCAGCGAGCGGACGTTGTCGAGCTCGAGCTGGAAGGCCCAGGGCTTGCCGACCTGCGGCGTTCCGTTGGGGCTGCCGGCCAGCACGACCGGCTCGAGCGCACCGGTGGTGATCTCCTTGGAGATGTTCCCGACGCGGTCGTCGAGCCCGACCGACTGCACCGACACGTGCCAGCGGTCCGCGCCACGCAGCGAAAGGGTCGCCTGGGGCTTGGCCAGGATCGGCACCGTCACCTTGCTGGCGGGCGCGTCCTGCGGGTCGATCGGGGTCGCGGTGACCACGTATCCGCTCACGCCGGGGACCTTCTTCCATGCGACGACGGCGCCGTCCCTCGTGCGCTTCGCGCGCAGACCCGTCGGCGCCTTGGCGCGGCCGGGGTCCCTCACCGTGATCGCGATCGGCCAGTAGCGCGCCGACAGGTTGGCGTCGCCGGCGTGCACGACCCCGTAGACCCAGTGCTTGCCGGGCTCGAGGCCCGCGGTCGGCACGTCGAAGCAGCCGGTGGCGGGCAGGTCCTTGGCGATGTCGCGGCCCGTCGCGGCGAAGCCGTTCTGGTCCTCGAACAGATCGACCAGCGTCCCCGCGGGCGCGTTCTTGATGTCCCAGCAGACGTTCACGGGCTGACCGGCGACGACGGGCGGGCGGGCCCGCGTGCCGTAGCCCGGCGCCGGGTCGAGGTAGGGGGCCGCGTCGATGCTCGACACGGTGACCGAGGTGATGCCGGTGCCGCGTGCGATGTGGCGGCCGGGCTTCAGGCCGGCGACCGCGAGGTTGAGGCCCGCCCCCCCGAGGGGCAGCGCGAAGGTCTTCACCCTCCTCCCGTCGGGGCCGATGATGCTGGCGGTCTTCGCGGTGCCGGCGATCTCGATCAGCGACTGGCCGGCCGCCGCGGTCACGTCGAAGGCCACGTCGCCCACGGCGGTGGCCCGCTTGGCCGCGGCGCCGGTGGTCCGCTCGGTGAGGGACAGCGGCTGCGGCTGGACGGTGATGAACGGCGTGATCGAACGGATGACCTCGAAGCCGCCGCTGCCGAGGGGGCGCACGAACGCCGCACCGATCGTCAGGGGCTTGATGACCGGCGGGTCGACCGTGATCACACCGCCGATCGCCCTGTCGGACGCGATCGCGCTCACGCCCCCCAGGACCTGGCCCCCGATGACCGGAACCGGCTCGGGGATCTGGAAGACGACCGTGCCGAGAGCCGTGAACGCGGAGCCCGTGATGCCCATGAACATGCGCCCGCGGACGATCGCCGCCTGGGTCGAGGGGAAGGCGACGTTCGCCTCGGCCTCGACGCGGAAGGGCTTGGCCGAGAGCAGGATGCGCGCCTCGCCGAGCTTCAGCAGGCGCCCGAGCGCCTCCGCGCTCCCCTGGAACTGGATGGCCGGCCCGTTCACGGTCATGTTGATGTCCGCCACGAGCGCGCTGATGCTGCCCGCGGGGGTGACGATGACCGGTCCGAGCGAGAGGCTGGCCCGCCCGTCCAGCCGGATCGAACCGCCGGTGTTCGTTCCGGCGACGCCCGGGCGCACGCCCGACCCGGTGCGAGTGAGTGTCGCGCCGAACGACTCCAGCGTGGTGCCGCCGAGCGTCGGGCCGAGGAAGAGCCCCGGAGCCGGCAGGCGGACGTCCGCGCCGAGCTTCTGGAAGGCGCCGTCCTGGAGGTTGAAGGTGCCGCCGACGGCGAAGTCGCCGGGCAGGAGGAACAGGGCCCCGGCGCCGTAGCGGTTGTCGGTGGGGTCGATCGTGACCCCCGGGTTGGCGATCTTGAGCCCCGGGAATACCGGGAACTTGCCGGCGTAGGTGGCGGTCAACGAGGTCGGCTTCAGCCCCTCGAGGCGCGAGACCTCGATGCCGGTGGCCACGACGAGGCTCTTGCCGTCGCCGATCGGCAGGGGGACGAACATGCCGACCGTGCCGAACACGCGGCCGCCGCGCAGCTCGTCGAGCCCGAAGAAGTTCGGGATCGCGACCGACGTGCCGCCGGGCGTCTTCAAGGTCGGGCTCAGGTCGAACTTCAGGAGCTTGGCGACGGTCTTGAGCGCCGGCTGCTTGACCTCGAGGCCGATCGCGTCGCGGCAGTTGGTCTGCTGGAGGATGAGCCGGGCCTCGTCGTTGGTGCGGAGATCGAGAGGCAGCCCCTCCGGGGTGACGACCGTGTTGAGCCCCTGGGCGGGGGCCGCGGCGGCGTCGCAGATGCCTCCCGCGGTGACGGTGACCGTGCCGGCGATGAAGGGCTGGTAGTCGCCGGCCGAGTTCTTGACCGCGGCCACCAGCGGAAGGCCCGCGGTCTTCTGACGGAGGCTCGTGCGGTCGACGTTGAGGACCATCTTGCCCCGGATCTCCACGGCCTGGCTCGACAGGAGCCGCGGCGTGTCGATCTCGACCTCTCCGTTGCCCACGTCGAGGCAGTCGGCACCGGTCACCGGGAAGGTGGCTCCGCTGACGAAGCCGACCGTCATGTTGGCGAAGCTGGAGCATGCGGCCGCGTCGGCGCGCTCGGGCGCGGAGAGACCACCCGCCAGCGCGGCGCCGGCCGCGAGGGCGGTCATGGCCGCCAGGCGGGCGGGCCTCCTGCGGCGCGGCCGGCGAGGCGGCGCCACGGTCTGCAGTGTCACGGTCACACCTCCACCCCGGGGAACGACTGTCACAGCCCAGGACGGCGGATCCGGCGTTTTATTCCCGGAGGGCGAGCGGCGCGTGCCGCCGGCCCTCGGCGGCTACGGGGCGGTGGCGATCACCACGGCGTTGCCCGAGGGATCGGTCACGCGGATGCCGTCCTCGTCGAGCGCCGGGACGTGGCCCGTGTCCGCGAGGCGGAGGGCGACGGCGTCCAGGTCGGCACGGGCGGGGAGGTCGATGCGGTACCACTCGAGGCCCCGCGAGCCAGGGGGAGGCGCCGGGCCCCCGCGCGAGGCCCAGGTGTTCAGCCCGAGATGGTGGTGGTAGCCGCCGGCGGCGACGAAGAGGGCCCCCGGGTAGCCACGGACCATCACGTCGAAGCCGAGGACGCCGCTGTAGAAGGCCTCGGCCTCCGCCACGTCGCGCACCTGCAGGTGGACGTGGCCCATCACGGTTCCCTTCGGCACGCCCTCGTCGGCGGTCCCCGCCGGGAGCGCCCCGAGCACGCCGTCGAGGTCGATCGCCAACGTTCCCATCTCGAGCTCGCCGTCGCGATAGGCCCACTCGTGCCGCGGCCGGTCGCGGTAGATCTCGATTCCGTTGCCCTCCGGATCGGTCAGGTAGAGGGCCTCCGAGACCAGATGGTCGGCCGCCCCGTCGAAACCCCAACCGGCGCCGGTGACGCGGTGGACCGCCTGCGCGAGATCCGCTCGCGAGGGCAGCAGGATCGCCAGGTGGAAGAGGCCCGTGGTGCCGCGCGGGCGCGGGGGCGCGGCGGGGTCCCCCACCAGCTCGACCAGCGGGGTGCCGCCGAGCGCGCCCAGGCGGACCGTGCCGTCCCCGGGGGCCAGGTCGTGCAGGCCGATGACACGGCGGTAGAAGCCGGCCACGCCGTCCAGGTCGGCGACGCGCAGCCGGACGGGGCCGAGCGTGGTGTCCGCAGGTAATGCCGGGGTGATCTCGTTCACAGGTGAACCATATCGCGCGTCGAGGTGGCGGGCCGCGGTCTAGACCATCGAGGGGGTGACCCCGCCCGGAAGGCCCAATAATCTCCCGCCCGAGATGAAGAAGAAGAACGAGCCGCTGACCACGCACGACGTCCACCTGAGCCCCCCGATCGACGAATGGGAGCGCCAGGGCGCGTTGCACGAGCTGACGCGCGTCGCCCGGGACCTCGAGTTCGACGACTCGGCCGCCGTCATCGCCCGCCTCGGCAGGCTCACCCAGAGCCAGAGGGACGCCGTCGCCGAGGCGATGGAACGGATCCTGGAGCTCGGCGAGTAGGTTCGCCCGCGCGGGGATACGGGCACTCGTTACGAGTGCACCTCCCCGGGCCTCAGGAGAACGGCGACGGCCGCCGAATGTGGCCACGAGCGACAAATCCGCCGCCATCCGAGTGGCGATCGCGATAGCCTAGGAACTCGGCGTGTCGACCACCTCCTCCCAGACCATCAAAGTCGTTCTGCCCGAGCTCGGTGAATCGGTCACCGAGGGCATCGTGGTCGAATGGAGGGTCGCGGAGGGCGACTCCGTGGAGTCGGGTCAGACCCTGCTCGACGTCACCACCGACAAGGTCGACGTCGAGGTCCCCGCACCGGCGTCCGGCGTGGTGGCGCGCATCGTGGCCGCCCCGGGCGACACGGTCGAGGTGGGCGCGCTCCTGGCCGAGATGACCTCCGGCGACGGCGCGGGCAACGGCGCCGCCGCACCGGCGGCACCCGCGGCTGACACCCCGGGTGACGGAGCCGCGCCGCCGGCCTCCGAGGAGGCCCCCGGCCCGATCGTGCCGATCGTCCTCCCCGACATGGAGTCGGTGACCGAGGGTGTCGTCGTGGAGTGGCGCGTCGCGGTCGGTGACGTCGTCGCGGTCGATCAGATCATCGTCGAGGTCTCCACCGACAAGGTGGATCTCGAGGTCCCCTCCCCCGCCGCCGGGCGCATCGTCTCGATCGCGGCCCCCGCCGGCGAGACCTTCACCGTCGGCATCCCGCTCGGCGAGATCCAGTCGGGCGCCGGCGCCGCAGCAGGCCCCACCCCCGCGCCCGCCGCCCCCGCCGCGGAGGCGCCCGCGCCCGCGCCGGCCGGCTCCACGGCCGCCGCCGACCTCGAGTGGCCCAAGATCAGCCCCGTCGCACGCCGCCTGGCGCTCGAGAAGGGCATCGACCCCTCGGGAATCGCCGGCAGCGGCCCCGGCGGGATCATCCGCAAGTCCGACATCCTCGCGGCCCCCGCAGGGGGCAACGGCGCCACGGCACCCGCGCCCGCGCCGGCCGCCGCCGGCGAGGAGGCCGTGCCCTTGCGCGGCCCCGCCGCCGCGCTGGCCGGCTACATGGACGAGAGCCTCTCGATCCCCACGGCCACGAGCTTCCGCACGGTGGGCGTGGCGGCGCTCGACGCGCAGCGGCGCCAGATCAACGGCGACCTCAAGGAGGCCGGCCGCTCCGAGAAGCTGTCGTTCACCCACCTGGTCGCCTGGGCCATCATCCGTGCCGCCGACGCGTTGCCCGCCATGGGAACCGGCTTCCAGGTGATCGACGGCAAGCCCCACAAGCTGGTGCGCGACGCGGTGAACCTGGGCCTCGCCGTCGACGTCGAGCGCAAGGACGGCAGCCGCTCGCTGCTGGTTCCGGTGGTGCGCGACGCCGCGGCCCACGGATTCCGGGGCTTCCTCGACTCGTTCGACGACCTCGTGAAGCGCACCCGCGCCGGCCAGGTGAAGCCCGACGAGCTCAAGGGCGCGACCATCACGCTCACCAACCCGGGCGGGATCGGGACCGTGGCCTCGGTGCCGCGCCTGATGCCCGGACAGGGCACGATCGTCGCGACCGGCTCCATCGGCTATCCGCCGGGGCTGGCGTCCGCGCGTCCCGAGGCCCTCCGCGAGCTGGGCGTCGAGAAGGTCATGACGATGACCAGCACGTACGACCACCGGGTGATCCAGGGCGCCGAGAGCGGCGCCTTCCTCGCGGAGATCGACCGCCTGCTCGGCGGCGCCGACGACTTCTACGAGAAGATCCGCGCCGACCTGGGCCTGGGCGTCGCCCGCGTCGAGGAGAAGATCGCGGCGGCTCCCGCCGCACCCGCAGGTGTCGCCGCCGTCGCCGACGACGCCCTGCTCGCCGGCGTCGCCGCCGCGATGAGCCTGGTGAAGGCCCACCGCTCGCACGGCCACCTCGCCGCGCGCCTCGACCCGCTCGGCTCCGAGCCGCAGGGCGATCCGGCGCTGAGCGCGGAGAACGTCGGGCTCACACCCGAGGTCATGGCCCGCATCCCGGCCTCGCTGCTGCGCGTCAAGGTGCCGGGCGAGAGCTTCGCGGCGGCCCTGCCCCATCTGCGCACCGCCTACTGCGGCACGATCGCCTACGAGATCGAGCACCTCTCCGACCACCAGAAGCGCCTCTGGCTGCGCGGCGTGATCGAGTCGGGCCGCCTCCGCGACCCCCTCAGCCCCGAGCGGCGCACCGCGATCCTCCAGCGCCTGGTGCAGGTGGACGCCTTCGAGCGCTTCCTGCGGCGCACCTACCTCGGGCAGAAGACCTTCTCGATCGAGGGCGTGGACGCCCTCGTGCCGATCACCGACGCCGTGATCGAGCTGGTCGCCGAGGAGGGCACCGGTGAGGTGGTGCTCGGCATGGCCCACCGCGGCCGCCTCGCGTTCATCACCAACGTCGTCGGCCGGCCGGCCGAGTCGATCATCGCCGAGTTCGAGGGCCACATGGCCTTCGAGTCGGGCGACGAGGAAATCCGCGAGACCGCGGGCGACGTCAAGTACCACCTCGGGGCCGAGGGCACCTACGTCACCCGCAGCGGGCGCTCGGTCACCGTCAAGCTGGCCGCCAACCCCAGCCACCTCGAGCAGGTGAACGCCGTCGCCGAGGGCCACACCCGCGCGCTCCAGACCGAGCGCTCCGGGCGCACGCCCGAGCACGACCCGAAGTCGGCCGTGCCCGTCGTGATCCACGGCGACGCCGCCTTCAGCGGTCAGGGCGTGGTGGCGGAGACGCTCAACCTCCAGGCGCTGCGCGGCTACAGCACCGGCGGCACGGTGCACATCATCGCCAACAACCAGATCGGCTTCACCACCGACCCCTACGACTCGCGCTCGACGTACCACGTCAGCGACCTGGCGCGCGGATTCGACGTGCCGGTCATCCACGTGAACGCCGACGACATCGACGCCTGCATCAGTGCCGCCCAGCTCGCGGTCGCCTATCGCGTCCGCTACGAGCGCGACGTCCTCATCAACCTGATCGGGTACCGCCGCCTGGGCCACAACGAGCTCGACGAGCCGGCCTACACGCAGCCGGTGATGAGCCGGACCATCAAGGCCCACCCGCCCGTCAGCAAGATCTACGCCCAGAAGCTCGTGGACGAGGGCGTGCTCACCAAGACGCAGGTGGACGAGATGATCGCGGTGGCCGAGCGGCAGCTGCGCGACGCGCACGACGCCGTCGTCAGCCGCGGCGAGACGGGCGCCGAGGGCAACGGCGAGAACGGCGCGGGCGCGAAGGCGGTCCTCAACGGGACCGCGGTCGCCGAGGACGTCCTGCGCGACCTCAACGAACAGCTCCTGAGCGTGCCCGAGGGCTTCACGATCCACCCGAAGCTGGTCCCCCAGCTCGCCCGCCGGCGCGAGGCGCTCGGACCCGAGGGCGGGATCACCTGGGCGCACGCCGAGGCGCTCGCGTTCGCGTCGCTGCTCACCGAGGGCGTCCCGATCCGGCTCACCGGCCAGGATTCGGCCCGCGGCACCTTCAGCCAGCGGCACCTCGAGCTGCACGACGTCGGCGAGGGCGAGACCTGGACGCCGCACACCGGGCGCGTCTACACCCCGCTCGCCAACCTTGAGAAGGCCTCGGCCTCCCTCGAGCTGCACAACAGCCCGCTCTCCGAGGCCGCCGCGGTGGGCTTCGAGTACGGGTACAGCACCCAGGCGCCCGAGGCGCTCGTGCTCTGGGAGGCCCAGTACGGCGACTTCGCCAACGGCGCCCAGATGATGATCGACCAGTTCATCGTCTCGGGCCGCGCGAAGTGGGGCGAGACCTCGCGTCTCACGATGCTGCTGCCGCACGGCTACGAGGTTCCTGCAGGCGGCGGCCGAGGACAACATCCGCGTCGCCAACTGCAGCACCGCCGCGAACTACTTCCACCTGCTGCGCAAGCAGGCGCTGACCGCCAGCCAGCGGCCCCTCATCATCTTCACCCCCAAGAGCCTGCTGCGCGCCAAGAGCGCGTCGTCGAGCCTCGGCGACCTGACCGACGGCGGCTTCCAGCCGGTCTTCGACGATCCGCGCACGAGCGACCGCGCCGCCGTCACGCGCCTTCTCCTCTGCTCGGGCAAGGTCTTCCACGAGCTCGACGGCCACGCCAGCCGCGAGTCGCACCCCGAGATCGCGATCGGCCGCGTCGAGCTGCTCTACCCCTTCCCGGAGGAGCGGATCACCGAGCTCCTGGCCTCCTACCCGTCGGTCACCTCGGTGACCTGGGTGCAGGAGGAGCCGCGCAACATGGGCGCCTGGGAGTTCATCCGGCTCCAGCTCGAGCGGATCTTGCCCGCCGGCGTACAGTTGGAGTACGTCGGTCGTGCGCGCCGCGCGAGCACCAGCGAGGGGTACCCGCAGGCCCACCAGGCCGAGCAGGAGCGACTCCTCGCCGCGGCGCTGAATCCAGAACAGGAGAAGTGATGAGCGAAGGCTCGCGGGTCGTCGTGCTGGGCGGAGGCCCGGCCGGGGACGTCGCCGCGCTGCGCGCGGCGCAGCTCGGCGCACAGGTGACGATGATCGAGCGGGCCGAGCTCGGTGGGACGTGCCTCAACTGGGGCTGCATCCCCACCAAGGCGCTGCTGGCGACGGCCGACCTGCTGCGGCGCGTGCGGCGCGCGGACGAGTTCGGGCTCGTGGTGCCCGAGATCTCGGTGGACTTCACCAAGATGATGGCCCGCAAGGAGGACATCGTCCTGAAGATGCGCGGCGGCGTCGAGGGCGCCGCCAAGCGCAAGGGCGTGACCGTGGTGCGCGGCGAGGGCCGCGTCGACGGCGACGCGGTCGTCGTGGGCGAGGAGCGCTACCCCTACGACCACCTGGTCGTCTGCGTCGGCACCGAGCCCTCGGGGCTGCCGGGCTACGACATGGACCACCCGGCCGTGCTGACCTCCAACGACATCCTGCGCCTCGAGGCGATCCCGCAGAGCATGATCGTCGTGGGCGGCGGGGTGATCGGCTGCGAGTTCGCCAGCCTGTTCGCCGCGCTCGGCACGCAGATCACGATCATCGAGATCCTGCCCCGTCTGCTCGCGGGCGTCGACCAGCGCACCACCACGCAGTTCCAGAAGATGCTCGAGAAGGACGGCGTCAACGTGCACCTCGGCCGCCGGGCCGAGGTCACCGGATACCGCGACGACGGCGTCACGGTGAAGCTCGACGACGGCACCGAGATCTCCGCCGAGAAGCTGCTGGTCTCGGTGGGACGCCGCTCCCAGGCGGCCGGCATCGGCCTCGAGGAGCTGGGCGTCGAGATCAACGACCGCGCCCACGTGGTCGTCGACGAGTACCTGCGCACCAAGAACCCGAAGATCTGGGCGGTCGGCGACTGCATCGGGGGCCTCCAGCTGGCCCATCTGGCCTCGGCCGAGGGCGGCCGCGCGGTGGAGAACGCCCTCACCGGCGAGATGATCCCGATGGACCGGACCGTCGTCCCGAGCTGCATCTACACCCACCCCGAGATCGCGACCGTCGGCCTCAACGCCGACGACGCGAAGGCCGCCGGCTACGAGGTCAAGCTCGGCCAGGCACGCTTCGTGGGCTCGGGCAAGGCGCTCGGCGAGGGCGAGCCCGACGGCTACGCCCAGCTGGTGATGGATCAGAAGACCGGCCTGCTGCTCGGCGCGACGATCATGGGCGTGCATGCCGTCGAGATGATCCACGAGGTCGGTGTCGCGATCTCCGAGGGGCTGAGCGTCGCCGAGCTCGGCGAGATCATCCACGCGCACCCCACCGTCAGCGAGATGGTGATGGACGCCGCCCAGCAGGCGGTCGGAGTCGCCCCCTACCTCTCCTGAGATCTGGCGGAGGCTCGGCCCCGCCGAGCTGACGCCGCGGGAGGCCGTGGCCCGGCCGATCGGCCTGCTGCAGTCGCTCGATGCGGACGCGGTGCCGATCCACTCGTGGTCGACCGTCTCCACGCCGGGCCTCGTGCTCGGGCGGCTGGCGGCCGACCCGCCGATCGACCGGGGCGTGATCGCCGAGGAGGGTGTGACCGTCGTGCGGCGGTCATCGGGCGGCGGACCCGTCCTCTGGGATCGTGACCTGCTCGCGCTCGACGTCGTGCTCCCCCGCGGCCACCGGCTGGCCGGCGACGACGTGGTGGAGGCCTACCGGTGGCTCGGCGAGGCCATCGCCGACGCCCTGCGCGCGCTCGGCGCCCGCGACGTCGCGGTGATCGGGGTGGCCGAGGCCCGTGCGGCCCGCGCGCGCCCCGGGGCGGCCGCCGACGCCTGCTTCGGCGGCCTCTCGCCTTACGAGGTGCTCGCGGGCGGGCGCAAGGTCGTGGGGCTCTCGCAGGCACGACGCAAGCCGGGAGCGCTGCTGCAGGCCGGGATCCCGCTACGCCTCGACGCGCGGCGGCTCGCGCGCTTGATGGGTCGCGACGCGGCCTTCGCCGCGAGCCTCGCGGCCACCGCGGCGGGGCTCGACGAGGTGGCACCCGGTGCGGGCGCCGCCCAGACGATCGCGGCGGTCGATGCCGCGGTACGGGCCCGGGTCGGCGTGGATCTACGCGGCGACACGCTGCGCGCTCATGAGACCGTGGCCGTCACGGCGGCCGCGGCGACCGACCGCGTGGGAGGGATCCGGGTCTCGGAATAGGATCGCCCCGATGGAGCACGATCGCGAGAGGCGGCGGGCGACGCAGCGGCGCCGGGTGCGCCGGCAACGGCGTGCCGTCTTCTCCCTCCTCGCCGTGATGCTCGCGGCCGTGGGCATCGCCGCGACCATCGGTTCGAACGGGTCCCCGGGTCCCACGAGCGCGTCGGCCGCCGGCGACGCCGCACAGCAGCAGACCGGAACGGCGAGGGCGGTCGCCGCCCCCGCGCCGCCGGCCGAGGGCGCCCGCCCGATCTCGGTCGCGGCGGTCGGCGACATCGTGATGGGCAGCCCGCCCTACGGACTGCCCTCCGACGGCGGCCGCACGCTCTTCGACCAGGTGGACCACCTGCTGACGGGCGATGTCGTCCTCGGCAACCTGGAAGGCACGCTCGCGACCGGCGGATCGTCGAAGTGCGGGTCGGGGAGCCCGAACTGCTTCGCGTTCCGCACCCCGCCGTCATACGCGCGCTGGCTGAAGGACGCGGGCTTCACCGTCATGACGCTCGCGAACAACCACGCGCTCGACTTCGGGCCGGTCGCCCAGCGCCAGACCGTCGCCGCCCTGCGGCGGGTGGGCGTCCGCAACACCGGCCGGCCCGGCACGCAGGCGACGCAGAACGTGGAGGGCCAGCGGGTCGCGATCCTCGGCTTCGCGCCCTACGAGTGGGCCGACCCCCTCCTCGACATCCCGCGCGCCGTGCGCCGGGTGCAGGCCGCCGCGCAGACGGCGGAGATCGTGATCGTCACCTTCCACGGGGGCGCCGAGGGAAGCGACAAGACCCGCGTGCCCCGGGGCGCCGAGGTCGCCTTCGGTGAGAAGAGGGGCGACACGCGCGCGTTCAGCCACGCCGTGGTCGACGCCGGGGCGGATCTGGTGATCGGCCACGGGCCCCACGTCCTGCGCGGCATGGAGATCTACAAGGACCGGCTGATCGCCTACAGCCTCGGCAACTTCATGGGCTACGAGGTCTTCAGCCTCGGCGGACCCCTCTCGACCAGCGCCGTGCTGCAGGTCAGCGTCAGCCCCGACGGCACCCTGCGCTCGGGTCGGATCCGCCCGGCCCGGCTGGTGGGCGCGGGCGTACCCGCCCCTGGCGGAGATGCGATCGGCGTGCTGCGGCGCCTCTCCCGGCAGGACTTCGGCGCGCGGGCGCCCGTGATCGCCGGGGACGGCAGCCTGCGCCCGCGCGCCTGAGCGTCTAGGGCTCGAGGGCCTCCTCCACCGCATCGGCGGCGCGGACGGCGCCGCCCGAGGCGCGCACCTCCGCCCGCAACTCCGCGAGGCGCGCCGCGATCGCCGGATCGGCCGCGACCGCGCGCACGGCGTCCTCGAGAGCCCGTGGCGTCGCCTCCTCGGCCGACAGGCACCTGCCGGCGCCGATGTCGGCCAGCTGCTGGGCGTTGGCGTACTGGTCGACCGCCTGCGGCACCGCGACCGTCGGCACCCCGTACCAGAGCGACTGCATCGTGCCCCCCATGCCGGCATGGGTCACGAACACCGACGCCTGCTCCAGCACCGCCAGCTGGTCGACCCAGCGATGGACCTCGACGCCCTCGGGGAGGGGTCCGATCATCGCGGGGTCGACGCGCTCGCCGACCGCCATCACCACGCGCCACTCGCCGCCGCCGAAGCGGTCGGCGACCGCGCGGTAGACCGGTAGCTGGTCGTTGTAGGCGGTGCCGAACGCCACGTAGAGCAGCGGCCTGCCGTCGGGCGGCCCGGGCGTCCAGCCCGAGCGGCCCGCCTCGTCGAGGCACGGCCCGACGAACCGGAACGCCGGCCCGACCCGGTCGGCGTTCGGCTGCAGCACGCGCGGGATCAGCGCGAGCCCGCGGGACGGCCTCGCGAGCAGCTCGTCGGGGTGCGCATCGACGCCGTTCTCGGCGAGCCACGCGCCGAAGCGGGCGTAGTAGCGGCGCCCGCCCTCGGAGGCCCGCAGCTCGGCGATGTGCTCGGCCATGTCCTCCTCGTAGCCCTCCCACGCCACGAAGGTCGGCGACAGCTGCACGGCCGGCACGCCGAGGCGGGACGCGAGCACCGGCCCGGCCAGCCCGCCGATGTCGTGCAGCACCAGGGCCGGCGGGTCGGGCTCGAAGGCGGAGCGCAGCCGGGGCAGCACGGCGATGCTCTCGTCGAGGAACAGGGTCATCCCCGTCACGACGTCCTCGCCCCAGTCGCCGTCGGTGGCCGGCAGCGACGACGGGTGCTCCAGCGGGGTCGCGCCGGTGGCCGCGACCATGGGCGCGAGCGACGATCCGATGGCGTATGTGACCCGATGGCCTCGGCGGACCAGCTCACGGAACAGCGGCAGCGACGGCGTGACGTGGCTCGGTGCGGTCGAGCCGACCATGGCGATGTGCGCGGGTGCGCTCATTCTCGTCCTCCTCTCGCCGGGCACGCGCATGCGGCCCGGGGGTGCGGGATCTCGGGCGGGGCCGGGACCGCGGGCCTAGAGGAAGGTGTGCAGCACGAGCAGAAGGCTAGCGCCCGGGCGCGTTCGCGGTGAGCGGATGACCGACAGGAGGGGTGCGGCCCTCGACGCCCACGACCAGCACCGCGGGCCCGTCGGCCGTGCGGCGCCACATGTCGGCGAGTCCCTCCCGGAGGTCGGCGGGCTCGTCGACCCGCACCGCCGACGCGCCGAAGCCGCGGCAGATGGACACCAGATCCAGTGCCGGCCCGGCGATGCCGATGCCCGGCCAGGCGCCCTCGGGACGGCCGGTCAAGCCCTCCAGGCCGGCGCGGAGGATCTCGTAGCCGCCGTTGTCGGCGACGACGAGCGCGGTGCCGACGCCCTCGTGCGCGGCGGTCCAGAGCGCCGACACGCCGAAGAGGAGGCTGCCGTCCCCCTGGACGGCCATCACACGTCGTGAGGGGTCCGCGAGCCCCGCGCCCACCGCAGCCGGAAGGCCCCAGCCGAGTGCGCTGCCGCGATGCGCGAGCCAGGTCGCGGGCGTGCGCCGAGCGACGGCCGCGCGCAGCCCGCGCCCGGCGGTGAGCGACTCGTCGACCAGCAGGTCCCTCGGCCCGAGCGCGCCGCCGACGGCACGGGCGAAGGCGGCCGGGGCGACCCGCGGCCCCCCGGCCTCGCGGGCGAGCCGGGCGCGGGCGGAGCGGCGGGCGGCGGCGGTCGCCGCGACAGCCCGGGAGCGTCGCTCCACGGCAGCCGGCGGCGTCTCGCCGAGGCGCGCGACCAACCCCCGCAGGCCGTCACCGACGTGCCCGACGAGGCCGACCGCGGGCGGGTGGACCTTGCCGACCTCGTGGGGATCGACCTCGAGGTGGATCAGCCGGACCGCCGGCGGCAGAGCCGGGCCGGGGCTCCATCCGAACAGGCGGAACACGGGCATCCCGACGGCGAACACGACATCGTGGGGCGCGAGCAGCGGCGCGATCGCCGCCTCGAAGGGAGGCAGGGGACCGCGCCAGAGCCCGTGGTCGGTCGGCACCGGGACCGTCGCCCCCATCGGCTCGCCGAAGATCGGTGCACCGAGGCGGTCCGCCAGCCGGGCGAGGTCGGCCGATGCTCCTGCGTGGACGACAGCGTCGCCGGCGAGGATCACGGGCGAGTCGGCCCCGGCGAGGATCGCCGCCGCGCGGTCGAGCGCCGCCGCGGGCGGGGCCGACGGGGCGGCGGGCGGACGGGGGACGTGGGGCCCGGGGGCGGCGGCCACCTGCACGTCGAGCGGGAGGCTCAGCACGACCGGGCCGCGCGGGTGGGCCGACGCCGTCCGCACGGCACGCGCGAACACCGCCGGGAGCTCCTCGGCGCGCGCCACCTCCCAGGCCCCCTTGGCGAGGGGCGCGGCCATCCGCACGAGCTCCCCGCCGAGGAAGGGCTCCCCCGGCAGCAGCTCCTGCACCTGCTGACCGACGGTGACGACGAGCGGCACACGGCTGCGTGCCGCGTTGAGGATGCCCGACATCGCGTTCGCCAGGCCGGGCTGCACGTGGACGTTGACGACGGCGACCCGGCCCGTCGCCTGCGCGTACCCGTCGGCCATACCCATCGCGACCGACTCGTGGAGGGCGAGCACGTAACGGACTCCGTCCTGGCGCCCGAACGCGTCGGTGAGGGGCAGCTCGGTGGAGCCGGGGTTGCCGAACATCACCGGCACACCCTCGGCGGCGAGGCCGGCGAGGAGCCAGTCGGCCCCGTTCACGGCGGGCTAGGCGAGCGGGGCCATGGTCAGCCCGGCGCCCTTGAGCTGCTCCCAGTAGAGCTCGGCCTGCTCGCGCTGGCCGCTCCACACTCGCGCCTGCCCGGCCTGGTGGATCTTGTTGGCGAACTCCATCCCGCGGGCCTTGTCGACGCCGGGGATGTACCGCGCGAGGGTCGCGGCCACGTGCTCGAAGGTGTTGTGGTTGTCATTCAGCACGATCACGTGACAGGGGTCGCCGTGGCCGCTGCCCGAGCCGGGCCGCCCCGTGCGCGGCTTGACGGGTGTCTCGGTGCCCACGGGCGCAGGATACCGGCGGCGGCCCCCTCACACACGCGGCCGGAGGGGCTCGGGGACGCTCCCGGCCAAGTGGACCTCGGTGCGGCGGCCAAGTGGACCTCGGTGCGGCGGCCAAGTGGACCTCGGTGCGGCGGCCAAGTGGACCTCGGTGCGGCG
>LNFM01007406.1_pt1 | contig 17240 bp, 15 predicted proteins | sample 596031 | NCBI WGS metagenome assembly LNFM01 (sample SAMN04254537, study PRJNA301005) | activated carbon metagenome | isolation source: dual media filters at the Ann Arbor, Michigan drinking water treatment plant | place: USA: Ann Arbor | reverse complement strand
ACCCCGGCTGTCGCCGCCGCCATCGCCAAAGTTAATCAAGACGCGGCCAAGCAGGACGCGGCCAAGCAATAAGACCCATGCCCAAAAAACATCAGGTCGATTGGAACAAGGTCGACGAGTTCCTCGCCGGACTCGAAACCAAGGAAACCCACGAAATCGAAGTCCGTCGCGAAGCCATCCCCCTCGTTTTCGTTCCCGGCATCATGGGAACCCACCTCCGCCGCCCCGGCACGAACGGCGAAGGCGAAGCCGATGGCTTCCCCAACCTGCGATGGAGCACCGGGACTTGGTGGGTTCTGTCTAACTTGGCCTTCGCGCGGTCCGACGGGGCTTACCGCCGCCGCCTGATTGTCGGCAAGCCGCACCAAAGCTTCAATCCGGACTATCTCGAAGTGGATGAGGATTCGCCCCCCGGAGACGGTTGGCGCGGCATCATGGAGGACTACCATATCTTCCTCGAAATCCTCCGCAAGCACGACTGGAAGGAGCTCGACAAGTACTTCGTCTTTCCGGTTTACGCCGTGGGTTACAACTGGACCGATGACGTTAAGTCCGCCGGAACCTATCTGGCCAAACGCATCGATAACATCATCGAAGAGTCCCGTAAGATCACCGGCCTGTGCGAGAAGGTGATTCTCATCTCGCACTCGATGGGCGGCCTTGTCTCGCGCACGGCAAGTGAACTCTGTGGCGCCAAAGACAAGATCGTCGGCATCGTCCACGGCGTACAACCCGTGAATGGGTCCCCGGGCGCGTATTGGCGGATGAAGGCGGGCTTTGAAGGCTTTAACTCGCTTGGCCTGGTGCAACGTGCGCTCGGCGATAACGGCCCCAAGGTCACCGCAATCATGGGGAATATCCCCGGCGGCCTCACTCTGTTGCCGAACAAACTCTATACGGGCAACGACGGCAAAGCGGAGTGGGTACGCGTCAAGGAGGGCGCCAACCTGATCGTGGCCAAGCCCACGGCCAACCCCTACGACGAGATCTACCGCCGCAAGGCGATCGTTAAGCCGAAAGCCGGCGAAAAGCCCAGCACGAACGAGTATTGGGCGCTCGTCGATCCGGAGCTGTTGAACCCGGAAAAGACAACTCCCGAAGGCGGCGATCCGTTCGACGAGATGAACGCCGAACTCAACAATTCGTGGGAGGTGTATCTGAAGAATCTCGCGATCGCCGAGGCGTTGCACGACCAACTCAGCCCGCCCACCGGCCCGCTGCAACATCCGCAGACGCTCGCCGCCACCGGCATTCAACACAAGTCGGCCGACGTGATCGAGATGGAAGTGGAATCAAACTGGATTCAGCGCGAAGCGTATCACCGTCAGGACTTTCGCGGCCTATTCGTCAATGCGGCCGGCGAGAAGATGCAGGCGATTTTGCAGAAGCCAGCGGGGGATGGTGACGGAACCGTCCCGACGTCCTCCGGCGTCGGCGTCGATGCGCCCGGTCGGCCGTCGCCCGGCGATATCAAACTTCGCATGGAGCATCAGCCCGCCTATGAGAACGAGCTGATGCAACAGTGGGCGATCAAGGCGATTACCGCCATGGTGAAGCATCGATATTGGGAGCAGCGAAAGGGCAAAGAAGGCCCGCCGTGAAGTGGGGGCTGTGGATTGCTTTGGGTCTGGTGGTGAGCTGCGCGGGAGAAAAACGAGTGGAACTGACGAACAAGGAAGCAATTGGCCGGTTTCGAGTTGGGGTGCCGGAAGGCTGGAAAGCCATCAGCCGGAGCCAGATGATCTACGGAGTCGAGGTGGCTGCCGGGCCGGCCGATCCTGCGGCGTGGGAAGCCAAGGTCGCCGCGCACGCGGACAAGATCGTGTCACGACCTTCGCTCGGCGCCAATGTGGCCGCCATTTGGTACAAGGAAGGTTCAGACCTGATTCTCGAAGCGCAAGCCATTCGCGATGGCATCGCGGTTTCGATTGTGCGCGATGCGCCGGAAGGGAAGGAGGCGGTCGCTGAGAAGTTGGCCTCCGCCGTACTCGAAAACTACAAGCCCGGCACCGCCGCTGGTTTCTGCCTGGGGCCAGGCGCCATCCACATGGGGCCCTCACTAAGCGAATCTGTTCGCATGAACTGGCAACTCCCCGCTGCGGGAGCGAAACTCGAATTCTCCACCCAAACCGTCACCGAACCCGACACGAAGACCTTCATGGACGTCGAAGAAGAGCGGGGGATGGCCGGGGCGGCGGGTGGCTCCTTGACCGTATTGAGCGAGCGGGACCGGACCTTGGCTGGATTGAACGGCCGCGAGATCCGCATCGTCGTCACGTTGCCCGGCCACGAGCCGCAGGTACGCTTCACTTGGCACTACCCTGGCGTTGGCCGCGACGGTACGAAGCCAAAAATCGACTTCGTCGCTAAAACCAGCATCTCCGGCCAAGTGGCGCTCGAAGCCGCGTGGGAAGCCATGCTCCCTTCGCTCGAATCGGTCCCCGTTAACTGAGTTGCCGGTGGAACTGCCGGGCCGCCAAGCCCACCGTCACCAGCGCCATCACGGTCAGCACCACCCCATTTATCCATAACTCGGTCAGGCTCGCTCCCCGCAGAATCACCCCGCGGGTAACATCAATAAAGTAAGTCGTTGGAATGAGCTTGCTCACCAGCTGAAACTGCAGCGGCATATTGTTGATAGGGAAGATGTAGCCCGATAGAAAGATCGTCGGCAGCATCGTCCCGAACGCCATCTGGAACGCCTCGGCCTGCGAATTGGCTCGCGTCGAAATTAGCAGCCCCATCCCCGCCGAAGCCACCAGAAACGGAATCGCCAGCAGCAACAGCGTGCCCAAACTGCCGTGGATTGGCACCGCAAAGACCACCCGCATGATGAGCAGCACCCAGCAGATCTCCACAAACCCCAACGAAACGTACGGAATCATCTTCCCGAGCATCACCCCAAGCGGCTGCACTGGCGTCACCGTCAATTGGTCCAGCGTACCGCGTTCCCGCTCTCGCACGACCGAAAGCGCCACCAGCACGATCACCATAATCTGTACCAGCGCCGCCACCAAACCTGGCACGAAGAAGTTCGGCGACCGCGTGGCCGGGTTGAACAACACGGCTGGGCGCGCCTCAATAATCGGCTGCCCCACCCGCGCCAAGCGTTGATTCTCGAGCAGAATCAAGGTATTGAACACATTCAGAGCCGCACTTGAAACCGTCGAGTCCGATCCATCGACGAGCAACTGCACCGTGGCCCCCCGCCCCTCCAGCACCCGGTCCGCGTAATCGTACGGAATCTTGAGAGCCGCCTGCGCCCGGCCCCGCCGGATCTGCCCGTAGAGCTCCTCGTCTGAAGTCACATGCGCCACAATCTCGAACGTGTCCGCCGCCCGGAACCGTTCGATCAGTTCCCGGCTCCGCTGCGACGGCGCCTGATCATAGATCAGCGTTGGAATCTGCCGCACGTTCATGTTCAGCGCAAAGCCAAAGATAACCAACTGAATCACGGGAATCAGCAGCGCGAAGATCACCGTCCCGGGGTCTCGCCGTAAATGCAGAAACTCCTTGCGGAGCATCGGCCATGTCCCAGCGAACAGCCTCATCCCGCCCTCCGGTCTGCGATGATCCGGTTGGTCAAGGTCACAAAGACGTCTTCAAGCGAAGGCTCAATCAATCGCGGCGAAACGCCGGTGGCCGCCGCGAGTTCCGCGGCCGCCGCCGTCTCGGCCAGCGCATGGATCGACTGTCCGAACACCGTCGCCTCCCGCACATAGGGCAGAGCACGCACCATCGTCAGCATTTCGGTAATGTTCGGGCAGGTAATCTCGTACCGCGCCGTCCCCGCCGGATTCGCCGCCGGTAGCCGCTTCAACTCGTCCACGGTCCCCAGCGCCACCAGCGTCGAGTTATACAAATACCCCACCCGGCCGCACCGCTCCGCCTCATCCATGTAATGGGTAGTCACTAAGAAGGTGACGCCTTGGCCCGACAGGAGAAACACCAGATCCCACAGTGCTCGCCGTGCCACCGGGTCGATTCCCGCCGTCGGCTCATCCAAGAACACAACTTCGGGCTCGTGCACAATCGCGCAGGCCAGGGCCAGCCGCTGCTTCCACCCCCCTGATAGCTGACTCGCCCGCCGGTCCAGGTAAGGCGCGATCGTCGTCAGCTCCACGACGCTCGCAAACCGACGAGCGTGCCGCTCCGCGGTCAGCCCGTAAACCCCGGAATAAAACTCGATGTTCTCCCGCACCGTCAGGTCTTCATAGAGCCCGAACCGCTGAGACATGTAGCCGATCCGCCGCCGGATCTCCGGTGCTTCCTTCCGCACGTCCATTCCCAGCAGCCGGCCTTCGCCTCCCGAGATTTTCACGAGGCCGCAAAGCGCTTTGATCAGCGTTGTCTTCCCCGATCCGTTCGGCCCCAACAGCCCAAACACCTCTCCCCGCTCGACCGTCAAGCTCACCCGGTCCACCGCCGTAAACGCGCCAAAACGGATCGAAATCTCCTGCGTTTCAATTACCGCCGGCATCAGGGAACCCGCCGGACCTCGGCAGCCATCCCGGACCGGAGCTCCGCGCCCGGCGCTTGGATCTTCACGGCAAACACCTGATGCGTCCGGTCCTCCCGCGTTTGAATGTTCCGCGGCAAAAACTCAGCCTGCGCGGCAATCTGCTGCACGGTACCCGGCACCACCTTTCCGCTATCGAGCACCACCTCTACCTTCGTTCCCACCGCCCACCCGCTCAGGTCCGGCACCGGAACGTACGCCCGCACCCACGTCTGCGACTCTTCGAGCAGCGAGACGACGGGCCGCCCCGCCGGAACCAGATCCCCCGGCCGCACCGATACCGTTTCCACCCGGGCCCGCGATGGCGCGCGCACCTCCACCTCGGCGAGTTGCACGGCTAACTGCGCCACCTCCGCCTGGGCCTGCTCCACCCGCGCCCGCGCCTGCGCAATCTCTTCCGGCCGGCTTCCTAACTTTGCTACCGCCGCTGCCTTCTCCGCCTGCAGCGCCCGCTGCTCGGCCGCCTGGATGTCTTCTTTCCGCGTCCCCGCCTCCAACAGCATCAGCCGCTGCCGCAGCGCCCGGGCCCGGGCATTCAGCGCGTTGCGCCGCCCCGTCGCCTCGTCGAGTGACTGATGCGAGATGTCCCCGGTCTTGGCCAACTGCTCTAGCCGCTTCGCGGTCGTGTAGGCGGTTTCCAACTCCGCCGTCGTGGCCTGCAACTCTGCCCGCGCCTGAGCGACCTCCTGGGGCCGGGGCCCGGACTTCACCGCGTCCCGCTGTGCCTGCGCTGCGGCGGCGGCGGCAGTCGCTTGGGCGATCTCTTCCGGTCGCAACCCACGCGCGAGCTGCTCCGCTCGTGCCGAGGCCTCCGCGACGCGGGCCTCCGCTTGGCGCAAACGCGCGCGCAGTTCGGCAAAGTCAAAACGGACCAAGGGTGTTTCCGGATCCACAACGGCGCCTTCTTCAACCAGCACTTCGGTGACCCGTCCGCCGATCTTCGAGCCCACTTCCACCCGGCGGGACTCTACGATTCCATATAACGCCGCGGACGGCCCAGTCCGCTGCGTGAACCACCACCACGCGGCGGCTGCCAAGCCAATCGGAACTAGAAAGAGCAAGAGCCGGCGTACGATCACGGTTGCTTTGAGTATATGACGATCATCAGGAGTTGCTCCATCGCAGCGTCGATTGTGACCCTATTGCAGACTGAGCGGGTCCACGTCAATTACCAAAGAGGTTAGCCCCCACTTCTGTTCGAGCGCATAGCGGCGAATGCGGTGGAGTAGATCGTTGAGCTTCTTCCGGTCATTGGCCTTGATCAGAATCTGATAACGGAATTCGGCCTTCAGCCGGGGAACCGGCGCCGGCGCGGGGCCCATCACCTTCATGCCTTCGGGCTCCGGTTTCAAGAGCCGCTCGAGCTCGGTAGCCTTCCGCAGCGCATCCTCCTGCTTCTCGTCACGCACCAGCAGATTGGCCAGCGCCGCAAAGGGCGGGTACTTCATGCTCCGGCGGAACAGAATCTCCTTCTCGTAGAAACCCGGGTAGTCCTGCGTCGCGGCCAGACGGATGGCGTAGTGGTCGGGATTGATGGTCTGCAGAATCACCCGGCCCGGTAGCTCCCCGCGGCCGGCCCGCCCGGATGCCTGAGTGAGCAATTGAAACGTCCGTTCGGCCGCCCGGAAATCGGGAACGCCCAGACCGATGTCCGCGTTCACCAGGCCCACCAACGTCACGTTGGGAATATCGTGGCCCTTTGCGATCATCTGGGTGCCGACCAGGATGTCGTAGTTCTTCTCGCGGAAGCCAGTCAGAATGGTCTCAAAATGGCGCTTCGTCGTGATGGTGTCCCGGTCCATGCGGGCGATGCGAGCTCCCGGAAGAGCTTTGTACAGCTCATCCTCCACCTTTTCCGCCCCGGTGCCGAGGAAGTTCAGATAGTCGCTGTCGCACTTCGGGCACTTATTCGGAATCGGGGCGGCGTGGTTGCAGTAGTGGCAGAGCAGACGCCGGTCGCGCTTATGGTAAGTCAGCGTGACGGCGCAGTTCGGGCATTCCACCCGCTCGCCGCATGACCGGCACGTTACAAAACTGGCAAAGCCGCGGCGATTCAGCAGCAGCATGGTCTGCTCACCGGCATCGAGACGTTCGCGCAGAGCGTCCAGGAGTTGGCGGGAGAACGGGTTCTGAGTTCGCGTCTCAAGAAACTCCTGCCGCATGTCTACGATATCGACGATCGGCATGGGGCGGTGCGCCACCCGTTCCGGAAGTTCGAGTAGCTTGTATTTCTCCCGCTCCACGTTGTAGCGGGTTTCCAGCGACGGCGTGGCTGAGCCCAGAACCACCGTGGCCCCGGCCTGGGACGCGCGGACGACCGCGACATCACGGCCGTGATACCGCGGCGCCTCCTGCTGTTTGTAACTGCCGTCGTGCTCTTCGTCCACCAGCAGCAAGCCCAGATTCTTCATCGGCGCGAACACCCCGGAACGGGTTGCGACCACGACCGTGGCTTCCCCCTGGCGGATACGGCGCCACTGCTCGGCGCGCTCGGAATCGGAGAACGCCGAATGGAGAATCGCCACCCGATCGCCGAACCGTGTGAAGAACTGCCCGGCCACGGCCGGCGTCAGCGCGATCTCGGGGACGAGCAGCAGCGCACTCCGGCCCTGCGTCAGCACGTGGTCAATCGCCGTGAGATAAACCTCGGTCTTGCCCGAGCCGGTCACCCCTTGCAGCAGGAAGGCTTCAAACGTTTGGGCGTCGAGCGAGGCCTTAATCCGGTCGAACGCCGCCAATTGGTGGGGGTTCAGCGCGTGGGGCGGACGGTCGGAGGCGGTGAGCGCAAGTGGAGCCTGCCGGATCCCCAGCAGTTGGCGGCGGGCGAGCGCGCGCGCTGTCTGGCTCGCGTTCTTGAGCGTCTGGTCCAGTTCGGCGAGGTTGTGCTCGCCGGGATGGAGTTCGAGGAACGCCAGCAGTTCGCGTTCCGCCTTGGGCAGCTTTAAGCCGTCCGGCCGCAAAGTAAACCGGACGCGCAGTTGTTCGGCCGGCGCGCGCAGCGGGTCCTTGGCCGTAATGTCCTGCTCCACGGCGATCCACGCCTTCTTTTCGAGCGTCACAAGTACGTTCTTCGCGGCGGGTAACTTTTTGAGCAGGTGGGCGGCGGAGAGTGAGCGCCGTTCCAGCAGCCGGAGGATCTGAATGGCGGGCTCTTCATCGTCCGTTTGGAAGAGCAGCTGGCGCAGCACGTCGCGGCCCGTATCGGTCAGCGTATACACCTTGGAGCGCGAAGTTTCGGCCGTCGTCGGCGCCATCGAACGGAGCACTTCACCGAGCGGGGCGCAGTAGTAATGAGCAATCCACTTGGCGAGTTGTAGCAGCCCCGCGTCGAGAACAGGCACCTCGTCGAGCAGGCGCTCCACCCGCTTCACCGCGTAAGAGGGCGTCTCGTCGTGGGTCGCGAGGATGACCCCGGTCAGCTTGCGGGGCCCGAAAGGCACTACCACCCGGGCGCCCGGCATCGCCCGATGGCGCAGCGACTCGGGAAGCTCATAGGTAAAGAGCTGATCCACCGGGACCGGAAGACTCAGGTCACAGTACCGCACGGAAAAAGGGGGCGAGGGCGGGGTAGAGCGCTTGGTAGCGAGCGTGCCGGGCGTGATAAAAATCCTGGTTTACGGGTTCGAGCCGCGTGACTTCGCGGACCGTGGCGCGGCAGGCCTCGGGCACGGAGGCAAAGTGGCCGGAACCGGTCATCGCCAGCAGTGCCGCGCCGTAGGCCGAACCCTCCTGCGTCTCGAGCAAACTCACTGGCTGGCCCAGGATATCCGCGAACAGCTGCGACCAGAACGGACTCTTGGACCCGCCTCCCGAAAGCCGGACACTCGCAATGGGCACGTTCAGCGAACCGATAATGTCGAGGCAATCCCGCTGCGAGTAGCAGACACCCTCGAGCACCGATCGGATTAGATCCGCGCGGGTATGGGCCGCCGTGAGGCCAACCCAGGATGCGCGCAGGGAAGCGTCGAGGTGCGGGGTGCGTTCGCCCATCAGGTACGGCAGCCAGAAAAGGCCCTGCGCCCCGGCGGGAGAGAGTGCTGCCTCCGCCGTCAGGTCGTCGTAGCTGAGGCCCGGCGTCAGTTGGTTGCGCAGCCACTGCAAACTCAAGCCCGCACCCTGCGTGACTCCCATCACATGCCACTTACCCGGCACGGCGTGGCAGAAGGTATGAACGCGGCCAGCCGGGTCGTAGGCCACCTCGTCCATATGGGCGAAGACAACCCCGGAGGTGCCAATCGTGTCCGAGACGATCCCCGGCTCCACAATGCCATTGCCAACCGCCGAAGCGGCCTGATCGCCGCCGCCGCCGTAGACCGGAGTACCGGCCGCGAGCCCGGTGAGCGTGGCAGCTTCAGTCGAGATGACGCCGGTCTGTCCGGTCGACTCCACCGCCGGCGGCAAAATCGAAGGGTCGAGCCCGATGGCGGCGGCGAGTTCGGTGGACCACCGGCGCTTTACGACATCGAACAAGGCGGTACCAGAGGCGTCGCTGACTTCGGTGGCGAACTCGCCCGTCAACCGGTAGCGGATGTAGTCCTTGGGCAGAAGTAGGTGGCGAACCTTGTCGTAGTTCGACGGTTCGTGATCGCGCACCCAGAGTAACTTCGGGAGCGTGAAGCCGGTCAGCACCGGGTTCGCCGTGCAGGCCAGAACCTTGTCAGGCCCCACATGCGAGTTGATCCAATCGACCTGGGCTTGGCTGCGCTGGTCGCACCAGATCAACGACGGGCGGAGGACCTGCCCCTCCGCGTCCAGAATCACTAATCCGTGCATCTGGCCCGAGAGCGCCACCGCCTGAACGGTGCAGCCGGGCTGCTGCGCGAGCACGCCGCGGATCGCCTCCGCCGCGGCACGCCACCAATCGGCCGGGCGCTGCTCCGCCCACAGCGGATGCGGCATGGCCATCTCTTCATGGGCCACGGTCTGCGCGGCGGCCACTCGCCCCGCGTCGTCAACGAGAAGCGCGCGCGAGCCGCCGGTGCCGATGTCGATTCCGAGCCAGTAAGTCATAGCGGGTTACGGGAGGTTTTGCAGGGGGAGATAAGCCGCGCCATATAGGCCGGCCAGGTTGCCGAGCTTCGCCTGGGCGATCCGCGTGTCGGAGTTCCGGAACGAGAACGAACGGCGGGACGCCTCTTCCATCATCGTGGGAGCGAAGTAGTCCCACGCCGGCAGCATGCCGCCCGAGAGCAGATAGAGCGGGAAGTTAAAGGTGTTGACCAGATTGCCCAGGGCGATGCCCAGCGCCCGGCCCATCTGCTCGAAGATCCGTTGGGCCTTGACGTTGCCCGCCGCCGCCAGGTTGTAAACGTCGCGGGAGGTCAGGTTGTCGCCGAGAGACATGAGGTACGCCATCGACTCAACGGCCGTCGCCGAGGCGATCTTCTCGAGGCACCCGTTGTTCCCGCAGCCGCATGGGGGGCCGTTCGGGTCGATGGTCAGATGGCCCAGTTCCCCCGCCATTCCCACGGCGCCATGCAGTACCTTGTTGTCGAGAATGATCCCGCCGCCGATGCCCGTGCCGAGCGTGAGCAGCACAAGACTGTCGACGTCCTGCCCCGCGCCCTGCCAGGTCTCGCCCAGCGCGGCCGCATTCGCGTCGTTTTCGAGAATAATCGGCGTGCCGAGCCGTTTCTCGATCTCATCCCGGACGGGAAAGTTCTCGAGATACGGCAGGTTGTTCGAGTTCGTGATGAATCCTTCGCGGAGCCGAATAAATCCGGGGACGCCAATGCCGACGCCGGCCAGCCGGGCGCCGGAAAACTGATGCTTCAAGCTCGAAACGGCGTTTACGATATCGCCGATCACCGCCTCGCGGCCACCCTGATAGTTGGTGTCCACGCTGATGGGTTTATCAAGCAGGTTGCCCGCGCGGTCAATGGCCGCCGCCCGTAGATTGGTGCCGCCGAGGTCGACGCCGATTCCGAATTCAGTCATGCGTTCTCAAGGATACCAAGGCAGCTACGGGGCTGCCGCGCGGTCCTCACCGCCCGGATTCACCCCCCCACCCTGCGCGGCGAACGAAAACTATTCCGTTTCATTGATGCCGATCAACCTGTCGGGCGCGCGTCGTCGTGCCCTTTTGCTTCCTTTCCTGCTGCTTCTTCCCTTCGCCGACGCCTCGGCTCAGCGCTTCGATCGCGCCCGGGCTGCTCGGATGCTGCGGGAACCCAACGTTCCCGCCCAGTTCCTCGTGAAATTCTACGATCCCGAGTTCGCCCCGGATCCCGACGCGCTCGCCGCCTACGCCCCGGGAGGCATCCGGAACCTATATGCCATTGGCAACTCCGGCATTCACCTGCTGCAGACCACCCGCGGCGGAGCAGACGTGCTGGCCGAACTCAGCCAGCATCCGGCCGTTGAATCTATCGAACCGGACTACACGCTCTCGATCGACCGGACCTCCAACGACCCGCTGAGCGGCCAGATTTGGGCGCTCGGCAACGCCCCTGCCGGAATTGGAGCTCCCCTGGCTTGGAACGTGACCACCGGGACGCGCAGCATCACCGTCGGCGTCATCGACACTGGGACCGACCTCACCCATCCCGACCTCGTCGCAAACCTTTGGAGTGCTCCGCGGCCTTTCAGCTTTCTACGCAATGGCAGCCTCGTCACCTGTCCGGCTGGCAGCCGTGGCTACGATTTCGTGAACAGCGACTGCGTGCCAAACGACGATAACGGCCACGGCAGCCACGTTGCCGGTACTATCGGCGCCACCGGAGATAATGGCGTCGGCGCGGTGGGCGTGAACTGGCAGACGACTATCCTTTCGCTGAAGTTCCTCGGCGCCAACGGCAGCGGCTCGGCTTCCGATGCCATCGCGGCCATGGACCTGGCCCTGGAACTCCGGAAGCAGTTCCCCGTTGAGGCCAACCTCCGGATTCTCAACAACAGCTGGGGAGGCGGCCCGTATTCGGAGGCGCTGAACGCGGCCATCGTCCGGGCTCAGCAAGCCAACGTGCTGTTGGTGTTCGCGGCAGGTAACGAGGGCCGGAACAACGATAGCGGTTCCGCTTTGGCCTCCTATGTCCTGGGGAACAACAACATCATTGCCGTGGCCGCCTCCGATAGCAACGACAACCTTGCCGCATTCTCCAATCGCGGCGGAACCACCGTGCATCTGGCCGCGCCGGGGGTGGGCATCGTCTCCACCTCGAAGAACGGCCAGTATGCAAACTACTCAGGGACTTCGATGGCCGCCCCCCACGTCAGCGGTGCGGCGGCGCTCGTGCTTGCCGCCTGCCCGCTGACGTTAGCTCAGCTTCGCGATTCGCTCCTCACCAATGTCGACGCCAGAATCGGGTTGGTGAGCCAGGTTTCGACCGGTGGGCGCCTGAACGTGGATCGTGCCATTCAGCAATGTGCCACGCCCTCGGTGCGCTTCGACTCGGGCGCGGCCACCCAGCGGGTGCGCGCCGGGGCTGCAACGACGTTCTCGCTCACGCTCCGCAAGTACGGCAACGTTACGGCCCGGCCAACAGTCGCAGTAACGGGCGCGCCGGCCGGGGTGACCGTGGTCCAGCCCGCGAGCTGGAGCTTTGACGCCGCGCAGACGCTCACCGTGAACGCCAGTGCCACGGCGAGGCCGGGCACCTATACCCTGACGGCGACCTTGATGGCGGGAACCGCCACGGCCACCACCCCGTTGACGCTGATTGTGGAGGGCCCGGCGGGCTTCTCTCTGGCTGAACTCCCGGCCCCCGTCCGCGGATTGCGCGGCAGCGTGAGTCAAGTCACCGTGCGCATTGCTCGGGATGCTGGCTTTACGGCGCCGGTCACCGTGCGGCTCTCGAACCTTCCGGCCGACGTCACGGCCCCCGCGGCCACCATCAGCGCCGGAACCGCAACGAGTGTGGACATCCCGCTCACCGTTCCGGTTGCCAGCGCGGCGGGGACCTACATCCTATCTGTGGTCGCTACGTCGACCGCACCGGCTCTCTCCAACACCACGACGCTCCGGCTGGAGGTAGCGGCCACGCCGCCTTCGTTGGCGATGGGGGCCGCCACGAGCATTTATCTGCAGAGGAGCCGTTCGGTTTCCATCCCGATCACCATCACCCGGACAGCCACTAGCGCTCAGCCCGTGGTGGTCAACCTGACTGGCTTGCCTGCCGGAGTCCCCGCCCGCCCGCTCACGATCCCGGCAACCGGAACCACGGGCACCCTGGTCCTGACGGCAAGCTCCAACCCGGCCACCACGTCAGGCATGTCGGTACGCTTTGAAGCCCCCACGGGGACGCCAGCGCTCACGGCGGTGGTGAACGCCATTCTCCGGGTGCAATAACGGCTGACCCTCTCCCCGCCTCTTCCCGAGGAGAAAGCGACGCGGCGCCGGCTTCCCGTCGGCGCCGTTGGCCGTTTGGGCTAGCTCTGGGCGCTTGACATATATCCGTAACGGATATACTGTTTCCGTATGGCCGTCAAGTCCACCGCGCCGCCCCCGCTAACCCCAGCGGTGTTCCACATCCTGCTGGCCCTTTCGCAGGGCGAACGCCACGGTTACGGAATCATGAAGCAAGTCGAGGCGGACTCGCGCGGCGCCGTAGCCATGGGCCCCGGAACACTCTACGGCTCCATCAAGCGGATGATCGAAGCCGGGCTGATCCAGGAATGCGATAAGCGAGTCGATCCGGAGATGGACGACGAGCGGCGGATCTACTACGAACTCACGCCCGCCGGCAGTGCGGCGCTGGCTGTGGAGTTACAGCGCTACCGCGACGTCGTTGCGGTGGCCCAAATACGGATCGTCTATGGCCACTGACCTCGCGGTCCGGCGCTACCGGACTTGCTACGCCATGCTGTTGCGGCTCTATCCGCGGGCCCACCAGGATCAGTTCGGCCAAGCAATGGCGCAGACGTTTCACGACCTCTGCCGGGAGCGCCGCAGGGCGGGGAAGGGGCTACTCGCCTTCTCCCTTTCCATCTTTTTTGAAACGTCGCGAGAAATCGTTCGGGAGAATGCTGTGCAGATGACGCAGATGCAAAGGATCGTGTACCGCGTGGCCCTGGTCGCGTTGGGTTTGTTGATGGTCCCGCTGGTCGCATCCCGCCTCGTCGAGGGTTGGAACTGGGGCCCCGGCGCGTTCGTGGTCACCTATCTCTTGTTTTTTGGAACCGGTATGGCCTATGCGCTGATCGCCCGGAGGCGAAACGCCTGGGCGTACAAGGCCGCTGTTGGACTCGCCCTGGTGGCCGGGTTCGTCCTGGGGTGGGCCACCATGGTTCACATGTCGGAAACCGAAAACCCGGTAAATCTCGTGTACTTTGGAGTGCTCGCGATGGGTGCCGTCGGGGCCGCGTTGGCGCGCCTGAAACCGCAAGGGATGGCCCGGGCGCTGTTCGCCATGGCGGCCGCGCTTGCCGTGGCGTGGCTGATTACCCAAGTTCTACTCTCCGATACCCCGGCCGGGCCGGTCTGGAATGCCGGCGTCATGCACGGGGGCTTCGTGCTGTTGTTTGCCGCTGCCGGCCTGCTATTCCGGCACGCGAGCCTCAAGGAGTCGAAGTAGCGCGGCCTCGTTCGGAATCGGGTCCCAGCCGCAATCGCAACTTGCGGAGAACCTCTCTCGCGGTCTGGATCTGCTCGGCGCTTATCCCGGACGCCACATCGTTGGCCCAGAGCACTTGCACAGCGCCGAGTCGATTCATCACGCTCCGCCCGTGCGTCGTCAGGCCCACGAGCTTAGCCCGTTTATGGTCCGGGTTGGGGGTGTACTCCACCATGCCATCCTGTTCCAAAGCATCCGCTAACCGCTGAACGTTCTGTCGCGCCAAGCCCATGTTCCGGGCGATCTGAGCGACCGACAACGGCTTGACGTCGATCGCCCCCAGAACCTGCCATCGGGCACTCGTCAAACCTACCGGCTTGGTCAGCCCGTCCCCCACCGCCAGCAGCCGGCCGTTGAACTGAAACGTCTCCAGAATCAACTCCGTGAACGCTCTCCCAGCTTTTGTGTGTGCCTTCACCCGCTCTCCCGGAAACGCAGCCCCCACCCTCACGGCCCGACGCAGAGATTCGGAACCGTGAGCCGCGTAAACAGATGCGGGGAGGCGACCGCCGAAGAGGGATACCGGTCCAGCGCACTCTTGAAATCGGGATGATGGAAGGCGTTCCGGAAATGCGCCACGGACTCCCACACGGCGTAGTTGAGGAAGACCAGACTCCCGGCAATCCCTTGATGCAGTTGGGTGGAAATATAGCCTGGCTGCTGTTTCATCCAGGCCGCATCGTGTGCCCAGGCTTCGAGGAGCTGTGGAACATCGGCTTCGGCCACCTGAAAGAGATTTACCAGAATCACCGGCGATTGTTCGGTCTGCAACTGCTGAAAGATTGGGACATTGGCATCGAGCGGTTTCAGTTGAAGCATCTCGGGTCTCCTGGCGGATTCGGTAGGGAATCCACATTGACAACAAGATGTCATAACGACATCATGTTGTCAATCGGCGAAAATGGACGAATTGCAACAACCCTAACCGCCCGAAACCTCGGCGATGAAGCCGGCAATGAGGCGCTCCATCTGCTCGGGCGGCAGATTGTAGCGGGCTACGGTATCCGGCTGGCCGAGATTGCCGCGAATGATCAACGCGCGCAACCCCGCCCGCGCCTGCGCACCGCTCAATCCGCCCACCACCTGCACGGGAGCGGCCTTCCCCACCCGATCAAAGATCGCGCGAGTCATCTCTCCCAAATAGTCGCTTACGATCAACGTGGGGTTGGCGTGCCGCGCGTCGGATTTTAGGTACCGCCCACCGCGTCTACCCCGGCCTCAATCATAGGCTGCGCCACTTCGCCGGCCTTCGAGGCTAGGCCGTGGTGCGGCGCCAGGAAATCGGCGATGGAGCCGCCGCCTTGGAGCGCCGCGCCCTTACCCCCAGACCCTGCTTCCGGGTGCCGATATCCGCCGAGATCTGGAGGGTGAAGCTTGTCCGGAGCTGCTCGACGACCCGGGCGGAGGCTGCGTGGTTCGCTTTCGCTGCTTGTCCCCAAGCAGCGTTGGGACACCTCATCTCGAAGATCGAGTCGGCCGTCAGCCAGCCCGCCGCGCTGAGCTACGATCTCCGGTCGATCTCTCCCCGAGTGTCCCTGGTTGTCTTCCGGGAGCGTCCGCATCGTCGCGCACCCTGACGCGCAGTGTCGCTGGACACCGCCCCGACGAAGTAACTCCGATTGTCGAGTAACTACTGCCGACAGCGCTCAAGATGCGCGGCTCGAGTCCCGTAGGCAGGTCCTGCGAGTTGCTATGCTAACATCCAGAAACAGCAGTCGAGCCGAGTGCGTTGCTGTTCCGCGTCACACCGGAGTCCGGGAACATGAGTCAAAAGATGTGCCGTCGCCATTTCGGTGCGCTGACCGGCTTGATGCGGCTCGGCGCCAGCCATGCGGCCTTCAGCCAGATCGGGTCGACCGCCAGTTCATGGCCGAGGCTGCGGCAGTTGTTGGTCGAATACGTCGACGGCAAGAAGTTAGCTGGTGCCGCAATCGCTGTCGCACAGAGTGGATCCGCGCTGGCCTACCTGCAGGCAGGCCGCCTATCCCTACAATCGGATACTGCTTTCGACGAAAACAGCATCTGCCGAATCTACTCGATGACGAAGCCGGTTACCGGGTTGGCCGCCATGTTGCTGATTGAGAAAGGGAAACTCCGCCTCGACCAGTCCGTCACCGATATCCTGCCCGAGTGGCGCAGTCTACAGGTTGCCATCGATCCGGGTAAGGGACTCGAAGCTCGGCCGGCAAAACAGCGGATGACGATTCGCCACCTGCTCACCCACACCTCGGGCCTCGCTTACTGGACGCCAAACCAGGGGACTGATGCACTCTCGGTGGCCTATCGGAGTCGAGGGATTACGCCCGGAAACTACGGTACTGGCCTGAAAAGGCCCGGCTACGGCCCGCAGGCGACGGGACTTGAGGACATGGTGAAGCGACTCGCCGAACTCCCGCTTGCCGCCGATCCGGGCTCAGTGTGGCGGTACTCCGTCAGCCTCGACGTGATGGGCCTGATCATCGAGCGGGTCAGCGGCAAGCCCCTTGACGTCTTCGCGCGGGATCACCTGTTTGAACCCTTGAAGATGTCGTCCACCGGATTCCAGGTTCCCCGCGCCGCCAGCGGACGTTTGACCACGAATTACACCGTCACCTCCGGCGGGCTGGAGCCCTTGGACCCCCGAGAGACCAGCGTGTTCCTCAAACCGCCTGGTCTGCTTGCGGGAGGTGCGGGCGTCGTGACGACCGCTCGAGATTTCGCGCGCCTCGGCGCGATGCTCATCGCAGACGGCGCGTTGGACGGCGTTCGGGTCATCGCCGCCCAGTCCGCCCGAATGGCGAGAAGTAATCTACTGCCTCCCGCAGTGCGCTACGAGGGCGGGGGGTACGGAGCGGGCATGCGGGTAGCCGCGGGAGGCAGAAATGCGCAGGATGCGGCCGGCGCGGTGAGTTGGAACGGCGCTGCGGGAACCATGTGGCTCGTCGATCCTGCCCGCCGTCTGAACTTCGTGTTCATGAGCCAATTCATGCCGCCGACCGCATACCCGATCTGGGGGGAGGCGAGTGCCGCGCTCACGATGGACCGGGACTCGGGATAACGAGGCGCCCAGCCAGTAGAAAAGGGAGTTCGATGAGGCCGCGCGATTCACTGGCTGAAATCCGGTCCCTAACTGGAGGCTCACTTCCGCCCCAGAAATCGGCGACCGAAAAACCGGCTTGCCGCCAAAACCATCG
>LNFM01005649.1_pt1 | contig 17240 bp, 11 predicted proteins | sample 596031 | NCBI WGS metagenome assembly LNFM01 (sample SAMN04254537, study PRJNA301005) | activated carbon metagenome | isolation source: dual media filters at the Ann Arbor, Michigan drinking water treatment plant | place: USA: Ann Arbor | reverse complement strand
GGCCGATGGTGGCCGGCAGCAGGCCCAGGCGCGCCTCGCTGAGGCAGAAGTTCATGCCTTCGACGGCCACCAGCACGTCGCACACCGCCGCCAGCCCCATGCCGCCGGCATAGCAGTCGCCGTGGAGTCGGCCCACCACCGGCAGCGGGCAGCTGTAGAGCGTCCACAGCATCTGCGCCAGGCGCGAGGCGTCGGCACGGTTCTCTTCCCAGCTGTAGCCGGCCATGGCCTTCATCCACGACAGGTCGGCACCGGCGCAGAAGGCCTTGCCGTGGCCGCCCAGCACGATGGCCCGCAGCGTGGGGTCGGCACCCAGGCGCTGGAACGCGGCGCTGAGTTCGTCGATGACGCCGTCGTTGAAGGCGTTGCGCACCTCGGGGCGGTTCAGGTAGACGCGGGCCACGGGGCCTTCGATGCGGATGTCCAGCGTGGTCATCGGAGAGTCTCCATGTCTGTTGCAGTCAGTTCGCGCGTGATCGCCCTGTCAAGCACACGCCGCGGACGGGCTCTGCCCGGCCGCTGGGGTCGCCCCCTTGAGGGGGCTTGGCCCGGACGCATGACGCCGGAAGGCGTCATGCGCCTGGCCGAGGCCAGCCAGCGATTTCCACGCTGGCTGGTGCGAAGCCGCTACAGGGGTGGGCCATACCGCTTCGCGGCTTCGTCGAGCATCACTTCGGTGGCGCCACCGCCGATGCCCAGCACCCGCGCGTCGCGCCAGAGCCGCTCGACCGGCGTGCCGTGCATGTAGCCCATGCCGCCGTGGAACTGCTGGCAGGTCTGCGTCACCTCGTTGACCAGTTCACCGGTCAGTGCCTTCAGCAGCGACACGTCCTGCACGATGTCGTGCCCCTGCGTGACGCGCCAGGCGCAGTGGTAGGTGTACTCGCGGGCGGCGCGCGTCTTGGCGTCGCACATGGCGATGCGCTGGCGCACGGTCTGCTGGTCCCACAGCGTGCGGCCGAAGGCTTCGCGGGTCTTGACGTGGTCCAGCGTGAGCTTCAAGGCCTGGGTGCAGTGGCCCACCGCCATCGCTGCCAGCGCGATGCGCTCGGTCTGGAAGTTCTTCATCACGGCGTAGAAGCCCTTGCCTTCCTCGCCCATCAGGTGGCCCAGCGGCACGCGGCAGTCGCTGAAGTGCAGCTCGGCGGTGTCGCTGCTGCGCCAGCCGGTCTTGTCGAGCTGACGGCCGACCGTGAAGCCCGGCGTGCCCTTCTCCACCGCGATGATGGAGATGTCACGCTTGCCCGGCCCGGTGCGCGCGGCGATGAAGTACAGGTCGGCATGCACGCCGTTGGTGATGAACAGCTTGCTGCCGTTGATCACCCAGTGCTCGCCGTCGCGCCGCGCCGTGGTCTTCAGGCCGGCCACGTCGGAACCTGCACCGGGCTCGGTGATGCCCACCGCGGTGATGGTCTCGCCGCTGACCACGCCGGGCATCCAGCGCGCCTTCTGCGCCGGGCTGCCGGCGTGGTGCAGGTGCGGGCTGGCCATGTCGGTGTGAACCAGCACGGTGATGATGAAGCCGCCGAAGGTGCTCTGGCTCAGCGCCTCGGCGAAGACCAGATTGGTCAGCGCGTCGGCGCCGGCGCCACCGTACTCGGGTTCGTACATCAGGCCGAAGAAGCCGGCGCGGCCCATCTCGCGCAGCACGGCGCGCGGCACCATGCCGTCGGCCTCCCACTTCAGCGCGTGCGGCTCGACCTCGCGCGCGAGGAAGCGGGCCACCTGGTCGCGCAGCAGCTCGTGGTCGGGGTTCAGGTAGGCGTTGTTCATGCTGTCTGCCTTACATGCGGAACACGCCGAACTGCGGACGTTCGGGGATGGGCGCGTTCAGGCTGGCACTGATGGCCAAGGCCAGCACGCGGCGCGTATCGGCTGGGTCGATCACGCCGTCGTCCCACAACCGCGCGCTGGCGTAGTAGGGGTGGGCCTGGTGCTCGAACTGGTCGAGGATGGGCTTCTTGAACGCGGCCTCTTCCTCTGCGCTCCACTGGCCGCCCTTGGCCTCGATGCCGTCGCGCCGCACGGTGGCCAGCACGCTGGCGGCCTGTTCGCCGCCCATCACGCCGATGCGCGCGTTCGGCCACATCCACAGGAAGCGCGGGCTGTACGCCCGGCCGCACATGCCGTAGTTGCCGGCGCCGAAGCTGCCGCCGATGATCAGCGTGAACTTGGGCACCGTGGCCGTGGCCACCGCGGTGACCATCTTGGCGCCGTGCTTAGCGATGCCTTCGGCCTCGTACTTGCGGCCGACCATGAAGCCGGTGATGTTCTGCAGGAAGATCAGCGGCACGCGGCGCTGGCAGCACAGCTCGATGAAGTGCGCGCCCTTCATGGCGCTTTCGGAGAACAGCACGCCGTTGTTGGCGACGATGCCCACCGGCAGGCCTTCGATGTGCGCGAAGCCGGTCACCAGGGTCTGGCCGTAGCGCGCCTTGAACTCGTCGAACTCGCTGCCGTCGACGATGCGGGCAATGATCTCGCGCACGTCGAAGGGCTTGCGCGCGTCGGTGGGGATGATGCCGTGCAGCTCGGCTGCGTCGAACAGCGGCGGCCGCGGCTGGGCCAGCAGCATCTGCTGCGGCTTGCGCCAGTTCAGGTGGGCCACCGCGGCCCGCGCCAGCGCGAGTGCATGCAGGTCGTTCTCGGCACAGGCGCGTGTGCACGTCGCCGCCGCCCAGTTCCTCGGCACTGACGATCTCGCCGATGGCCGCCTTCACCAGCGGCGGGCCGGCCAGGAAGATCGTGCCCTGGTTCTTCACGATGATGGTCTCGTCGCTCATCGCCGGCATGTAGGCGCCGCCGGCGGTGCACGAGCCCATCACCACCGCGATCTGCGGGATGCCCTGGGCGGACATGTTGGCCTGGTTGAAGAAGATGCGGCCGAAGTGCTCGCGGTCGGGAAAGACCTCGTCCTGGTTGGGCAGGTTGGCACCGCCGCTGTCCACCAGGTAGATGCAGGGCAGGCGGTTCTGCATCGCGATCTCCTGCGCGCGCAGGTGCTTCTTCACCGTCACCGGGTAGTAGGTGCCGCCCTTCACGGTGGCGTCGTTGCAGATCACCAGGCACTCGACGCCCGACACGCGGCCGACGCCGGCGATCAGGCCGCCGCCCGGCGCCGCGCCGTCGTACATGTTCAGGCCCGCCAGGCCGCCGATTTCGAGGAAAGGCGTGTCAGGGTCGAGCAGCATCTCGACGCGTTCACGCGGCAGCAGCTTGCCGCGCGCCGTGTGCTTGGCGCGCGCCGCCTCGCCGCCGCCGCCGGCGATCTTCTCGAGCTGCGCGTTGAGGTCGCCCACCAGCAGCCGCATGGCCGTGCTGGCGGCCTTGAACTCCTCGGAGCGAGGATTGATCTTCGATGTCAGCACCGCCACCGGCGTCTCCTGCGCCGGACACGGCGGCGCGATTTACGTTTACGTTAACGTAAATTCTAGAGCGTCGGAAATGGGTGGAAATCGCGAGGCCGGGCGCCCTTCAGGCGCGCCGCCGGCCTCGCCGGGCGGTCACTTGGCGCCGCGGCCGATGCCGTGGTATTCGATGCCGTAGGTGCGCATGAAGGCCGGCTCGTAGATGTTGCGGCCGTCGAACACCAGAGGCTGCTTGAGCGTGGCCTTGATGGCGTCGAAGTCGGGCGTGCGGAATTCCTTCCACTCGGTGACCACCAGCAAGGCGTCGGCGCCTTGCAGCGCATCGCCCTGGTTCTCGACGTAGGTCAGCCGCGGGGTGCCTTCCAGCACGCGCTTGGCCTCGTCCATCGCCACCGGGTCGTAGGCGCGCACGCTGGCGCCGCGGCGGGTCAGCTCGGCGATGATCACGCGGCTGGGCGCGTCGCGCATGTCGTCGGTGTTCGGCTTGAAGGCCAGGCCCCACACGGCAAAGGTGCGGCCGCTGAGATCTTCACCGAAACGCGCGACGATCTTGTCGACCAGCACGCGCTTCTGGCGGTCGTTGGCGTCTTCCACGGCCTGCAGCACACCCAGCTTGACGCCGTTCTCGGCCGCGGCGTGGATCAGCGCCTTGACGTCCTTGGGGAAGCAGCTGCCGCCGTAGCCCGTGCCGGGATAGAGGAAGTGCGTGCCGATGCGCGGGTCGCTGCCGATGCCCTTGCGCACCATCTCGATGTCGGCGCCGACACGGTCGGCCAGCTGCGACAGCTCGTTCATGAAGCTGATGCGCGTGGCCAGCATGGCATTGGCCGCGTACTTGGTGAACTCCGCGCTGCGCACGTCCATCAGCTGCAGGCGGTCGTGGTTGCGCATGAAGGGCGTGTACAGCGCGCGCATCAGCAGGATGGCGCGCTCGTCGTCGGCCCCGATGATGATGCGGTCGGGCCGCATGCAGTCTTCCACCGCCGCGCCTTCCTTCAGGAACTCGGGGTTCGAGACGACGGCGAAGTCCATCTCCAGACCGCGGTCCTTCAGCGCCTGGTGCACGGCCTCGCGCACGCGGTCGGCGGTGCCCACGGGCACGGTGCTCTTGTCGACGATGACCTTGTAGTCGGTCATGTGGCGGCCGATGTTGGTGGCCGCGGCCACCACGTACTGCAGGTCGGCCGAGCCGTCCTCGTCCGGCGGCGTGCCCACGCCGATGAACTGCAGCGTGCCGTGCGCCACGCCTGCGGCGATGTCGGTGGTGAACTGCAGTCGCCCGGCCGCGACGTTGCGCCGCACGATCTCCTTCAGCCCCGGCTCGTGGATCGGGATGCCGCCATCGTTGAGCACGCGGATCTTGCGCTCGTCCACGTCGAGGCACACGACGTGGTTGCCCATCTCCGACAGGCAGGCGCCCGTGACCAGGCCGACGTACCCCGTACCGACAACGGTGACTTTCAAAGCGGAACCTCCAGGACCAGCGCGCTCGGTGAACCGTTCACCCAGCGGCAAACGGGCAGTCTAGGCGTTGTGACGCCAAGGCTGTAACCGGCAGTCAGCCCGGCGCTGGCAAACTTCACGCCAGGGTTGTCCCTGACGCGCTCTCCGGCGACCGGGGGCCGTCAGTTCAGGAGGCGCGAGGCGTCGACGTCCAGCTTGGCCAGCGCGCTGCGCGTGGCGCGCACCGTCAGCGCTTCGTCCTGTGCCGGCAGCAGCAGGCCGGCCTGCAGGAACGCCCCCAGCCGCTGCTGCTGGAACAGCACGCAGCGGCCCTGCACGGTGACGAACAGCGACAGCTGGCGGCGCAGGCCCTGCCAGGCCAGCTGCACCGCCTCGTTGCGGCCCCGGTAGTCGAGCATGAACCAGCTGCCCACCTGCAGCTCGCGCGCCCAGGCCACCATGGCCGGCGTCGGCATCGAACCGCCTTCCAGCACGACTTCGAGGTCGGCGGTCTCGTGGCCCGACAGATCGAGCACCATGCTTTCGTCGATCTGCACGTCGGCCGCTTCGGGCAGCAGTTCTTCCAGCGTCTCCAGGCGCTGCATCAGCTCGGTCAGGCGGTCGTCGGGGATCACGGCGGCCTTGGCGGTGAAAGCCGCGGCCAGCGAGTTGTTGAGTTGCTGGATGTGCTCGTCCTGCTTGGCAGCGTCCATGCCTGCCGCCAGCATGCCTTCACGCAAGGCCTTCAACAGCGGCGGCAGGCGGCGGATCACTTCGCCCCGCTCTTCGCGCGTGACCTTGGCACTGGCCGACCAGATCAGGTCGGCCGCGGCCCGCTTCATGCGACGCGTGTTGTCGTGTGTGGCGCCGTAGCGCACCGCGGTGGTGGCCAGCACGTCGGCCCAGACGTGGAACAGGAACTGGCGCACGCCTTCCTGCACCGGTACCTCGTTGAGCATGCGGCGCAGCTCGATCGTGTACTGGATGGCCAGCGTCTCGCGCTGCTCGACCTGCTGGGCCAGCGACACGCCCTTGCGCGTGGCCTCGTTCTCGTTCTTGAAGTAGTGCTCGAGAAACTTCTCGAACTCGGTCAACACCGTCTGGAACACCCGCCGGCCGGTGTCGGGATAGGCCTCGACCACCTGCACGATGCGCTTGACTTCCTTCTCCAGCGCGTCGCCGATGGCCTTGGCCGAGCTGTCGAAGCCCATCACGCAGGCGCCCATGCGGTCGATCAGGCGCCGTGCGGGGTGGTCGATCGTGGCGAAGAAGTCGGGCTCGGTGACCGCCACCCGCAACACCGGCATCTGCAGCCGGGCGAACCACACGCGCACCGAGGCCGGGATGCGCTCTTCGGTCAGGATGCTCTGGAACAGCAAAGCCACCACCTCGATGGTGGCGCGCTCTTCGGGCGTGGCCGCGGCTTTCTTCAGCGCCTGCTTGCGCTGGTGCAGCTCGTCGAGCAGCACCGGCGTGGTGACCATCGAGTCGCTGGCGCGGGTGCTGGGCGACAGGCGTTCGCGCAGGCCGGCTTCGGCTGTCTCGATGGCGCGCGCCAGGCCGGCCGACAGGTGCTGCGGCTGGGTCGGCCCGCTGAAACCGGGCAGGTGGCGCGCCACCAGGCGGTTCAGGCGCCCCAGCACGGCTTCGGCCTGGTCGCGGTTGCGCGTCAGCGGCGCCGCGCGGGTCATCATGCGGGTCTCGTCGTTCACGCCCCCTTGCACGCTGCGCACGAAGCCACCGCTGTCCGGGCCGCTGTTGACGCCCGCGCCCAGGCTGACGTCGCTGAGGTTGCCGCCACTGCCCGTGTTGGCGAAGCCCTGAGCGCCGAAGCCCGAGGGCTGCCACGAGGTGGCCGGCATCATCACGTTGCGCGTGCGGCGGATCGAGGGCCGCAGGTCGATCTCGGGCAGCACGTTCTGCTCGACGAGCCAGTGGTTCGTCTCGTGGTAACTCTCTTCGACCAGCAGCGCGAATTCCTCGTGCAGCACCGGCTGCAGGTCGCGCCAGCTGCCGATGTTCAGCCCGGCGTCGCGCCAGGCATCGAAGACGATGCGCGCCAGCACGTGGGCGCGCAGCAGGTCGTGGGCTTCTAGCTCGCCCCGCTTTTCCAGGTAGGCCACGCGGGCACGCAGGTCGGAGAACTCCCACGACGCGCGGTCCATGATGGCCAGCGCCAGACGCGAGGTGACGATCTCGAGCTCGATGGTGTCGTCGTCCACCAGCGACAGGCCGGCCACGCCACCGCCGGGCTTGGGCAGGTCGCCACGGCGCGAGGCCGAGGCCCCGTACAGCAGGGCCGTGCGCAGGCCGTTGACGATGCCCCGGTGCCAGGCCTGCGCGTTTTTGTTCAGGTCCTGGAAGAGTTCTCGACGGCGCAGGGCCAGCACGTGTTCGGCCGGCTTGTCCATCGCGCTGCGGGCGTTGTCCAGGGCGGCCTGCACCAGCGGCACGAGCCCCTTGACGATGTCGTCGGTGTAACGGCGCCTCGCCTGGCTGGCGAGTTGGAAGGTATCTGCGCCGGTCGCCATGGAGACAAGGGGTGGGTTTAAGCCTAGTGCTTCACACTCTACACCACTGCACCGGCGTTCGGATCGTCGGGGTCCTGCTCCTTGACGGATGTGCTTTTCACCAGATCTTCGCGCTTGACACCCAGCCACATCGCAATGCCGGCGGCGACGAAGATCGACGAGTAGATGCCGAACAGAATGCCGATCGTCAGCGCCACGGCAAAGTAGTGCAGGGTCGGGCCGCCGAAGATCAGCATCGACAGCACCATCAGCTGCGTGCTGCCGTGGGTGATGATGGTGCGGCTGGTGGTGCTGGTGATGGCGTGGTCGATGACCTCGTGCGTCGTCATCTTGCGCATCTTGCGGAAGGTCTCGCGGATGCGGTCGAAGATGACCACCGACTCGTTCACCGAGTACCCCAGCACCGCCAGGATCGCCGCCAGCACCGCCAGCGAGAACTCCCACTGGAAGAAGGCGAAGAAGCCCAGGATGATGACCACGTCGTGCAGGTTGGCGATGATGCCGGCCACCGCGAACTTCCACTCGAAGCGGAAGGCGAGGTACATCATGATGCCGGCCACCGTGACGGCCAGGGCCAGGGCCCCGTCGCGTGCCAGTTCGCTGCCCACCGACGGGCCCACGAACTCGGTGCGCATCAGCCGCAACGGTTCGGCGCCACCCGCCGCCGTGCAGGACGGGCGGCTGACGGCTTCGCCTTGCGGCGTGACGTACTGCTTGGAGGCCACCGTGCCGTTCTCGGCCTTGCACAGTTCGGCAAAGACACGGCCGGCCACCTCGGTCTGCTTCATGTCGCCGCGCACCGGCAGGCGGATCAGCACGTCGCGCGAGGTGCCGAACTTCTGCACCTGCACTTCACCGAAGCCCATGCTCTCGACGACGCCGCGCGTGCGGTTGATGTCGGCCGTCTGCGTGTACTCGACCTCGACGACGGTGCCGCCGGTGAACTCGATGGACAGATGCAGCCCGCGCGAGAACAGGAAGAACACCGCCGCAGCGAACGTCAGGAAAGAGATGACGTTGAGCACGGGCGCATACCGCATGAACGGTATGTCGCGCCGGATTCTGAAGAATTCCATCTGAGTGCTCCCTGTCAGGCCTTGCGGCTGCCGGCGGTCTTGTCCACCCCGGTCTTGCCCTGGGCCGGCTTGTCGATCAACGGACTGTCGATCACCGCCTGCTCGCCGGCCAGCACCTTGCCGTCAGGACGCCAGACCTGGCCGATGGACACCGATTTCAGCTTCTTCTGGCGGCCGTACCAGAGGTTCACCAGGCCGCGCGAGAACACCACGGCCGAGAACATCGACGTCAGGATGCCCAGGCAGTGCACGATGGCGAAGCCGCGCACCGGACCGGAACCGAAGGCCAGCAGCGCCAGGCCCGCGATCAGCGTGGTGATGTTCGAGTCGAGAATCGTCGCCCAGGCCTTCTCGTAGCCGGTCTGGATCGCCGTCTGCGGCGCCGCGCCGTTGCGCAGTTCCTCGCGCACGCGTTCGTTGATCAGCACGTTGGCGTCGATGGCCATGCCCAGGGTCAGCGCGATGGCCGCCATGCCCGGCAGCGTGAGCGTGGCCTGCAGCATCGACAGCACCGCCACCAGCAGCAGCAGGTTGAAGGCCAGCGCCACCGTGCTGAACACACCGAACAGCAGGTAGTAGGCGCACATGAACACCGCGATCGCGGCGAAGCCGTAGATCACGCTGTTGAAACCCATCTGGATGTTCTCGGCGCCCAGGCTGGGGCCGATGGTGCGTTCCTCGATGATCTCCATCGGCGCAGCCAGGCTGCCGGCGCGCAGCAGCAGGGCCTGGTCGGCCGCCTCGGTGGTCGTCATGCGGCCGCTGATCTGCACGCGATCTCGCTGCGGATCACCGGCGCCGTGACCACCTCGCCCTTGCCCTTCTCGAACAGGATGATGGCCATGCGCTTGCCGATGTTGTCGCGCGTCACGTCCTTGAAGATGCGAGCGCCCTTGGCGTCGAGCGTCAGGTTGACCGTGGGTTCCTGCGTCTGGCTGTCGAACCCGGGCTGCGCATCGGTGAGGTTGTCGCCGGTCAGGATGACCTGGCGGAAGACGATCAGCGCCTGTCCGCTGCGCTCGACGAAACGCTCGCTGCCGAAGGGCACGGGCCCCGAGCCGCGCTCGGCCTCGCGTGCCTCGGCGCTTTCGTTGACCATGCGGATCTCGAGCGTCGCGGTGCGCCCGATGATGTCCTTGGCCTTGGCGGTGTCCTGCACGCCGGGCAGCTGCACCACCACCCGGTCCAGGCCCTGCTGCTGCACGACCGGCTCGCTCACGCCCAGTTCGTTCACGCGGTTGTGCAGCGTGGTGATGTTCTGCTTGACGGCCTGTTCCTGCACCAGGCGCGCCGCCTCGGGCTTCAGGGTGCCGGACAGCTTCACGTCGCTGCCGTCGGCGGTCTGCGTCCATTGCAGTTCCGGCAGGCGGTCGGACAGCAGGTCGCGCGCCTGCTGTGCAGTGGCGGCGTCGCGCAGCCGCACGTCCACCGTGTTGCCGTCTCGCGTGATGCCGGCGTGGCGGATGTTCTTCTCGCGCAGGATGGTGCGGATGTCGCCCGTCAGCGCCTCGGCCTTCTTGGTCAGCGCCGACTTCATGTCGACCTGCATCAGGAAGTGCACGCCGCCGCGCAGGTCCAGGCCCAGGAACATGGGCAGCGCGCGCATGCTCGTCAGCCACGCCGGTGAACGCGACAGCAGGTTCAGCGCGACGATGTAGGACGGATCGGCCGGATCGGGGTTGAGCGCCTTGCTCAGCACGTCCTTGGCCTTGATCTGCGTGTCGGTGTCCTGGAAGCGCGCCTTGACCGAATTGCCTTCGAACTGCACGAAATCGGCCTGGATGCCCGCCTGCTTCAAGGCCTGCTCGACACGGCCGGTGATCGAAGAGTCAAGCTTCAGCGTGACCTTGCCACTGGACACCTGCACGGCAGGCGCCTCGCCGAAGAAGTTGGGCAGCGTGTAGAGAAAGCCGACCACCAGCGCCAGGCCGAGGATCGCGTACTTCCACCAGGGATATCGATTCATGGGAGCTCCTAGCGTCCGCCGGGTGCCGTCGCGGCCGGGGCCGCGCGGTGGGCGAGCGCAGCCGCAGGCCGCACGGGGCGGCCTTCGGACTTACTTGAAGGTGCCCTTGGGCAGCACCTGGACGACAGACACGCGCTGCACCTGCAGTTCGACGTTGTTGGCGACCTCGACGTGGACGTACGACTCGCCGAGCTTGGCCACACGGCCGAGCACGCCGCCCGCGATCACGACTTCGTCGCCCTTGGCCAGGGCGTCGATCATCGCCTTGTGCTCCTTCTGCTTCTTCATCTGGGGACGGATCATGATGAAGTACAGCACCACGAACATCAGCACCAGCGGCAGCAGGCTGAGCATGGTGGACTCGGCGCCACCGGCAGCGGCAGCAGGCGCGGCTTGGGCGAAGGCTTGGGAGATGAACACTTTCGGTGATTCCTTCTGGTGAGGTTCTGGCGGCCGTGGGGCGCATGCGGCAAGCCCCGCCACGTGGGGCGAACCGCGCATTCTACGAGGGCGGCATGTCCCTCTGCCGCGAGCGTCGTCGGCCCGAGCCCGCGGCCGGCGCCGACGCTGCCCCCTGCGGGGCGGCGTTCACCGGCTGGGCAGCCAGCCACAACAGCACCAGCAGCAGCCACAGGAAGCGCGGCGTGTCGATCAGCGTGTTGAGCGTGCCCGACACCAGGAACGCCACCGCTGCCACCGCCGCCGCCGGCAGCAGCGCCCTGCCCTGCACCAGGTGCCTGGCCGCCGCGCCCAGCGCGCCGACCACCACCAGCGCCCAGGCCCCCACGCCGAACCACCCCTGGTCGAACAGCACCGCCACCGGCAGGTTGTGTACGTGCCACGGCGGGTCGACGTCGGTGCTGAAGACCCAGTGGTCCATGCCGGACGAGAAATCGCCGTTGGCCAGCAGTTCCACGCCGGTGGACGAGACCAGGCGCAGGTTGTCGACGTCCACGCTCGCGTCGCCCGAGGGCGTGAAGATCGACAGCTTGAGCGGTGCCCGCAGAGGCCAGCCGCTGGCGGGCACCTTGGCCGGGTCGATGCCGACCTGCACCCGTTGCCAGGCCGCCGCAGGCGGGGACGTCGAACCCGCTGAGGCCGGCGCGGCGGGAACTGGCGCAGCGGCGGCCTGCGCCTTGATGGGGACGCAGTGCAACGAGGTCAGGATCCACTTCTCGCAGAGCGCCAGGGACAGCGATGCCGGCCCCTGGGCCGATCGCAGGTCGACCGACAGCGTCACCTCGCCCGCGTCGGGCCGCCGCACGATCTGCTCGATGTACAGCATCGCCCCGGCACCCAGGCGCAGCGAGACGTTGCCGCCTTCGTCCACCAGCCGCCAGGTGGCGGCACGCGCAGGCTCCTTGCTGCGCCAGAAGTGCGTCTCGGGGAACCGGCCGACACCCATGCCCACCAGCGCGGTGAGCGCCCCGCTGTCGCGCATCTGCAAGGCATCGGCCCAGTGCGCCTGCCGCACGTCCAGGTCGCGACCGCTCTGCGACAGGCGTTCGCGGGCGTACGTGCCGGAGACGATCGGCAGCGCTACCACGACCAGCGCCAGCACCAGCCCGGCCGCGGGCACCCAGGCGCGCAGGCCCGCCCTCTTCCAGGGCAGACCAACGGCCGCGCTGAGCAACAGAGCGGCCAGCAGCGCGGCGTAGCCGTTGCGCGAATAGGTCACCATCACCGCATAACAGGCGCCGGCCAGCAGCAGCACCGCGGCGGCGCGTGCCCAGGCGCTGCGGGCCCGCAGCACCCACCACGCCGCGAACGCCGTGGCCGCAGCCAGATAGCACTCGACGTACGCGCCGCCGCGGTGCATCGCCGAAAACAGGCCGGTCACGCGAAAGTCGGCGGAGAAGTCCCAGAGGCTCGCGAAGGTGGCGCGCTCCCAGAAGATGACCGCCACCGTCATCGCCAGCCCCGCCAGCATCCCCGCGGAGAACGCCTCGGCCCGGCGGACGGACGTGTGTCCCAGGCGTTGCCACAGCAGCACGAAGATCCAGGCCCACGCGGCACCCTTGACGATGCGCAGCGCACTCCAGGGACTGAAGAAGCTCGTGAAGGCGTCGGGTCCCGGCCATGCGGGCGGCACCAGCGCCGGCCACAGCGCTCGCAGCGTGCTGGCGGCCAGGCTCACCCCCAGCAGCAGAAAGGCCAGCCGCAGCAGGACCCCGTCGCGTCGTGCAGCACCCGGCGGCGTGCGGCACAGAGCCACCGCCAGGCAGGTGGCCAGCAGGAGATCGAACTCGTCGATGAAGACCCGGCCGGTCCAGGGCGCCAGGTCGAGCACCGGCAGCGCGGCCGGCACGACAGCCAGGGCCAGGACGGGGCGCCACCACACCGCCGCCGCGCACAGCACCAGCAGGGGCAGCAGCAGGCCCGCGAACGACGGGAATCGCACTGCGGCCACCGCCACCAGCGGCAGCACCAGGAGCCACCCCCAGGCAGGGCCGGGACGGGACGCACGAGGGGCCGCCGCAGAGGCGGCCGAGGGCGCGTCAAGGCCGGGCGTGGGGGTCGGCGCCTCCGCCGTGGCGGCCGCGGGCATCCGCTCGCCGATGGCCAGCAGCTTGAGCAGGGCGGCGGCGGCGGCGACGGCAATGATCAGGTTGGTCGGATCGGGCCGGGCGCCCGCCAGAAAGAGCTTGGACAGTTCGACCAGGAACACCATCAGCCCCACACCCACCAGCACCTGACGGCCAGGCAGGGCACGGGCCCAGCCGAAGACGGCCACCGGCAGGTACATCAGCGCCACGCTGGCCAGGCTGAACAGCGCGATCGCCTCGGTCGTCCAGTAGTGGTAGTAGAACGGCATCAGGCGCAGTTCGGCCCAGGTGGCGGCTGCACCGGCAAGGCCCTGCCAGGGCTGCCGCACCCAGCCGTTGGCCACCAGCAGCAGCGGCAGGTAGAGGACGACCAGAGGCACGGTGAAGCGGGCCAGCAGCCGCCGCAGGCCACCGAGTCCCAGCACGGCGACATGGGGCGCGACCCAGGCGCCGACCAGCACGCCGACGGCCCGGGTCAGCACCGAAACCCCCTGGCTGACCCCCGAGGCCACGAAGAACTGCCCCACTTCGATCAACAGCCCCAGCAGCAGCCCGACCACCGCGGCCCAGGCCAGTCGGCCACGCCCGGCGGCCCCCAGACGCACCAGCAGCACCCCCACGGGCGCAGACAGCGCCACCTCCACCCCGCCTTGCAGCACGGTGAAGAAGAAGCCGCGGTCCTGCGCCGCGAGCACCCAGCCCCACAGGTCCGACTGCGCCTTGTCGTGCAGTTCGCTGCGAGACAGCAGCAGGTCATAAGGGAAGAAGCACAGCGCGATGTAGGCCGCGGCATACAGCTCGAGCAGGTGCTGGACGAGGCGCTGGCCACCAGCGCTCCACGCGTGCGACAGCCGGTCGAGCCAGCCCGCGACGAAGGGCACCAGCGATGCGCCCACCACGCTGCCGAGGCACTCGGCGATGAGGTCGTTCTGCGACACCGTGCGGGGTGGGAAGAACAGCTGCGTGAACTCGACCCCCACCGCCAGCGCGGTGCTGCCCGCCACCGCCATTGCCCAGACCAAGGCGAACGGCAGGCGCGGCAGGGCGCCAGACAGCCAGCGCGCGGCCAGCAGGCCCATGGGCACGTAGAGCACCCCGTTGGCCACCCAGTCGGCGCGCGACTCGACACCCAGGCTCAGAAACGGCGTCTGGCGGAATGCCGCCCAGGCTGCGTCGAGCGGCATCGGCCGGAAGTCCAGCGGCACCAGACTGCCGTAGACGACAAAGGCCACCCAGGCCAGGAACGGAAGAAACTGCCGACGCACCGTGAGCCGATGATGACGCATGCGCACCGCCCGCAGCGAAAACGGCGCCCCGGGGCGCCGTTCAGAGACCACGGACCGGGCCGACTCGCTCGCCGGCCCGCGCGCGTGGGGCGATCAGTTGCAGGACACCGGGCCACCCGCCTTCAGCGTGACGTTGCTGACGTCACCGCTGCCGCCGGTGGAGCGGAACAACAGCGTCGACGACGTCGTCACCGGGTTCGCAGGAGCGCAGACGATCCAGTTGTAGCTGGCCGAACCATACGTGTGGGTGATGATGCCTTCGCGGATCGACCACGTGCCGACCTTTTCCGTCGGGTCGACCTTGTCGGTCGGACCCCGCTTGTAGTCGACCAGGTCCCCATTGCGGTCGTGGTATTCCTGCCACCGGTCTGCCCCGCGCACGCCGCACACCGTGTTGCCCGGCAGCAGCGAGTTGAGGTTGAACGCGCGCACCGAGCCGGCCGGGCACTGGGTCGCCTGGGCAAATGCCTGCGAAGAGGCCAGCAGGGCCGTGACGGCGAGCGGCAGGAGGGCAAGAGCTTTGAGCGACATGGCGGAAACCCGGTGGTTGTTTGCCGCGAGTCTAGGCACCTTGCGAGTGGCGAACAAGCCGAGCCGACCACCCTGGATGGACGGTCCCCCATGAATCGGGGGGCCGAAAGTTCACGCTTCGATGAGCGCTCCTATACGAGCACTTCAACGCAATGCGGATGCCCCAGGAAGTCCTGCGGACTGGCGCTGCGCCCGTAAGCGCCCGACTGGAACACGACGACCAGATCGCCGACGTCGGCCAGCGGCAGTTCCATGCGATCGGCCAGCAGGTCCAGCGGCGTGCACAGCGGCCCCACCACCGAGGCCACCTCGCGCTCGCCCGCACCGGCGCGGTTGCCGATGGTCACCGGATAGTTCTTGCGCACCACCTGGCCGAAGTTGCCTGATGCCGCCAGATGGTGGTTGAGGCCACCGTCGGTCACCAGGTAGTTCTGCCCGCGAGAGACCTTGCGGTCGACGATGCGTGTGACGTAGATGCCCGCCTCGCCCACGAGGTAGCGGCCCAGTTCGATGACGAAGGCGGCCTCGGGCAGTTCGCGCTGCGCGCGTTCCTGCAGCGCCGCCAGATTGGCGCCGATGGGCGACAGGTCCAGCCGCTGCTCGCCCGGAAAGTACGGGATGCCGAAACCGCCCCCCAGGTTGAGGAAGCGCACCGGCGAGCGGGCGTGCTCGGCCAGCCGCACGGCCAGCTCGTAGCTCTTCTGCTGGGCTTCGCAGATGGATTCGGGGCGCAGGTTCTGCGACCCGGCGAAGAGATGGAAGCCTTCGAAGGCCAGACCCAGATCGGCCACCTGTTGAAGCAGCGAGGGCACCACCTCGGTGTCCACACCGAACTGCTTGGGGCCGCCGCCCATCTTCATGCCCGAGCCCTTGAGCTCGAAGTCGGGGTTCACGCGCACGGCCACGCGAGCAGGCAGGCCCAGCTCCTGCGAGGCCCGCGCCAGCACCGGCAGCTCGCGCGCCGACTCCACGTTCACCAGCACGTGCGCGGCCACGGCCTGGCGCAGTTCGGCGTCACGCTTGCCGGGACCGGCGAAGCTGATCTCGGCCGGGTGCGCGCCGGCGTCCAGCGCCACCTGCAGTTCACCGGCCGACGCCACGTCGATGCCGTCGACCAGCCCGGCCATCAGGCCCACCACGGCTGGCATCGGGTTGGCCTTCATCGCGTAGTGCAGCTTGATGCCCCGGGGCAGCGCGCTGCGCAGTTCGGCCACGCGGCCGCGCAGCAGGCTGCGGTCGTAGGCGAAGAAGGGCGTCTGGCCGACACGCGCAGCCAGGTGGCTGAGCGCTTGGCCGTTGACCAGCAGGTCCTGTTCGCGCACGGCGAACTGGCTCATGGCCTCGTGCGCCGGGGGGCGGCGCACCGGCGGGGTGTCGTTGGAAGACATGGATGGGGTCCGGGTCAGCCGCCCTGGCGTTCGAGCCAGGCGGTGGAAAGCAGTTTGCGATCGATCTTGCCGTTGGGGTTGCGCGGCAGCGGCCCGGCCATCGGCTCGATGCCCTGCGGCACCATGTAGGCGGGCATGTGGATGCGGCATTGGGCCAGCAGGGCCGGCAGGTCCACGGCGGCACTGCCGTCGGGCGCGCTGGCGATCACCTGGATGGCCTGGCCCAGCGTGGCGTGTTCGACGCCGAAGGCCACGCATTCACCCACCAGCTTGGTGGCGTACAGGATCTCTTCGACCTCGGTCGGGCTCACGCGGTAGCCCGAAGTCTTCATCATCTCGTCACGGCGACCGATGAAATACAGGAAGCCTTCGGCGTCCTTGCGAACGTTGTCGCCCGAGAACACGGCGTACTCGGGCAGCATCAGGCCAGCCTGTCGGCCCGGCAGCAGCTTGTAGCGCTCTGCAGTCTTCTCGGCATCGTTCCAGTAGCCCTGGCCGACCAGCGCACCACGGTGCACCAGCTCGCCCGGCTCGTCGGGCGCGCACTCGCTGCCGTCTTCGCGCAGCACCAGGATCTCGGCGTTGGGAATCGCCTTGCCGATGGAATCGGGCCGGCGGTCGACCTCTTCCGGCGGCAGGTAGGTCGAACGGAAGGCCTCGGTCAGCCCGTACATCAGGAAGGGCTTGGCCGATGGCACGCGCTGGCGCAGCAGGTTGAGCGTCTCGCGAGGCATCCGCCCGCCGGTGTTGGCGAAGTAGCGCAGGTGCTGGTCGATGGCGGCCGGCCACTCCAGTGCCGACAGCTGGATGTACAGCGGCGGCACGGCCGTCAGCCCCGTGACCTTCTCGCGCTCCATCGCCTTCAGCACGTCCTTGGGCATCAGGTAGTTCAGCAGCACCACGCGGGCGCCGGTGTGGAAGGCGGTGGTGAGCTGGCTGAAGCCGGCGTCGAAGCTCAGCGGCAGGGCGGCCAGCAAGGTGTCGCCGGGCCGGTTCTCCAGGTACGAGGCGACGCTCTTCGCGCCGGCCACCATGTTGCGGTGGGACAGCACCACGCCCTTGGGCCGGCCGGTGCTGCCGCTGGTGTACAGGATGGCCAGCATGT
>LNFM01008379.1_pt1 | contig 17242 bp, 19 predicted proteins | sample 596031 | NCBI WGS metagenome assembly LNFM01 (sample SAMN04254537, study PRJNA301005) | activated carbon metagenome | isolation source: dual media filters at the Ann Arbor, Michigan drinking water treatment plant | place: USA: Ann Arbor | reverse complement strand
TTCCCGTCGGTCCGGCCCGTCCCAGGCCGGACCGACACCCTTTTTCTCTCCGACTTCGCACCGGCGGGGATCTGCCGAATCCGCGCCGGTCGCCACGACCGCGGCGAGTTTCCGCTTCAATTTCCGGCGGTTTGCGCTAAAGTCGCGGCCAATAACAACAAACCAACGAGGCAGTCTGTCATGCGCAAGTCACTTCTCCTTCTTCCCCTTCTCATTCTTCCGCTGGCCGGTTGCCTGCAGGACCCCACGTCGCGCGGCGTGGCCGGTGCTGTCGCCGGTGCTGCCATTGCGGACGCTCTGGATGAAAACATGGTCGCTGGCGCGGCACTTGGCGGTCTTGCCGGTGCGGCCACCTGTGGCATCCAGCTGGGCCTGCCGCCCTGCTACTGATCTAGCTTGTCTGACCGCCTTCGGGCGGGCTGACGCATCCTCAAGAACCATCCGGGCCGACCGCCCGGGTGGTCTTTTTCATTTCCGCTTAGCCGTTCGTTCCGGGGGGACCGCATGTTCAAGAAAATCCTGATCGCAAACCGGGGCGAAATCGCCTGCCGCGTGATCAAGACCGCACGCAAGATGGGGATCAAGACGGTCGCCGTCTATTCCGATGCGGACCGAAACGCCCTGCATGTGTCGATGGCCGACGAGGCGGTGCATATCGGCCCGTCGCCGGCGGCGCAAAGCTACATTGTGATCGACAAGATCATGGCCGCAATCAAGGCGACCGGGGCCGAGGCGGTACATCCCGGATATGGATTCCTCAGCGAAAACATGAACTTTGCAGCCGCTCTTGAAGCGGCCGGTGTGGTGTTTATCGGCCCGCCGAGCCCCGCGATTGAGGCGATGGGCGACAAGATCACCTCGAAAAAGCTGGCGATGGAGGCGGGGGTTTCCACCGTTCCGGGCCATATGGGCCTGATTGCCGACGCCGATGAGGCGGTCAAGATCGCCACCCAGATCGGCTATCCTGTGATGATCAAGGCATCGGCGGGCGGTGGCGGCAAGGGGATGCGGATCGCCTGGGATGACGCCGAGGCGCGTGAGGGGTTCCAGTCGTCGAAGAACGAAGCGGCGGCAAGCTTTGGTGACGACCGCATCTTCATCGAAAAGTTCGTGACCCAGCCGCGCCACATCGAGATTCAGGTGCTGGCCGACAAGCACGGCAACACCGTCTATCTGCATGAACGCGAGTGCAGCATCCAGCGCCGGAACCAGAAGGTGATCGAAGAGGCGCCGTCGCCCTTCCTTGACGAGGCGACGCGCAAGGCGATGGGCGAACAGGCCTGCGCCCTGGCCCGCGCCGTGGGCTACACCAGCGCGGGGACGGTGGAATTCATCGTCGACGGCAACAGGAACTTCTATTTCCTTGAGATGAACACCCGGTTGCAGGTCGAACATCCGGTGACCGAACTGATCACTGGGGTCGATCTGGTGGAGCAGATGATCCGCGTCGCTTACGGCGAGGCGCTGCCGTTCAAGCAATCAGACTTGAAGATCAATGGCTGGGCGATGGAAAGCCGGCTTTACGCCGAAGACCCTTACCGCAACTTCCTGCCCTCGATCGGACGCCTGACCCGCTACCGGCCCCCGGCATCGTGCGCAACGATACCGGCGTCTACGAGGGCGGCGAGATCAGCATGTTCTACGACCCGATGATCGCCAAGCTGTGCACCTGGGCGCCGACCCGTGCCGGTGCGATCGACGAGATGCGCCTGGCGCTGGATACCTTCGAGGTCGAAGGCATCGGCCACAACCTGCCCTTCGTCGGTGCCGTGATGGACCACCCGCGCTTCCAGTCGGGCAACATCACCACCGCCTTCATTGCCGAGGAATATCCCGACGGCTTCAAGGGCGCGGTCTTGTCGGAAGACACGCTGCGCCGTGTCGCCGCCGCCGCCGCCGCGATGAACCGGGTGGCCGAGATCCGCCGCACCCGGATTTCCGGCACGATGGACAACCACACCCGCCGGGTGGGCGACGACTGGGTGGTGAGCGTGCAAGGCACGGAACATGCGGTCACGGTCGCCGCCGATCCGAACGGCTCGACCGTGACGTTCGCGGATGGTGAAAAGCTGCGCGTCGAAAGCGACTGGACGCCGGGCCAGCCGCTTGCCCGACTCTGGATTGACGGCACCACGCTGGCGATCAAGATTGGCAAGATCCCGATGGGCTTTCGGATGCGTCTGCGCGGCGCCGACCTCAAGGTCCACGTCCGTACACCGCGCCAGCACGCATTGGCCGGACTGATGCTGGAAAAACTGCCGCCTGACACCTCGAAATACCTCCTCTGCCCGATGCCGGGGCTGGTGGTCCGGATCACGGTCGAGGTGGGCGAAGAGGTGCAGGAAGGTCAGGCGCTGGCCACGGTCGAGGCGATGAAGATGGAGAACATCCTCAAGGCCGAACGCCGGGGTGTGGTGAAGGCGGTCAAGGCCAGTGCGGGGTCAAGCCTGCGGGTGGACGACATCATCCTGGAATTCGAATGATGCCCCCGGGCCTCGGAAAATCTGATCGCGCCCTAGCGCCCGGCCGGGTTCCGCTCAAGGACTTCCTGCCGACGCAGCGGCAGCTTGTCGATGGCGGCGGTGATCTCGCGCACGGTCCAGGGGTTGGGCTTGCGAATGACGGGGCGCAGGTCCTTGTCCATGATCACCAGCGAAAAGCCGCGCGGGCGCAGTTTCGTGCGCCACTCGCCACGGGCCGCAGGATCGGTATCGGTGACCAGGATCACATCGCGTTCTTGCAGCGCCGGATAAGCGCGGGCCAGAAGTTCCATCTGTCGGATGAAGCTCGGGTCGTTCGGGCTGTCGGCAAAGACCACGATGGGGCGCTTGATGTAGAGCTGGTCGTCGAACACCACATCGACGGCCGCTTGCGGGCCGAAGGCGGGCGCAGCGTCTGCAACCACCGCTTCGCTAGAACCGGTGCCGGCATCCGTTACCGCCGCCTGCGCGCTGGCGAGGCCGGGCAGAACTGCTGCGAAAACAAGCGCGTAAATCGGTCTCATGATGCCTCTCTTTGATCCCGATATAGGGCGTCTTGGACCAAATCCAAAGGGGTGCGACGTCGCCCCGAACCGGGGAACGACATGACCGACCAAGTGAAGACGTGGGAAGCCCTCGCCGCGAAGGAACTGAAAGGGCAAAGCCCCGACGGTCTGGTGTGGAATACGCTGGAAGGCATCGCGGTCAAGCCGCTTTACACCGCCGCCGATACCGACGGGCTGGCGCACCTTGGTGGTGTGCCGGGGGCTGCACCCTTCACCCGTGGCGTGCGGGCAACGATGTATGCGGGCAGGCCCTGGACGATCCGGCAATACGCGGGGTTTTCGACCGCCGAAGCCTCGAACGCGTTTTACCGCAAGGCGCTGGCGGCGGGGCAGCAGGGCGTCAGCGTGGCCTTCGACCTTGCCACCCACCGCGGCTATGACAGCGACCATCCGCGCGTGGTGGGCGATGTGGGCAAAGCCGGGGTCGCGATTGACAGCGTCGAGGACATGAAGATCCTGTTCGACGGGATACCTCTGGAAAAAGTCAGCGTTTCCATGACGATGAACGGCGCTGTTATTCCGGTTCTGGCCAGCTTCATCGTGGCGGGCGAAGAGCAGGGCGTGCCGCGTGCGGCACTTTCGGGGACCATCCAGAACGACATCCTGAAGGAGTTCATGGTCCGCAACACCTACATCTATCCGCCTGAGCCGTCGATGCGGATCGTGGCGGACATCATCGAATACACGGCGGCGGAGATGCCGAAGTTCAACTCGATCTCGATCTCGGGCTACCACATGCAAGAGGCGGGCGCGAACCTGGTGCAGGAACTGGCCTTCACCCTGGCCGACGGGCGCGAATACGTCCGCACCGCGATTGCGCGCGGGATGGATGTCGACGATTTCGCCGGGCGGCTGTCGTTCTTCTTCGCCATCGGCATGAACTTCTTCATGGAGGCGGCCAAGCTGCGCGCCGCGCGGCTTTTGTGGCACCGGATCATGGACGGGTTTGGCGCCAAGAAAACCTCAAGCCTGATGCTGCGGACGCATTGCCAGACGTCCGGCGTCAGCTTGCAGGAGCAGGACCCCTACAACAACGTCGTCCGCACCGCATATGAGGCGATGGCGGCGGTTCTGGGGGGCACGCAAAGTCTCCACACCAACGCGCTGGACGAGGCGATTGCGCTGCCATCGGATTTCGCGGCCCGCATCGCGCGGAACACCCAACTGATCTTGCAGGAAGAAACTGGGATCACCCATGTCGTCGATCCGCTTGCCGGCAGCTACTACGTCGAAAGCCTGACCGACCAGATGGCCACCGAGGCCTGGAAGATCATCGAAGAGGTCGAGGCGATGGGCGGCATGACCAAGGCGGTCGCCTCGGGGATGCCGAAACTCAGGATCGAGGAAAGTGCCGCCCGCCGTCAGGCGATGATCGACCGGGGTCAGGAAGTGATCGTCGGGGTCAACAAATACCGGCTGGAAAAAGAGGATGCGATCGACATCCGCGACATCGACAACGTCGCGGTGCGCGAGGCGCAGGTGGCCAAGCTGACAGCAATCCGCGCCAGCCGTGACGCCGCCCGCGTCGAGGCCGCGCTGGCTGAACTGATCCGCCGCGCCGAAGCGGGCGGCAATCTTCTGGAAGCGGCGGTCGATGCGGCGCGCGCACGCGCCACGGTGGGAGAAATCAGCATGGCGATGGAAAAGGTGTTCGGCCGCCACCGGGCCGAGGTCAAGACCCTCGCCGGGGTCTATGGTGCGGCCTACGAGGGCGACGCCGGCTTCGAGGCGATCCAGAAGGATGTCGAGGCCTTCGCCGAAGCCGAGGGACGCAGGCCGCGGATGCTGGTGGTGAAGATGGGGCAGGACGGTCATGACCGGGGTGCCAAGGTCATTGCCACCGCCTTTGCCGACATCGGCTTTGACGTCGATGTGGGGCCGCTCTTTCAGACGCCGGAAGAAGCGGCGCAGGACGCCATCGACAACGACGTGCATGTGATCGGCATCTCGTCCCAGGCGGCGGGTCACAAGACGCTGGCCCCGAAACTGGTCGAGGCGCTGAACGCGGCCGGGGCGGGGGACATCCTGGTGATCTGCGGCGGGGTCATTCCGCAGCAGGACTATCAGTTCCTTTACGATGCGGGCGTTAAGGCGATCTTCGGGCCAGGCACCAACATCCCGGCGGCGGCGAAGGACATTCTCGATCTGATCCGCGCCGCGCGCGGCTGACCTCGCGGTCGACGGCGCGCGGCCTATAGGTCGATTGCGCCGTCTGCTCCGGGGGCAGGCTCGGCGGGCGAGGGTTCGGGAAGCGGCGCGGTGCGGCGGATGATGATGTCGCCGTTCGGCAGCATTTCGGGCGCCGAATAATTGCTGAAGTCACCGATCATCGCGATCAGGTCCTTGAACTTCGGACCCAACTCCTCGATCGCGGGGCGGAGTTCTTCCAGCGCCTTGCCCATCTCGTCGAGGGCCGGTTCCACCTCGGTCATGAAGCCGCGCAGGATCAGGTTGAAGCCTTCCTCGATCAGGCTGAAGCCTTCGCTTTCGGCTTCGGGTTCAGGTGCCGCGTCCTGCGCGAGGACCGGGCCGGTGGCAAGCACGACGGTGAGGGCGATGACAAGGATCTGTTTCATGGAATCGAACATGGGGATACCGCCTTTCGATTTCAAACAATGTGAGGCAAATCTATCGTGACGGGGAAATGGTCGGAAGCCTGCAACAGCGCCTCGCTCAGTTCGGGCACCGCCATGACGCGGGGCTCGTTGAACGGGTGCCAGATGCGCCAGTCGGGGTGAAGCGCCGCCAGGTCGGGCGAGACCATGATGAAGTCGAGAAGCGCCTCGAAAAAGCGTTTCTGCGGCGCGATGTAGAACCGCGCCGTGGTGGGGGCGAGGCCGATCCTGCTTTGCAGGACCATCGCGGCATGGGGGTCGAAAAGCGGGGTCGCATCGCCGGTGCCCAGCACGATCTCGACCCCGGAATGGCCGAACAGCTTTTCAAACTCGTCGATGCCGGGGCCATCGTTGAAATCGCCCATCACGATCAGGCTTTCGCCTGCCGCCAGATGCACATCGATCCGCTGCCGTATCCAGAGGCACTGCGCCAACTGCTTGCGACGGTTCTGGATCGACAACCGCATCTGCGCTTCGCGCCCGTTGGCGCCGTAGGGGTTCTTCGATTTGGCATGCACCCCGATCAGGCGCAGCGCCAGGCCGCTTGCGGTGGTGACCGCCAGTTCCAGAGGTGGCTTTGAAAAGCGGATCGTCTCCTGCACCCGGTCGGCGTCGAGGTCATAGCGGAATGTGCCGTCAAACCGCGGCGCATCGTCCGATCCGTGGCTGGTGGACGCGAGCCCTTGCGGATCGTGGGTGATGGTCAAGCGGTCCGGGTCGTACAGGCAGGCGATCTCCTGTTCGGTATCTGAGGGATAGCCGATCAGCGCCTTGCGCGCCCGCAGCCCGAACTGGCGGGCGAAGTTTTCCAGCGCGGTGACGGTCGACCGGCGGCCGTTGGTGTCGGGCGCCTCAATGATGGTGACGGCATCCGCGTCGAGCGCGGTGAACACGATGCCTAGCGCGCCCAGCTGTTCGGCGCGGGTGGTCTTGTAGCGTGCCGAGGGGCCGCTGTCGGCCAGAAGCCGGCCCCGGTCGTCAAACAGCGTATTGAACCACTCGACGTTGTAGGTGGCCAGGCGCAGGCCCCGGGGCGCGCTCACGCGGCTTCCTTTGCCGAGATTTCGCGCCAGGCTTCGTTGATCAGTTGCATCCGGCGTTCAGCCAGTTTCATCGCCTCGGGCGGGACGCCGCGCGACTGCATCACGTCGGGGTGGGTGTCGCGCACCAGCTCTTTCCAGGCCTTGCGGGCCGCGTCCTTGCTGGCCCCGCGCGGCAGGCCAAGGACATCGTAGGGATCGCGCGGCGCGCCTTCGACAAGGCGCGACCGGACAATGCGGAAACAGCCGTCATCCAGCCCGAATTCGTCGGCGACATGGGCAAGAAAGGCATCCTCGCCGTCGTGGTACGACCCGTCCGCGACTGCGATCTGGAACAGCGCCTCAAGGATGTCGACCAGCACATGATGGTCGTCGGCACAGATCCGGTGGCCGTCGGGGTTGAACAGGCGCGCGATCTTGCGGGCGTAGGCGTCGAAGCCCGCCACGTCCTGCCGCGCCAGGTTGAAGACATGCGCCGCGTGGGTTTCCTCGCCTGCGGAGAAGGTGAAGATGCGGCGGAAGGCGGTCACCTCGTCGCGCGTCACGGTGCCGTCGGCCTTGGCCATCTTGGCGCCAAGCGCCAGAACCGCGATGGTGAAGCCGACCGATTGTTCGGGCGCGCCGCCGTTGCGCAGCCGGTCAAAGACAACCGACAGCGCTTCGCCCGAAGCAAGGGCGGCAATGGCGGCGGCGATGCGGGTCCAGATCGACATGGTAGGTAATCCTACCGCGATCGGCGGGTCTTGTCAGAGGAATTTCTGCATCAGCACAAGGTCCATGAAGCGGCCGAACTTGAAGCCGGCCTCGCGGATCGTGGCGACATGGGCGTAGCCAAGTGCGGCGTGAAAGGCGATGCCGGCGGCATTCTCGCCGGATACGCCGCCGATCATCTGATGCGCCCCGGCGGCGCGGGCGTGGTCTTCGATTGCGGACATCAGCGCGCGCCCGGCACCCTTGCCGCGCGCGGCGGGGGCGAGGATGACGGAATGTTCCATGCAGGTCGCATAGCCGACGCCGCCGCGGAACTGGGCATAGCTGACAAAGCCAAGAAGGGTGTCCGCCTCGGCGACGAAGGTGGCGTGGCCAAGCCGGTCCCGTTCGAGGATCATCGCCGCCACGTCGGCGGCGGGTTTTTCGGTGGAGTTGAAGGTGACCGATGTATCCGTGATCCAGGGGTTCCACAGTGCGGCGATGCCGGCCGCATCAGCGCCAGTGGCGCGTCGGATCACAGCCGCCGCTCGCCATGTGGGGTGGAAAAGGTCGCGCGCATCGCTTTTGCGGTGCCGGGAACGATCGCCACGCGCGGGTCCCTGAACCGGACGAGCGCTTGCGACAGCGCGGCCGCTTCGGGGTGGGCGATCTCCAGCCGGACCAGGCGCACACCCACATCTGGCAGGGCGTGGGCCGGGTGCAGCGCGCCCTGCCACTGGATCAGCGCGGGAAAGGCGTTGTCAAAGGGCAGGCGGCCATCGCCCGGCACCGCCATCTGCCAGCGGTAATCGCCGCGCGCCAGCGCGACCGGCGATCCGGTGCCGGGCGGCGCCAGCGCCAGTTCGGCGGCAATGTCGTCGCATGCGGCGATCCAGTTGGTCAGGCGCGGCGGGCCGGAAAAGCGGTCCATGTCGAACCAGCGTGGCCAGGCAGGTTTCGGGGCTGCCGGATCGACGGCAATCACCTCCAGATACACGTCGCCAAGGCCCAGAAGCCGGTTGTGCGTGCCCATGTGCGGATGTTGCCCGCCGCCCGAAAGCGCCACGCCCAATGCCGCTTCGACCGCAGCTACACCCTCGTCCAGCCGTTCGGCGGTTACTGCCAGATGATCCAGCCGCAGCATCACGCGGCCTGCGTCACGGCGGTCTTGGCCTTCATCGCCACGCCCAGCGAGGCAAAGCGCGCCTGTGCGACCTCGCCGAACAGGCCCTCGCCGGCGGGGGTCAGTTCAAGCGTCAGCAGCCGCTTCTTCGGGTTCCAGTTCAGCGCCCCGGCCTTGGCCGGATTGCCGATCGAGAACATCGCACCGAACCGCATCGCCTTGCCAAGGATTTCGGCCTCCTGCACCTCGTCCTCGGTCAACAGGCGGAACATCGGCTCCAGCCGCGAGCCGGCCCGGCTGTTCTTGTACCGGTGCAGCAGCGCCAGCCCCAGAAAGACCCGGCCCGGATGGTCCAGCCCGCCAAGGTTGGCGCGGGTGGCGTTGTCAAAGCAGGCTTCGGCCCGATAATCGGGGTGCGCGCGCCATGTCGTGTCATGCAAGAGGCAGGCGGTCTTGATCAGGCGCAACCGCTCCTTGTCCACTTCGGGAAACAAGGGTGCAAGAAACTCGAACAGCTTCTTGCCGAAGCCGGGGATGCGCGACTGCGTCATCTCGGTCATCCGAGCGGCCTCGATCAACGGGTCGCGGGCGCGCAGGCGCTCGGGCATCTGTTCAAACAGCAACCCTTCGCGGATGCCATAAGCCGACACGTCGATTTCCGAGGGCTTCAGCATCCGCACCAGTTCGCGCAGCACCTCGCAGGCGAGGGGGACCAGTTCCATCCGCTCCGACGAGGTGCCGGTGCGGCCGCGCAGCACCGCAAGGTCGGCCACCGCCAGCCAGTCCAGCGTGTCAATCAGGCCCTTCGGCGTCATGCGGTATTCATGCAGCACGGTCAGCGGGTAATTGCGCCGTTCCATGTCAAGCCGGGCGATCACGCGCCACGACCCGCCGACAAGGTAGATCCGCTCGCCTTCCGACTGAAGGTCGGCCTGCGCGGCCTTCAGCACCTTGGTGATATGCGCCGCCCGTGTTTTTTCATCGCCGATTATCTGCTGCAGCCGGAACGGGCCAAGCGGGGTCGAGACGCGTTTGCCGACCCGGCCATTGCCGATCCGCGCCAGTTCCATCGAGTTGCCGCCGATGTCGCAGACGATGCCCCTGGCCTCGGGCCAGCCCAGAAGCACGCCCTGCGCCGACAGCCGCGCCTCCTCATCCCCGTTGATCACCCACAGGCGCAGACCGGTTTCGCGCAGCACCTCGGCCTGAAACTCCGGCCCGTCCTCGGCCTCGCGGGTGGCGGCGGTGGCGACCACGGTCAGCGGGCTTATCCCCATGCCTTCGGCCAGAAGCGCGAAGCGTTTCAGCGCAGCCAGCGCGCGGATGCGGCCCTGCGGGTTCAGCCGGCCGGTTTCCGCCAGCCCCTTGCCAAGACCGCACATGATCTTTTCGTTGTAGAAATAGGCAGGACTGCGCGCCGCGCCGTCGAACACCACCATCCGCACCGAGTTCGAGCCCACATCCACCACGCCCACGCGCGAGAGCGCACGGGCCGAAGGGTCATCGAACAACGGGCGCCCGAACGGGCCGTCGTCATCGTCATCCTGCGCGGACACGGATCGGTTGTCGGCCATCTCGGCCCCCCTTTGGCTTTGGCCGCACCATGCAGCCCCAGCCCGCGACGGTCAACTCATCAACCCGCCGGACCTGCCCGACCGGCCCCGGGGCGCAGCCGGTCCACGGCAAGATAAAAGACATAGGCATAGGCCACATAAAGCCCGGTAAGACCGAGGTTTACCGCCAGCGCCTCGGTGAGGGTGTGATTGCCAAGCGCCATGATGATCGGCAGCGTCACCATAATGGGCGTGATCTCGTGCGACATGGCATGAACAAGGCGCCAGTGGTGCGGGCGTTGCCGCGCGTCACGCCCGGTCAGGCGGTGTTCGACGGCATCGAACAGCCGGTTGTGCAGCGGATTCCAGAACAGCACGGCAATCGCCAGCGTGACGATCAGGGTCAGGCTTGCCTCGCCCGTCCGTCCGGACACCACGCGATAAAGCGGCACCGCAAGAACAAGGCCGCCCAGTTCGAAGGCCAGTGACAGCCATAGTCTTTCGATTGGTGACCGGTGCATTCCCGCCCTCGATTTCCGTGAGGTCCGGGGTAGCAGGGCAGGGCGGCGGCGGATGTTCCGGGGGGAACAGAGTTGGGGGGAACAGAGTTGCGGGTCAAAGGTCGGGTGGCATCGTCTCGTCGCGCGCAAAGGCAAGGCGCGGCACGTCCTTGGCGCCAGCCGTGCCACGCCCCGACAGCGAGGGGTTTTCCATGAAGAAACGGTGGCAGTTGAACATGCCGTTTTCCTGCGGGGCGAGGTCGCGGTGATAGGTGCCGTCCGCTGACAGCACCCAGCTTTGCGACTCGTCGGCGAAGTTCGCCGCCATGATCTGACCCATGATCTGTGTCTTGACCGTGATGTTCAGCGCCTCGACCAGGGTTTCCACCCGCCGCGTCAGGTTGCGGCCCATCCAGTCGGCCGAGGAAAAGAACACCCGCGCCTTCTTTGATGGCAGGCCCTGCCCGTTGCCGAAGCAGACGATGCGGCTGTGTTCCAAAAACCGCCCGACGATGGATTTGACGCGGATGTTTTCGGACAGTCCCTTCACCCCCGGGCGCAGGCCACAGATGCCACGGATGACAAGGCTGATCTTCACGCCCGCCTGGCTGGCGGCATAAAGCGCGTCGATCACGTCGGCATCGATGACCGAATTCATCTTGCCCCAGATTTCGGCAGGCCGCCCGGCGCGGGCATGGTCGGCCTCGGCGGCGATCATCTCCAACAGCCGCGGCTTCAGGGTAATCGGAGAAATAGCCAGGTTTTCAAGCCCTTCCGGCTGCACATAACCCGACAGGTAATTGAACACCTTGGTCGCATCGCGCCCAAGCGCCGGATCGCAGGTGAAGAAGGAAAGGTCGGTATAGATGCGCGCGGTGATCGGGTGGTAGTTGCCGGTGCCGTAATGGGTGTAGGTGACCAGATGGTCGCCCTCGCGCCGTACCACGGTGCTGATCTTGGCGTGGGTCTTGTAGTTGACGAAACCGTAGACGACATGCGCCCCGGCCCGCTCCAGCCGGCGGCTTTGGCGGATATTCGCGGCCTCGTCGAACCGCGCCTTCAATTCGACGAGCGCGGTGACGGATTTGCCTGCTTCCGCCGCCTCGCAGAGTGCGGACACCACCGGGCTGTCCCATGAGGTGCGATAGAGCGTCTGCTTGATCGCCAGCACGTTCGGATCACGGGCCGCCTGTTCCAGAAAGCGGATCACCATGTCGAAGGTCTCGTAGGGGTGATGCAGCAGCATGTCCTTCTGGCGGATTGCGGCGAACATGTCGCCCTCGTGGTCCTGCACCCGTTCCGGCACGCGCGGGGTGAAGGGTGGCCACATCAGATCCTTGCGGCTGGGGACGATCAGTTCCTTAAGGTCGGCCACGCCCAAAAGGCCCTTCACCTCCACCACTTCGTCCTCGGTGACGGCCAGTTCTTCCATGATCAGGGCGCGCAGGGTTTCCGGCGCACCGGCCGACATCTTCAGGCGGATCACCTCGCCCCGGCGGCGGCGTTTCAGCGCGGTCTCGAACTCGCGCACCAGATCTTCGGCCTCGTCCTCGACTTCAAGGTCGCTGTCGCGCAGAACGCGGAACATGCAGTGGCCCTTGTCGGCGTAGCCCGGAAACAGCATCCCGAGGTGCAGAAGCAGCAGCTCCTCCAGCGGCAGGAAGCGGTGTTCCTCCGGCTTGCCAGGCAGGGGCACGAAACGCGCGATCTGCTGCGGGATCGGCAGCAGCGCCTTCAGCGTGCGGTGGTCGGTCTTGCGCTCCAGTTCCAGCGCCAGCGAAAAGCCGGTGTTCGGGATGAACGGGAACGGATGCGCCGGGTCGATGGCGAGGGGCGAAAGCACCGGAAACACGTTGGTCAGGAAGTGCGCCTCAAGGTGTTTCAGGTCACGCTGGGTCAGCTTCGAGCGGGTGGCTATGACGATGCCTTCCCCCTCCATCTCGCGGCGCAGGCGGTTGTAGGTGGCCTGTTGCGTCTGCATCAGGCGCCGGGCGTCGGCATGGATCAGGCCAAGCTGTTCGGCCGGACTGCGGCCGTCCTCGGACAGGGTGGCATTGCCGGTACGCACCAGCGCGCGCAAGCCCGCCACGCGCACGGTGTAGAATTCGTCAAGGTTGGTGGCGCTGATCGACAGGAAGCGCAGCCGTTCCAAAAGCGGCACGGCGGGGTTCGCGGCCTCTTCCAGCACGCGCCAGTTGAAGGCCAGCCAGCTGAGCTCGCGGTTGAAGAACCGCCCCGGCCCGGCAATTTCGGCGAAGGGAAGTTCCACCGGGGCGGGGAAGGGCGAGCGTAGGAAATCGGCCTGGGTCATGGAACTGGTTATGCTGCGCGGATCATGAAGGTTCCATGACACTGTTTCATTGCGACAGGGGTCTGTCCAGCGGTCAGCCCGCGTCTTCGCCCAGGAGATCGCCGGCCAGCGCGCGGGTGACGGGGCGCCCCAGCGCCAGCGCGCGGGCATCAAGCGCCGCCACCAGCCCCCGTGCCGCACCGATGGACCGGGGCATCCGGGTCAGAAGGTATGAAATCAGGTTGGCCGGCACCACGATCTGGCGGTCGGCGAACAGCTTGATCAGCACCGCCGACAGCAGTGCGTCATCCGGCGCCTCAAGCCGCGCGATGGCTGCCGCCTGCATCCGGCTGGCCAGATCGGGCAGCCGCAGGCCCCAGTCGCGCGGCGGGCTGGCGGCGGTGACAAGCAGCGCGCCTGTTCCGGTGACAAGGTTGTGCAGGTGAAAAAGCTGCGCCTCTGCGTCGCCGATCCGGTCGGCATCCTCCACCACCACCCAGGCGCCGGACAGATGGCCAAGATCTGCCCCGCCAAGCTCTGCTGCGTGCAGGACGACCGCCCCGGTCAGCGCGGCCCAGATTTGCGCCAGATGGCTCTTGCCCGACCCTTTCGGCCCGACCAGCAACAGCTTCCGCCCCGGCCAGTCCTGCCACGCCTCGACGGTCTGCAAGGCCAGTGCGTTGGCGGGCGACACAAAGAAATCCTGCCTGGTCATCGCCTCAGTGCTGCCGAGGTCGAACGTCAGTTGTCCCGTCACGCGGCATCCTCGGGCGGTCGCACCGGCTCGGCCTCGGAGATGATAAGCCCGCTGCGCGCGGTTGCGCCCCGGTAGAGCAGGCTCGCCTGGTACTGGCCCATGGCAAAGCGCGTCAGCACGCCGATGCTGGCCGCAACCGGAACCGCGATCAGCATTCCGACAAAGCCGAACACCGACCCGAACGCCGACAGCGCAAACAACAGCCACACCGGATGCAATCCGACCGACTTGCCCACCAGTTTCGGGGTCAGGATGTTGCCTTCAATGAACTGCCCGGCGGCAAAGATTGCGGCGACGATGCCGATCGACACCCAGTCGCCCCAGAACTGGAACAGCGCCAGCCCCACCGCCAGCGTGCCGCCGATGATCGAGCCGACATATGGGATGAAGGTGATCGCCCCGGCGATCACGCCGACGATCAGCCCGAACTGCAGGCCCGCCAGCATCAGCGCGATGGAATAGAACGTGCCCAGAAGCAGGCAGACCGAAATCTGCCCGCGCACAAAGCCCGCCAGAACCGCGTCAACCTCCTTCGCCAGACGACGGACGGTGGGCGCGTGATCCAGCGGCAGCATCGCGTCGATCCGCGTGATCATCTGGTCCCAGTCCAGCAGCATGTAGAACGCCACCACCGGCACCACCACGATGAACACCACCGCCGAAATCACCCCCAGCGCCGACGACAACAGCCCGTTGGCCAATTCCGCCCCGCGCGCCTGGATTGCCGCTGCGATCTCGGCCAGGGTCTGGCGGATGGTGGAGGTATTGTCGGTCAGATCGGGAAAGCGTTCGATCAGAAAGCCCTGCAGGCGCCGGGCGATGTCGGGCGCGGAATTCACCAGCGCGGTCAACTGGTTCACCAGCGACGGGATCACCGCCAGCACCAACAGGATCACCGCCAGAAGCGCCACCAGCGAAATCACCGTGGTCGCGACGACCCGGCTCATCCCCAAGCGTTCCAGTCGGTCTGCGACCGGGTCGAGAAAGTAGGCGATTGCCCCGCCCACCAGGAAGGGCAGCAGCACATTGCCAAGGAACCACAGCAAGACCAGAAAGACGACTGCGGCGATGCCCCAGTACTTCGCTTGAGCGGTCAGAGGCAGGGCCATGCGCGAAATCCGTTCCAGTTTTGCGACATATCGCCCCTCGGACCGCGCCATGCAAGGGGCGGCGCGGTTTGGTGGCCGGCCCCGCCGTTGCGCGGGGCCGGGTCAATGGGTGGCAGGGGTCAGTGGCAGGCCGGGCGGGTGCCGGGCAACAACACCTTGTCGATCACATGGATCACGCCATTGTCGGCCTTGATGTCGGCGATGATCACGTTTGCCACCTCGCCGGTGCCGTCGGCGATGGTCACGCCAGCGGCGCCCTTGGTGATGCACAGGCGCTGCGAGGCAAGAAGCGGCTTGAAGTAGGTGGAGCCGTTCGGAATGGCCGCTGCGCCCAGATTGCGGTCATCGACGTGATAAAGCAGCACATCGGTCAGTTGCGCCTTGTTCTCGGGCTTCAGCAGCGTCTCCACGGTGCCGGCGGGAAGGGCTGCGAAGGCATCGTTGACCGGCGCATAGACGGTGAACGGGCCGGGGCCGGCCAGCGTCTCGGCCAGGCCGGCAGCGGTGACGGCGGCGACCAGCGTGGTGAAGCGCTCGTCGGCGGCGGCGATTTCGGTAATCGACTGGGCTTGGGCAAAGGTCGTCGAAAGGGCCAGCGCGGCCACGGCAAGGTTCAGCTTCATTTGGTGTTTTCCCCGATGGACAGCATGCGTCACTGACATGCACCCTCGATACGCAGGCCCGTGCCGGCACGGATGCCTTGTTGCAGGCAGCTGACGCAGCCGTGATCGCGCGTGTTGCCGCACAGCGGCAGCAGCCATCCCAACTCTGGCAGAAAAGCGCCGTCAGCGCGCGCTTAGGACAGCGTCCCTAAGCCCGCCGCAGATCGACAGGCACAGGCCCCCGGTGCCAGTTCGTCTGCATGGTTCGTGCGGATGCCCGGCCATGCCCTGAAAGTCAAAATGAAAGGCTACCCGATGAAACTTCTCCTTCCCCTGACCTTTGCCGCCCTCACGGCACCGATGGCCGCCCTTGCCATGCCTGCCGTCGGCGACATCGTCGGCACCAATCCTGCCGATGCGACGGCCGCACTTGAAAAGGCAGGCTGCAAGGTCGTCGAATTCGAGGCCGAAGACGGCAAGATCGAAGCCAAATGCACCGACGCTGCCACATCAAAGCTGATGGAGGTCTACATCGACCCCAAGACCGGCGCCGTGGTTGAAATCAAGGCGGAAGACTGATCATGGCCGCCCCCCCGATCACTGACCGGCGGACCCGCACAGCGCCACCCGCCCTTTGGGATCCGGTGGTTCGCATCAGCCACTGGGGCCTCGCGGTCATCGTCGTGACGAACGCGGCGCTGACCGAAGGCGGCAGCGCCTGGCACCTCTGGCTCGGCTGGGTCGGGATGGCGCTTTTGCTGTTGCGGCTGGTCTGGGGGGCGGTTGGCCCGGCAGAGGCGCGGTTCTCCGCGTTTCCGCCGAACCCCCGCGCCGCCCTCGTGCACCTTGGCGGGCTGATCAAGGGCCGCGTGCCGGATTACCCGTCGCACAACCCGGCGGGGGCCTTGATGGCCTATGCGTTCTGGGCCACGCTGGCGGTGGTGATCGCCACCGGCCTTGTGATGACCGGCGGCCAGACGCCGATGCAGGCGGCCGAGGACGATGCAGCAGTTGCGTCCGGCGACTGGTCGGTGCTGGTGGACGAGGATGATGACGGCGACGAAACCCGGTTTGGCGAGGCGTCGGAAGAGGTGCATGAAGTGGCGGCGAACCTTCTGTTGATCCTTGCGGCCCTGCACATTGCGGGGGTGGCGGTCGAATCCCGCGCCATGCGCCGCAACCTCGTGATGCCGATGCTGACCGGCGCGAAGCCACGGCGGCGCGGGTGAAACCTGCGCTTGCCAGACCAGCGCGGCAACGGCGGCGTCCTTTCGCCGTTGCGACGTTTCTGGTGGTGCAGACGCTGGCGGCGGTGTTCTTCGTCGGAGACGCGGTTGGCGATCTGATCGTCGACCCGACCGCCGCCCATTCCATCTTTGAAACGCTGGTCGCCGCCGCGCTGGTTACCGGGGTGATCTTTGGCGGGCTGGAACTGCGCCGCACGCTGGAACGGATGCAGGCGCAGGAGGCGGCCCTTGCCGTCGCTTCGGGCGCCTTGGCCGAAGTGATCCGCGCCCAGTTCGCCGACTGGGGGCTGACCGTCGCGGAGGAGGACGTGGCCTTCCTTGCCCTGAAGGGTCTCGACGTCGCCGAAATAGCCGAGATGCGCGGCTCTGCCCAAGGCACGGTCCGCGCGCAACTGACCAAGGTCTACGCCAAGGCCGGCGTGTCGAACCGCGCCCAGTTCGCGGCCCTTTTCGTCGAGGATCTTCTGGGCGTGCCGCTGGTGCCACGGGCCGAAGCGGGCTGACCCTTGCCTCACGGCCACGCCTCGCCTAAACCCATCGCCGACCCTTGACCCGAAAGGCCGCCCGATGCGTCTTACCCGCTACTTCCTGCCCGTCCTGAAGGAAAACCCGGCCGAGGCGCAGATCGTCTCGCACCGCTACATGCTGCGCGCGGGCATGATCAAGCAGC
>LNFM01007405.1_pt1 | contig 17242 bp, 16 predicted proteins | sample 596031 | NCBI WGS metagenome assembly LNFM01 (sample SAMN04254537, study PRJNA301005) | activated carbon metagenome | isolation source: dual media filters at the Ann Arbor, Michigan drinking water treatment plant | place: USA: Ann Arbor | reverse complement strand
AGCGGTTTTTCTTCACCCAGACCTCGCTATCGATCAGGGATTGCAGATGTCTTGACAGGGCGAGCCGGTCTTCGCCCAGATCGGTGGCGTCGTCCCGGTCCGGCTTTTCCGACCGGTGCCGGGCTTCGGCGGCCTTTGAAAGCCGCCAGGTGATGCCCTCGTCGGGCAGGCCGCCAAGGTCTTCGACGGCATCTTCGATCTCGCGGCGGGCGCCACGCTGGGCGTCCAGCTTGGCCAACTCTTCGGCAAGGCAAAGGGTTGCAAGATCGACGTCCCCGGTGTTGCGCACCGGCGGTGCTATGCTGACGTGGGGCCTCTGCAACAGGGCGTCAAGGGCGGCGGGTGCGGTTTCGGCGATGCGGCCCGAGAGATCGGGGTCGTCGGCATGGGTCAGAATGAGGCGGCGCAGGGTGTTGTGGTCCTCGCCGGTCAGGTCAAGCCGTTCGAGGGCGGTCTCGAAGCGGTGGATGAGGCTGGGGTGGTGGATCAGGATGGCCAGGATCACCGCCTCGCGCAGGGGTTCCTCGACCCCGCCTGCGGCTTGGGCCAAGAGCGAGGAGCGGGTGGCGGGCAGGGCGCCAAGCGGCGCGCCCTTGCGTGCGCCGGGGCGGAAGGGGCCGGGCTGGAACGGGCGGGCGGTGCCAAAAAGATCGAGGCGCAGGTGGCGCATCTCCTCGGCGTAGTGGCCCTTGATTGACGGATCGGTGATGCGTTGCAATGCGGCGCGCAGGGACTTGTCGAGGGCGGCCTTGCGTTCGGGGCTGTCGAAGTTGCGGCCTTCGGTCTCGCGGGCCCAAAGCAGGTTGACCATCGGCTGGGCGGCATCAAGCACGGCCTTCATCGCGCCCGCGCCTTGGGCGCGGATGAGATCGTCGGGGTCCATGCCACCGGGCAGCATGGCAAAGCGCAGCCCCTTGCCGGCCTCCAGCAGCGGCAGGGCAAGGTCGATGACGCGCAGGGCGGCCGCCATGCCGGCCTTGTCGCCGTCAAGCGCGATGACGGGCTCGTTGGAGATGCGCCACATGAGGCGCAACTGATCTTCGGTGACGGCAGTGCCGAGCGGGGCGACGGTGGCGGTAAACCCCGCCTCGGACAGCGCGATGACGTCCATGTAGCCTTCGGCGACGATCAGGGGCTGACCTTTCCCGGCGGCCTCGCGCGCGGGGGCGTGGTTGAAGAGGCTGCGACCCTTGTCGAACAGCTCGGTTTCCGGGCCGTTGAGGTATTTGGCCTGATCGGCCGGGTCCATCGCGCGGCCGCCAAGGCTGATCGCGCGGCCGCGGCCGTCACGGATCGGAAAGATGATGCGGTTGCGGAAGCGGTCGTAAAGGCCGCTGCGCTTGTCTGATTTCGCGGCGAGGCCGGCGGCGATGAGAAGGTCGGGCGCAATGCCCTTCTGCGCCATCGCATCGGTCAGGGCCGACCACGCGGCCGGGGCAAAGCCGATTTCCCACCGCTCCAGCGCCTCGGGCTTCAAGCCGCGCCTTGCGAGATAGGCGCGGGCATCGGCGGCGGCGGAGGTTTTCAGTTGCAGGCGGAACCACTTGACGGCTTCCTCCATGACCTCTGCCAGTTGGGTGCGTCGGTCGGCCTTTTCGGTGGCGCGGGGGTCTTGCGCCGGCATCGGCATGCCCGCCTCGGCGGCGAGGGCCTGCACCGCCTCCATGAAGCCGATGTTTTCGGTTTCCCGCAAAAAGCTGACGACGTCGCCTTTGGCGTGGCAGCCAAAGCAGTAATAGAACCCCTTGCGGTCATCGACGTGGAAAGAGGCGGATTTTTCCTGATGGAACGGGCAGGGCGCCCACATGTCGCCGCGTCCCATGTTGGATTTGCGCAGGTCCCAAGTGACCTTCTTTCCGACGACGGAAGAAAGCGAGACGCGGGTGCGCAGTTCGTCGATGAAACCGGGGGGCAGACTCATGGGTAAGATATGGGGCCTAGTCTTTGGCGAGTCGAGTGGTGGGATGCCCAGCCGGGGGCCAGCCCCCGGACCCCCGGGATATTTCCGGACAGATGAAAGCCGAGCGCCGAAGGTTTTTTCATCTGTCCAAAAGTATCCCACGGGGGTGCGGGGGTGTGAAACCCCCGCTGCGACAGGTCAGAAGCCTAGCCGGTCGCGCATCGCGTACCAGGTCATCGCCATCACGAGGAGCGGCGAGCGTAGGGTGACGCCGCCCGGAAAGCGCGGTTGCGGCAGGCTTGCCATCAGGTCGAAGCGTTCGGATTGGGCGGCGGTGGCTTCGGCCAGAAGCTTGCCGGCGAGGGTTGCCATGGCGACGCCGTGGCCGGAGTAACCGGAGGCGGAGAGGATGTTCTGTGCAGGACGGGTGAAGCAGGGCATCCGGTTCATCGTGATCGCGAGCGTGCCACCCCAGGCATAGTCGATGCGGGCGTCCTTCAGTTGCGGGTAGACCTCGAGCATCGGCTTGGCGACGGTCTTGAGGATGTCGGGGAAGCGGTAGCCGTAGCTTTCGCCGCCGCCGAAGAGGAGGCGGTTGTCTTCGGAAAGGCGCCAGTAGTTTACGACGAAGCGGCTGTCGGCCACCGCGATGGGTTCGGCGAGAATCTCGGTCGCGCGGTCACCGAGCGGTTCGGTGGCGACGATGAAGTTGTTGATCGGCATCACTTTCGCGGCGACTTCGAGGTTCAGTTGGCCGAGGTAGCCGTTGCCCGCAAGGATCACCGTGTCGCAGGTGACGTGGCCGGCGCTGGTGCGGACCACGGGTTTTGGCCCCGGTTCGACGCGGTGGACCTCGGACAGTTCGTGAATGCGGACGCCCGCATTGGCGGCGGCGGCGGCGAGGCCGAGGGCGTAGTTCAGGGGGTGAAGGTGGCCCGCGTCGCGGTCGACCTCGCCGCCCTTGTAGGCGGTGGAGCCGATCAGTCGGCGGATGGCGGTCTGGTCCAGCGGTTCGAGGTGGGTATAGCCGTAGTCGCGGCGCAGCTTTTCGGCATAGGCGTGGGTGTCGCGCACCTCGGCTTCGGTGCGGCAGGCGTGGGCGATGCCGGGGTAAAAGGTGACGGGCATGGCGTGGTCGGCGATCAGGGATTTGACGAGCGCCTTCGCCTCTTCGGCCAGCGACCAGAGCCGGTGGGCGTTTTCGCGTCCGACGGTCTTTTCGATCCAGACCTGATCCTGCCTTTGGCCGGAGCCGACCTGGCCGCCGTTCCGGCCCGACGCGCCGAAGCCTGCGCGGTGCGCCTCCAGCAGCACCACGTCATAGCCGCGCCCTGCCAGATGCAGGGCGGCGGAGAGGCCGGTGTAGCCGCCACCGACAACGCAGACATCGGCCGTCTGCTGGCCCTTGAGCATGGGGAACGGGGCCAAGGGGGTTGCCGTGGCCGCGTAGTAGGACGGGGGGTATTCCCCCCGTTTGTCGTTTATGTGCAAAAGCTTCATACGTTCAGCAGCAGATGTTCGCGTTCCCAAGGGCTGATGACCTGCAAGAACTCTTTGTATTCGTTTCGTTTTACGGAATCGTAGACCTTGCAGAACATGGTGCCGAGAACTTCTTGCAGTGCGGTGTCTTCTTCGAAAAGGTCAAGTGCGTCGCCGAGGTTCACCGGAATTTCGTCGCTGTCGATATAGGCGGAGCCGGAGAATTCCGGGCGGGCGCCCTTTTTCTCCATCAGGCCGAGGTAACCGCAGGCGAGGGTGGCGGCGATGCCGAGGTAGGGGTTGCAGTCCATGCCCGGCAGGCGGTTTTCGACGCGGCGACCGGCGGAGGAGGAGATCGGCACGCGCAGGCCCGTGGTGCGGTTGTCGCGGCCCCATTCGAGGTTGATGGGCGCGGCGAAGTCGGGGACGTAGCGGCGGTAGCTGTTGACGTAAGGCGCGAGAAGGGCGATCGCGCCGGTCAGGTGGTTCTGCATGCCGCCGATGAAGTTGATGAAATGCTCGGTCTCGACGCCCTTCGGGCCGGCAAAGATGTTCTTGCCGGTCTTGATGTCGATCACCGAGGTGTGGATGTGCATCGCCGATCCGGGTTCACCGGCGATGGGCTTGGCCATGAAAGTGGCGAAGCAGTCGTGGCGGAGGGCGGCCTCGCGGATCAGGCGCTTGAAATAGAAGACGTCGTCGGCAAGGCGGATCGGGTCGCCGTGGGCGAGATTGAGTTCGATCTGACCGGCGCCGCCTTCTTGCAGGATGCCGTCAATCTCCAAGCCCTGGGCTTCGGCGAAATCGTAGATGTCATCGATGACCTTGCCGTATTCATCGACGGCGGAGAGCGAATAGGCCTGCTTTCCGGCGGCACGGCGGCCGGAGCGGCCCATCGGCGGAATGACGGGCTGGTTCGGGTCGATGTTGCGGGCGGTGAAGAAAAACTCCATCTCGGGGGCCACGACCGGCATCCAGCCTTGGGCGCGGTACAACTCCACCACCCGGCGCAGGACGTTTCGGGGCGAGAAGGGGACGAGGTTGCCTTCCTGATCCTTGGCGTCGTGGATGACCTGAAGGGTCACGTCGGCTGTCCAGGGCGCGGCGGTGGCGGTGGACCAGTCGGGTTCGAGGATCATGTCGGGTTCGGTGAAGGCGTCGAAGGGGTTGTCGGCCCATTCGCCGGTGATGGTTTGCAGGAAGATCGAGTTCGGCAGGAAGTAGTTGGTCTGCTTGCCGAATTTGGCCGCGGGCATCGCCTTGCCGCGGGCCACGCCGGCGATGTCGCCGATCACACATTCCACTTCGTCCACACGGCGGTTGCCGATGTAGTCGCGCGCTGCCTCGGGCAGCTGGTCGGTCCATTTGGACATATGTCACACATTGTTTGGGGGGTGGCCCCCGCGCTGTCAGGCGCGGAGCTTCTCGGCCCCAGTTTTGGTCTTCTGGTGGTCGTGGAAGAAGGCCGCGATCCTTGCGGCCAAAGTCTGATCTTGCAGGGGGTCGGCCAAGCGGTCGCGGGCTTTTGCCATCAGCTCGTCCGGCACGAGGCCGGGGCCGCGTGTGCGCATCAGGCCATCGACGAATTCCGGGCGGAACTCGGGGTGGGCCTGCACGGTGAACATGCGGTCGTCGTAAAGGAGGGCTGCGTTTTCGCAGAACTCGTTGGTGGCGATCACCTCGGCGTTGTCGGGCGCCTTCACCACCTGGTCACGGTGCCAAGCGTTGAGGGTGATCTTTTCGCCGTTGAAATCGTAATCGGTCGGCCCGACGGACCAGCCCTTTTCGTAACGCTCGACGCGGCCGCCCATCGCTTGTGCAATGATCTGGTGGCCAAAGCAGATGCCGACGACCGGGACGTGGGCGGCGTAGGCGTCGCGGATGAACGCCTCCAAGGGTTTGATGAAGGGATGGTCTTCGTAAGCACCGTGGCGTGAGCCGGTGATCAGCCAGCCGTCGCAGTCGCTTATCGAGGCAGGAAATTCCATCAGTTCTACCCGGTAGCGGCGGAACGTCAGGCCGCGCCCGGCCAAGAGCCGTTCGAACATGTCGGGGTAATCGCCCATCTGGTCTTTCAGGGCGTCGGGCGAAGCTCCGGTTTGCAGAATGCCGATTTGCATGGTCGTGTCCGTAGTTGGTTGCCCGGATGGTAGGCTTGATGCCCCCCATCCGGTCAAGGGGTCAGACGGTATCGAGGTAAAGCTCCACCCGTTCTTCGGGTGAAAGCTCGGCCAGGTAGTGCAGTTCCTGCCGCTTGGTCTGCACGAGGTTGCGGATCAGTTCCTTGGGAAGAAAGCGGTAGAGGATGTCGCTTTGTTCAAAGGCTTCGATCGCGGCGTCCCACGAGGCGGGTATCTGCGGCAGGTCCATCGCATAGGCGTTGCCGGTGACGGGCGGCGGCGGTTCAACCTCGTCTTCGATGCCGGTCAGGGCCGCGCCAAGGATGGCTGCCAACATCAGATAGGGGTTCACGTCGCCGCCCGCAACACGGTGTTCAATGCGGCGGGAGGCGGGGTTGCCGGCCGGAATGCGGATCGCGGCGGTGCGGTTTTCATAGCCCCACGAGATCGCGGTGGGCGCGTGCTTGTCGGGAACGAGCCTTTCGTAGCTGTTGAAATGCGGCGCGAAAAGCAGGGTCGAGTCGTGCATCGCGTTCAGACAGCCCGCGACGGCATGGCGGAGTTGCGCGGTGCCTTTTGGGCCGCCGCTGTCGAAGATGTTGTCGCCCTTGGCGTCCAGCACCGAGAAATGCGTGTGCAGGCCCGAGCCGGAATAGTCGGCATAGGGTTTGGCCATGAATGAGGCCGCAAAGCCGTGGCGGCGGGCGAGGCCCTTGACCAGCATCTTGAAGAGCCAGGCATCATCGGCGGCGCGCAGGGCGTCGTCGCAGTGCATCAGGTTGACCTCGAACTGGCCAAGGCCGGTTTCCGAGGTGGTGGTGTCGGCGGGAATATCCATCGCCTCGCACGCATCGTAGAGGTCGGTGAAGAAGGTGTCGAAGGCGTCAAGCGCGCGGATCGACAGGGTTTCGGCGGCCTTGCGGCGCTTGCCGGAACGGGGCGAGGGCGGGACTTGCAGGGTCTTGCCCGAGTCGTCGATCAGGAAGAACTCCAGCTCCATCGCGCAGACCGGGGTCAGGCCGCGCGCCTTGTAGCGGTCTACCACGGCGCGGAGCGCGTGGCGGGGGTCGCCCTCGTAGGGCTGGCCGTTCTCGCGGAACATCCAGATCGGAAGGAGCGCGGTCGGGGCCTCCAGCCAAGGCATCGGCATGAAGCCGCGTTCGGTCGGTTTCAGGACACCGTCGGCGTCGCCCTGTTCAAAGACCAGCGGGCTGTCGTCGATGTCTTCGCCCCAGATGTCGAGGTTGAGGACCGAGAAGGGGAAGCGTGTGCCGTCGCTTACCATCTTGTCGGCAAATCGGGCCGGGACGCGCTTTCCGCGCGCCTGGCCGTTGAGGTCGACCGCAGCCACGCGGATGGTCCGCACGTCCGGGTGCTTTCGCAGGTAGTCTTTCATCATCATCGTTGTTCAGGCAGGGCATGAACCGCCCACGCACAGACCAAAGGGTCCGGCAGGCGGGTTTCGGATCATGCCCTTGATCCCATCCCCTGTTTTTCGATCAACGGGCGCGGGCCGTTGTGACGCTCGCGCAATTTGATCAAATTCGAGGTTACTATCGGATGAGGTTAGGACGCAAGCGAATTCTGCTCGTCTGGTTTGACGGCAGGTGGCGGTTGAGGCGGCGGTTCACCGCGTTGAAGGCCCATGTCAGCAAAAGCGTCAGGCAGATGAAATAGAAGGCAACGATAGGATAGGGGACGAAGGGGTTGAAGGTCTTGTCGGCAAAGTAGTTGGCGTAATAGAGCGCGTCGCCCATCTGGCGGAAGGCCGGGAAGCCGGAGAAGAACACCAGCGTGGTGGCGTGGAAAAGGAAGATCGCCTCGTTGGTGTAGCTGGGCCAGGCGAGGCGCAGCATGGTCGGCCACTGGATGCGGGTGAACTTCTGCCAGCCGGTGATGCCATAGGCCTCGGCGGCCTCCAGATCGCCTTTCGGGATCGAGCGCAGCGCGCCGTGGAAGATTTCGGCGGCATAGGCGGAGGTGTTGAGGAAGAGAACGAAAAGCGCGCCGGCCCAGGCGCGGGTGGTCCACGCGGTTTCGACGGTGAGGCCGAAGAGGTTGATCCCGGCCTTCGGCAGCATTTGCAGGGCTTCGTAGGCGAGGAAGAACTGGATGAAGAGGGGCGAGCCGCGAAAGAGAAACACGAACCATTCGGCGGGTTTCCGGAGCCACGGGCTGCGGGCGGATTTCGCCAGCGCGATGCCGGTGGCCAGGAAGAAGCCGAAGAGAAGGGCGAGCGCGCCGAAGTAGACGTTCCAGATCAGGCCGGAGCCGATCAGGGTGAACTGCTGGCACAGGGTGAAATCGGTGCGCGGCAGCAGGTTTTCGCCAACCCCGATGGAGCGGAAGGCGTAGTCCTGCACGGTTTGCCAGCAGCTCATGCGCCGGCCCTCCGCATCGCTTCGCCAGCGGCGGTGGCCTGACCGCGTGAGAGGCGGGCGGAAAGCCGGGCGAGGACGATCTCGGAGACCTTGGTGAAGCAGAGGTAGAAGACGAGGAGGCCGAGGAAATACCACAGCCGCCAGTCGGGGTGGGGGTATTCGTAGGCTTGGGTCTTGGACCCGCCAAGTTCGCGCGCCCAGTAGACGATATCCTTGACGCCAAGGAGGAAGAGGAGCGGCGTGGCCTTGATGAGGATCATCCAGAGGTTCGACAGGCCGGGAAGGGCGTATACCCACATCTGCGGCATGAGCACCCGGCGGAAAACCTGCGCGTGGCTCATTCCGTAGGCCTCGGCGGTTTCGAGCTGGGCCTTGGGGACCGCGTTCATCGCACCGTATAGGACGTTAGCGGCGAAGGCGCCGAACACGAGGGCGAAGGTAAAGACGGCGAGCGCGAAGCCGTAGGCCTGATGCCAGAACGCGGAGGACGCGCCGAGCGGCACCTTGGCGGCTTGGCAGACGCGGAATTCGAGCCCCTGCCAGGGCCAGGCATGGTCGTCGCAGACGGCGAGGCTTTTCAAGTATTCGATGCCCTGATCAAGCGCGATGACGAAGAAGAGGAAAAAGATGATGTCCGGCACGCCGCGCACGATGGCGGCATAGCCCTTGCCGAGGAGGCTGAGCGGCAGGATGCGCGAACGCGCGGCCATCGCACCGCCGAAGCCCATCGCGAGGGCCGTGGGCGCGGTGATCGCGAGGAGAAAGAGGACGGTCAGGAACGACCAATAGAAATCAATGTGCTTGCCCGAGGTCAGGTAGCACGAGAGCCAGGTCAGCCCTTCAATCGCTTTTGGGTCGGCGCACGCGGCGAACATGGGGATGGGGCGCGGGGTTGGAACCGCGCCCCTCGCCTTGTTAGAACTTGGCCGTTTCGGGGCCGAAGTGCTTTTCGATCAGCGCGTTCAACGAGCCGTCATCCTTCATCGACTGGATGGCTGCGTCGAATTTTGCCTTCAGCTCGGTGTCGCTTTCGCGCAGGCCGAGGCCGACGCCGCCGCCCAGTTGGACTTCCTCACCGACGAAGACCAGTTCGCCGTTCGATTCAGCGACGATCGGGGCAAGGAAATCCTTGTCGGCGAATACGGCTTCGGCTTCGCCGTTGCGCACGGCGGCAACGGTTTCGTCGGGGGTGGCGAATTCGAGGACGGTGGCGCCCGATTCAGCGACGTAGCCGGCCTGGATCGTGGAGATCTGGGCGGAGACGGTGCCTTTCAGATCGGCGTCGGCCGAGAGCCCGACATAAGCCGAGGCGGCCGGCGGGAAATAGTTCTGGCTGAAGTCGATGACTTCGTCACGCTCGTCGGTGATGCTCATCCCGGCGATGATCACATCGTAGTTGCCCGATTGCAGGTTCGGGATGATGCTGTCCCATTCGTTGGTGACCCATTCGCAGTTCAGCGCGGCGCGCTTGCAAAGCTCGTCGCCCACATCGCGTTCAAAGCCGGCGATTTCGCCCGCGTCGTTGATGAAGTTGAAGGGAGGATAGGCGCCTTCGGTGCCGAGGCGGACCACGTCTTGCGCGGTGGCAAGGCCGGTTCCGAGGGCCACTAGGGCGGTGGCGAGCAGAATTTTCTTCATGGCAGTCTTCCTTCCAGGTTGGCAGTCAAGAGGGTGCCGGTCAGTTGAACCAGCGGGTTTCGAGGGCAATCAACGTGCCGTCGGCACGCAGGGTTTCGATCGCGGCATTCAGATTGGCAAGTAGGGCGGTGTTGCCCTTGCAGACGGCCATCGCGACGCCGTCGTCGGGCAAGCTTTCGGAGTAGAGGAATTCAAAGCCTTGTTCAGACATCAGAAACAAGAGGTCGGCACGGTTTTCGTAGGGGCCGAAGGCAAGATCGGCGCTGCCCTCGGACAGGGCCGCGAGCGCCCCGGCCTCGGTTGAAAAGCTGGCAAAGCGGCGGTCCGAAGCACGCAGGCGGGCGTGATGCACGGTGCCGGATTGCACGGCGATCATCGCGCGATCCGGATCGGGCGCGCCGGGGCGGCCAATGTACCATTCGATATCGTCGGTAGCGTGGTAGCTTTGGGTGAAATCCACCTCTGCGCGGCGTGCATCGGTAACGGCCATGCCGCCAAGCACAACGTCGTAGGTTCCGGCCATCACGCCGGGGATGAGGTTTTCGAAATCGGTGTCGACCCAGGTGCAGCGCGCCGCGATCCGGGTGCAGACGTGATCCATCAGGTCGCGCTCAAAGCCGGAGATCGTGCCGGCGGCATCAAGGTAGGTGTATTCGGGAAACGGGGCGTCGGTGGCGATCACCAGAGGTTCGGCATTGGCGAGGAACACCCCCGCCGCCAGCCCCGCGATGGTGCCAAGGCAGACCATCAGGCCGCCGTCGCCGACAGAAAGCCGCGGAGGCGGTCGGTCGTTGGTGCGCCGAAGAGGCGGGCGGGGGGGCCTTCCTCCTCGATCCGGCCCTTGTGCAGGAAAATGACGTGGTCCGACACGTCGGCGGCAAGCTTCATGTCGTGGGTGACGAGGATCATGGTGCGGCCCTCGTCGGCCAAGGCCTTGATGACGCGGACGACCTCTTGTTCCAGTTCGGGGTCAAGTGCGGAGGTGGGCTCATCGAACAGAAGCGCGCGGGGTTCCATGCAAAGCGCGCGGGCGATGGCGGCGCGTTGCTGCTGACCGCCGGAAAGCTGGGCGGGCCATGCGTCGGCCTTGTCGGCGATGCCGACCTTGGCAAGGTATTGGCGGGCCTTCGCCTCGACCTCTTTCGGGTCGCGCCTGAGGACGGTGACCGGCGCTTCCATCACGTTTTGCAGGATGGTGAGGTGGGACCAGAGGTTGAACTGCTGGAACACCATGCTGAGGTTGGTGCGGATGCGGGTGACCTGCGCGCGGTCGGCGGGATGGCGGTGGAGCCCCTGGCCCTTCCAGCGCACGGCTTCGCCTTCGAAGAGGATTTCGCCCTGCTGGCTGTCTTCCAGAAGGTTGCAGCAGCGCAGGAGGGTGGATTTGCCCGACCCTGACGAACCGATCAAGGACACGACGTGGCCGCGCGGGGCGGTCAGGTCGACGCCTTTCAACACCTCCAGCGGACCGTAGCTTTTGTGCAGGTCGTGGATCGCGATGACCGGGGTGTCAGCTTGCATGGGGCTCGGCGGGTTGGGGTTTATGGCGGCGCAGTAGGGGCAAGTTCCTGCATCATTGCAATGCGGTTTTGGTCAGCGTGACGCCCCTGACGTAGCGTAATGGTCAGCGGCTATGCGCAAATTGCGCAGGTGCGGGCGGATTAGGCACCCCAAGGTAAGCCTGCAGTGGAATCTGGGTCAAGCCCTTCAGGTGCAGCGTGGCACGGTCGGCAGGGGCCAGTGCTGCAACGGCATCGCTGAGGGCTGCGACGAGCGGGCCGGGATCGGTGCCCTTGGCGGAAATGATCGGCAGGCCGGGGGTGGGCGCGGTTCGCGCGAGCGGTTTCAGGCGGGCGGTCAGGGCGGTGTCATTGTCCTGCAGCAGCGCCCAGGTGACGGCATCAATCGCCGCGATGTCGGCGCGGCCTTCGGCGACGGCACGGGCCGAGAGGCGGTGGCCGCCGGTTTGCAGAGTGGGGGGCAGGCGCAGGCCAAGGCTCATGGCATGGGTCTGCGGGGCGGCCCAGCCGGATTGCGACAGGTCTTCGTTGTAGGCGAAGGCGGCGCCGTCAAACTCGGCAAGCGTGTCGCGCGCATCGTCGGCGCGGGCAACAAAGACCGAGCAGTAGTGACCGGGCGGGCAGCCATCGAGCCCGTAATCGGGGGTGGCGACGTAGGTGACACGGTCATGCAGGCGGGCGCGGAAAGGGTAGCCGCAGGTCTGCGACAGGAGAAGGTCAGGCGATTGCCAGGCGTCCCAGTAGGCGGCGTCGCCCCGTGTCAGCGCGTCGGGGGCGTCGATGCCACGGTCGCGCAGGGCATCGCGGACAAGCGCCCAAAGGCGGTCGTTCGCCGCCATCGCCGCGCCGAAATCATACATCCCGAGCGAGGCGATCACGTCGCTTGCGCCCGCTGTCGAGCTTGGGCGGATTCCACGTCGGTGAGGCCAAGAAGGTTGGCCACAAGGCGCATCAGGCGGTCTTCATCCTCGTCGCGCAAACCGTCGGCGAGGGCGACAGACCAAAGCGAGGTCATCAGTTCGGACCGGTCCTCGACGGCGGTGGTGGCCTTGATCGCGCGGGTGAAACGCACGGTGTCGGGGGCGGCGCTTTCCAGCGCTTCGGCTTCTGCGCGCAGCTTTGCCACCTCGAACGGGCCGAGGCCGTGGCGGGTGGCGAGAACGCGGTCGATACGCTCGACCTCTTCGGCGGAGTAAAGCCCGTCGGTGCGGGCAAGGCGCACCAAAAGCGCCGCCAGCGCAAGGCGGGCGTCGGGTTCGGGCAGGCGGTCGGGGGCGGGCGCCATGAGGCGGCGGAGGAGGGCGTCGAACATCGGAGCAGAATAGGCGGTTCGGCCGGGGAAGGACAAGAGCGGAGCGGCGTCACATTTCCGCGGGCGGTGGGGTGAGGCGGCCGGAGGAAACCGGCACCGCGCCGCCCTTGATGCGGATTTCGGTGAGGGTGCCACTCGCGACCACGGCGGTGAGCCAGAGGTCGGAGGGGCGGCCCATTTCGACGCCTTGGCGCAGGGTCAGGCGGGTTGTGCCTTCGCCAAGCGCACCTTCGGCGAGAAGCTGGCCTGCGAGAATGGCGCTGGCCGATCCGGTGGCGGGGTCTTCGGGGATACCGGCGGTGGGGGAGAACATCCGGGTGCGGTAATCGACGCCGTCGCCGGGAGCATAGACGAAGGCCCCGTCCACTCCGGCAGCCTGCATCAGGGCGGACCAGTGCGGTTCGATGGGCCTTGCGCAGGCGAGGGCGGCAAGGTCGGTGAGGCCGACGAAGAGGAAGGCCGGGCCGCCTTTCAGGGCGCGGACGCTGTGCGGGGCGAGGGCTTCTGGCGTGAGGTCCAGCGCGCGGGCGGCAAGGTCGCGGGGTGCGCTGCCACTGGGGACGGGCAGGACGGGGGCGGTGAATTCGGAACGGAGGGTCTGGCCGTGGCGGGTGACCGTGACGGGGACAAGACCGGCTTCTTCCTCCAGCGTGATCTGGGTGGTGAAGTCGCCGTCATGCGCCTCGGTCGCGAGGAGGATCGCGCAGCCGACGGTGGGATGGCCAGCAAAGGGTATTTCGGCGGTGGGGAAGAAGATGCGGACGCGGGCGGTGTGCGCGGGGTCGCGCGGGGGCATGACGAATATCGTCTCGCTGAGGTTGAACTCACGCGCGATGGTCTGCATCTGCGCGGTGGTGAGGTGTCCGGCATCGCGCACGACGGCGAGGGGGTTGCCGGAATAGGGCGTGTCGGTGAACACATCGAGGGTGTGGAAGGCGAGGGTGTCGGTCACGGTGCAGCCTTGCTGATGATCTGGGCGATGCGGGCACATTCTTCGGCAAGGCCGAAGGGCGGGTTGACGACGAAAAGGCCGGAGCCTTCCATGCGGTGGCCGTCGCGCACCGGGGGGAAGCGGACCTCGGAGGTGAGGGCGTCGGAAAAGGTCTGGTTCAGGGCGGCCAGCATGGCGCGATGCGCGCCACCCGTGAGGATCGGATACCACAGGATCAGGATGCCGACGTTCCACTTGCGGTGGATGCCAGCCATATGGCGCGGGATGGCGTCATAGTCGGCCTTCACCTCGTAGCTGGGGTCGATCAGCATCAGGCCGCGGCGCGGGGTGGGTGGGGTGAGAGCGAAAGCCGCTTCGAACCCGTCGCGCTGGGTGACATGCGCGCCCCAGGGGCCGGCGTTGGAGCGCAGGTGCTGCACCTCGCCGGGGTGAAGTTCTGCGAGATGGAGGGTGTCGGTTTCGCGCAGGCCAAGGGCCGCGATCATCGGCGAGCCGGGATAGGCCATCGGGCCATGTGCGGCACGGGTTTCGGCAAGACGCTGGCGGTAGGGGTGACCAAGGGGAAAGCGGATTTCGAGGCGGGCGATCCCGGCCGCCGCCTCGCCGGTTTTCAGCGCCTCGTCGGCACCGAGATCGTAGAGCCCGCGTCCGGCGTGCGTTTCGATGTAGGTAAGGGGCTTGTCCTTCTGGGTCAGGTAATCCAGCACCCAGGCGAGGGCGGCATGTTTGTGGACATCGGCCAGATTGCCCGCGTGATAGAGGTGTTGGTAGGACAGCATCCCCTTGCCTAGCCAAGTTTGCCGCCCGTGAAAAGGCCGGAACCGGGGTTGAACGCGCCGGGTTGGAGGCGTAGGACCGCCATCTGCGGAGGATGACAGAGCGGCCCTGGTAGCGAGCCGTGTGGCGGTCCGGCCCAATTCTCGACGGAAAGGTATGAAATGGAAATCTTCACCGTGGAGGGCGTTTACGCGCTCCTGCAGGTCATCGGCATCGATCTGGTGTTGGCGGGTGACAATGCCATCGTGATCGGGCTGGCCGCCGCTGGCTTGCCGAAAGAGCAGCGCGCGAAGGCAATTCTGGTCGGGATCATCGCTGCGACGGTGATGCGGATCGGCTTTGCGCTGATCACGACGCAGCTTCTGGCGATTACCGGCTTGTTGCTGGCGGGGGGTATCCTGCTGCTTTGGGTGTGCTGGAAGATGTGGCGCGAGCTGCAGGGCGGGCATGCGGCGGAGGTGGAGGCCGAGGAGGCGCTGACCAACCGCGACCTCAACGCCGATGGCACGGTTGCGGGCGGGCTGCCGCGCAAGACCTTTGCCCAGGCCGCGACGCAGATCGTGGTGGCCGACGTTTCAATGAGCCTTGATAACGTGCTGGCGGTGGCCGGGGCGGCGAAGGACCATCCGACCGTGCTGGTCATCGGATTGGCGCTGTCGATTGCCCTGATGGGGCTTGCCGCGAGCTGGATCGCCACGCTTTTGAACAAACACCGCTGGATCGCCTATGTCGGGCTTGCGATCATCTTCTACGTCGCGCTGAGCATGATGTGGGAGGGCTGGCACGAGGTGGAGCCGGTCGTGCTGGGGATGGCAGGATAACGCAAGGGTTGACGGGCGGCCCTCGCTGCGGGGGCCGTTCCCTACCGGCCTGTCCCACCGTGGACACTTTTGCGGATTGAGCGGAATCAACGTCTTGCCCGATGATTTTAACGCATCGGTAAGGCTTTCGCCTGCCGGGTCGGCGGCTAATCTTCTTCGTCGCTGGTGATCGGGGCTTTGCCGGAAATCGCCTCGGCCAGTTGGCGTTCACGCTTTTCCAGCTTTTTGTCGATCGCCCGGAGAATGTCGGCGCGGTCCGGCAGCACGGCAAGGGTATCCAGCCGCCGTTGCCTGAGCGTCGCGAGGTCGAGGGCAATCTTGCGGCTTTGGTCGGTCTTTGACTGGAAGGAAAGTCCGATGTCGCGGCGATAGCGCAGCAGGCGTTCCTCGATATAGCTGACCGTTCCGATCAGCCGGGCGCGGAACATCAGCACGCGGTCCTCGAAAAGATTGGTCTCGATGATCGGCCCGAACCTGTCGAACGTGTCGCGATGCCATACGCTGCTGGCCCCGAGGGCGTGGGAAATGATGCGGGCCAGATCGGGCAACGACTTTTCCTGGAGCGCCTCGGGTCGGGTGCGGATGCGCTGACGTTCGAGTTCGGCACCTGATCGGTCGAGGTCGGTCACGTTTGAGTAGAGGTATTTAGGCTTGTCGCGCGCGATCACCTCGGCGATCCGGCGCGCGCGGTGCGGTTCGGACACATCATCGCCAGCGTTGTAGATGAGGTAATCCGAGGTGGCGAGGCTGAAGAGCCGGTTCACATGGCCGATCAGCCCGAGGTTTTGGGCGTTGCGGTTGAGGACGATGCTATGCGGCCCGGCATAGCCGGCGGCCATGTCCTGCATGATGGCGAAGGTCGCATCGGTTGAGCAGTCGTCGGTCAGCACGATCTCCAGATCGTCGTGATCCTGGGCAAGAGCGCCCGCCACGGCTTCGGCGATGAAGCTTTCCTGATTGTAGGCCATCACGACGAGGGAAAGGCGCATCGGGGTATCCTTTTGTCAGCCGTTGGGGCGGTTCGGCAGGATGAGGGTGCCGGCGTCCTGCCCGGCGCGAAGCGTCGCGTCCGAGATCACGAACATCCGATCGTAAAGTGCCAATGCGGCGTCGAAGCCGTTTTCACGATAGGCGGCGGCGACCAGTTCGGAGAGGCGGTTGCGCTTTTCGCCGGCCCAGATTGCAAAGACGCGGCCACTGACGCGGTCGGTGTGCTTGGTGATCCAGTCTTCGGGCAGGAGAGCGTCGAAATGCAAGAGCGTGATTTCAGGCGACCAAACCGGGGCCAGCCGGGCGAGTGCGGGGCCGCTGGGCATGTGGATCGGCATGTTCAGAAGCGCGCCGAGCTGGTTGCGGCGGATGAAGGACTTGCCCACCCGATGCCCCCAATAGCCCGCCATCGTCAGGCTGATCAGGTCGCCGTAGACCTCGGCCCAGAAGGCACGGTTGGCGTTCCAGCCGGGGCGGAGGGACTTGAAGCAGGGCGTGGCGAAGATGTCGTCGACGGTGGCTGGGCGGCGCAGATAGACGGCCTCGGCAGGGTGGGCGATGCAGCAGCCGCAGGTGTCGGGCAGGTCGGCGAGGATGTCGGACACCGGGCGCGTGACGGCGAGGTGTTCGTCAATGTCGCAGTGCAGGATCCAGTCGCTGGTCGAGGTTGCGGCGGCGCGGCTGGCGTTGTGGATCTGGCGTTTTTCGACGGCGCGGGCCGGTTTGCCCAACGGGTCGGCGGGATCGCGGACGGTCTGCACCAGATCCTCGCCGTCAAAGGCGAAGCTGAGCGCGGGGTCGTCGTAGAAGATGTGGATGCGGGTGGCACCGAGCCTGCGATAGGTCTCGATGAATTTTGCGACATATTCCTGCCGGGCGCGGACGGTTGCGACAACATCCCAGGTGGCGGGGGTCTTGCCGTCAGTTGCCATCCCGATCTCCACCTGTTTGCCTGGACTAGACCAGTCTTGCGCCTTCGACGGCTGCCCGGACGAAATCGGCGAACAGGGGGTGGGGGGCGAAGGGTTTGGATTTCAGTTCGGGGTGGAACTGGACGCCGATGAACCACGGGTGATCCTTGACCTCGACGATTTCGGGCAATTTGCCGTCGGGGGACATGCCGGAGAAGATCAGGCCGCAGGATTCCAGTTTGTCGCGGTAGGCGATGTCCACCTCGTAGCGGTGGCGGTGGCGTTCCTCGATGGTCGTGGTGCCGTAGATCTGGGCGACGTGGGAGCCTTCCTTCAAGGCGGCGGTGTAGGCGCCGAGGCGCATGGTGCCGCCCTTGTCGTCACCGGCCTTGCGCTGGACGACGTGGTTGCCCTGCACCCATTCCTTGAGGTGGTAGACGA
>LNFM01007404.1_pt1 | contig 17243 bp, 11 predicted proteins | sample 596031 | NCBI WGS metagenome assembly LNFM01 (sample SAMN04254537, study PRJNA301005) | activated carbon metagenome | isolation source: dual media filters at the Ann Arbor, Michigan drinking water treatment plant | place: USA: Ann Arbor | reverse complement strand
CCACCCCCGACTTGCCGTTGAGCTGCCCATCGTCGATGTGCATGGCAATTCCGCGCTCGGCGAAGCGACTCCTGAGCAGCTCGCGAGACGACGCCGACAGGGCGCTGGACGCGTGGGTGTGGCCGACGATCATGAACAGGTCTGCGCGTCCGGGCCGCGGATCCCCGATGCCGTCGAACCCGGCCGAGAGCTGCGCCTCATCGCGCTCGCGAATGCCATCGCCATCGCTGTCCCCGTCAGCGCTGTCCGGCGTGGGATCGGCAAACTGGCTGAGCGAGGATGCGAAGGTGAGCGTCGCGGATCCGAGTGTCACCGAGAATGTCGCCTCGCGGTTCTGCCACTCGACGATCCCGGTCCCGACTTCGACGGGCGCGCCTGCCGTCACCCGCTGCACGACGACCGGCGCCCGAAACGTCGCTCGCTGTTCCGGCAACTCGAGCAGGTTGGTGCCGATGGTGCGGGTTGCCACCGGGAAGCCGAGCGCCGTCGGGGTCCCGACATTCGCGGGGCCGACGGCGATGGTGGCGTCCAGCGCCGGTGACAGCGGGAATCGCACCTCGTCGACCACCACGCGGAACTGGCCCGGGAGAGGGAACGCACCGGAGACGAGCGTCAGCACGATGGCCTGATTGGTGGCGTTGGTGAACCACCCATCCTCATCGTCGTCACGCACGTTCTCGGCGATGGGTGCCAGGGCGCACCCGTGCAGCCCTGCCAGCACCAGTGCGATGGCCAGACGACCATGGGGCCGACTCGGTGTCTCGATCATGGATTCCACCTCGCGGCGCAAGGCCGCAGATACCTTCCTCCATGAGGTGTCGGCGAGCCCCGATCCGTTTCTCGAGGGTTCCGGTGGCGCACACCACTCGTGGGCCAAAGGACACCTCTGAACGGCGTCCACGAACCGCAGGTGGGATTGTGCATGCAGGGAGGCGCGGGGTGCGACACGCTCCGACACACGCACCATGCTGCAGGCCACCAAGCTCACCAAGCGCTACCAGGATGTCGTCGCGCTCGACGCCCTGACCCTGACCGTGGAGCCAGGCGAGGTCTTCTGCCTCCTGGGTGCCAACGGCGCCGGCAAGACGACGACCATCAACCTCTTCCTGAACTTCATCGCCCCCACATCGGGCACCGCGTCGATCAACGGGCTGGACGTCACCGCCGCGCCCCTCGAGACCAAGAAGTACCTCGCCTACATCCCGGAAACCGTCATGCTCTACAAGAACCTGACGGGCATCGAGAACCTCGAGTACTTCGCCGCGCTGGCCGGGCGGGCCGACTACACGCGCGCCGACCTGCTCCGCTTCTTCGCCGAGGTCGGCCTGGCGGCCGAGGCCGCCGATCGACGGGTCGGGACGTACTCCAAGGGCATGCGGCAGAAGGTCGGTATCGCGATTGCCCTGGCCAAGGGCGCCAAGGCGTTGCTGCTCGACGAGCCGACGTCTGGCCTCGATCCCAAGGCCTCCAACGAGTTCTCGGCGCTGCTGTCGCGGCTGAGCGGTGACGGCGTGGCCGTGCTGATGGCCACCCACGACCTGTTCCGGGCCAAGGAGAGCGGCACGCGGGTCGGCATCATGAAGCGCGGGGCGCTGGTGGCCGTCCATGGCACGGACGAATTCAGCCACGCCGACCTCGAGCGCGTGTACCTCGAGCACATGCACGACTGACATGGTCGTCACCATCGCCCGCCGCGAAGTCCGGGACCTGATGCGCGACGGTCGCTTCCGCCTGCTGGCGGTGGTGATCGTCGCGGTGGCCGCGATTGCCCTGGTGGCCGGGTGGAAGCAGTACACCGACGTCGCCAGGCAGCACGCCGAGGCGCAGGCGGCGACGCGCCAGCAGTGGGTGCAGCAGCCGGCGAAGAACCCGCACTCGGCGGCCCACTACGGCGTCTACGCCTTCAAGCCGAAGAGTCAGCTGGCCGTGCTCGACACCGGCATCGATCCCTACGTCGGGGTGGCGACGTGGCTGGAGTCGCACCGCCAGAACGAGGCGGCGTATCGACCGGCGCAGGATCGCACCGCCTTGCAGCGGTTCGGCGAACTGACCGGCGCCAGCGTCCTGCAGGTGCTGGTGCCGCTGTTCATCGTGCTGATGACGTTTGCCGCCTTCTCCGGCGAGCGCGAGCAGGGCCTGAGCCGTCAGCTGCTCAGCCTGGGCGTGGCCCGCGAGACGCTGGCCGTCGGCAAGGGGCTGGGCATCCTCGCCGCCCTGGGCCTGGTGCTGCTGCCCGTGCTCATCATGGCGGCCGCAGCCCTCGCACTGGCCACCGGCGGCGTTCTGGCGAGCACACCGGGTCGCGCGGCGTGGCTGGTGGTCGTCCATCTGGCCTACGCGCTGATCCTCATCACCGTCTGCCTCGCGGTCTCCGCGCGAGCGTCCTCGTCCCGCGTCTCGCTCGTCGTCCTGCTGTCGTTGTGGTTCGTCAACAGCCTGGTGGCGCCCCGCGCCGTGGGAGACCTGGCGGCGGCGCTCCATCCGACACCGCCGGCCGCCCGCTTCGCCCGTGACCTTCAGCGCGACCTGGCCGACACGAGTGCGGTGCAGGCCAGGCTCGATCGGCGCAAGCGCGAGTTGTTCGCCCAGTATGGCGTGCAGACGGTCGAGGCCCTGCCCATCGCGTTCTCGGGCATCTCGCTCCAGGAAGGCGAGGAGCACGGCAACGAGGTCTTCGACCGCCACTACGGGCGCCTGCACGATCAGTTCGCCCGCCAGGACCGCGTGCAGCAGTGGGCGGGACTGGCCGCGCCGATGCTCGCCGTGCGAGCCCTTTCGATGGCGTTGGCCGGCACCGATGGCCGGCATCACCGCGACTTCATGGCGGCGGCCGAACAGTACCGGCGCGAGATGCAGCGCGTCCTCAACGGCGATCTCGCCACGCACGCCCGCCCGGGACAGGTCTACCTGGCGAAGCCGAGCCTCTGGGCCAGCATCGCCCCCTTCACCTACGCCGCGCCCTCGACGTCCTGGGCGCTGACAGGCCAGGCACGCAGCCTGCTCGTCCTCGCGATCTGGCTGGCTGGCGCGGCCGTGCTGCTGCTGTTCGCCGTCCGCACCATGCCGGTCGAGTGACACGCGACGCATGATTGCGAGAATCGTTCGACACGACTGGGCCGCGCTCCGCGCCGATGCCCTGGTCTGGCTCATTGCCGCGATCACCATCGTCGCCGTCGGGCTTGGCCTGTGGAACGGCACGCGCTGGGTCCGCTTCCAGCAGGACGCCCTCGCGCTGGTCGCCACCGAGGAACGCGAGCGCTACGCGACGCTCACCACGGAGATCGCCGCGCAGGCGCGCAGCGGGGCTCGGGTCTCGCCCTTCGCCGACCCCGGCAACCCGTCGACGTTCGCGGGACGACGCGGAGTGCGGTCGGCGGGGCTGCCGCCGGCGCCGTTGGGCGCGTTCTCGATTGGCCAGAGCGACCTGCTGCCGTCCTCGCTGCGGGTCTCGATGGAGACGCGAGACGTGGCCACGGCGACCTCCGAGATCGAGAACCCGTCGCGGCTGCTGGTCGGCCGATTCGATCTGGCGTTCGTGGTGATCTACCTGTACCCGCTCCTGATCCTGGGACTGACCTACAACCTGCTGTCGGGTGAACGCGAGGACGGCACGCTCGCCCTGGTCCTGTCGCAGCCCGTCACCGTGGGCACCCTGGTGGCGGCCAAGGTCACGGTGCGCATGGCGCTGCTGTTCGCCCTGATCGTCGGCACGGCGCTGCTGGCCACGGCGGTCGGCGTCCTGACCCAGGGCGCCGGTCCCGGCCTCGTCGTCCGCGCCGCGCTGTGGACGCTGGCCGTCGGAGCCTACGGCGCCGTGTGGTTCGCCCTCGCCGTCGCGGTGATCTCGCTCGGTCGGGCATCGGCGAGCAATGCCACGCTGCTCGCGAGTGCCTGGCTCCTGCTCGTGGTGCTCGTCCCGGCCCTGCTCAACGTGCTCGTCAACGCGCTCTACCCGGTGCCCTCGCGCGTGCAGCTGGTGCAGGCGGTCCGCGAGGCGTCCGATGCGGCCAACGCCAGGGGGAGCGCCCTGCTGGCCCGCTACTTCGAAGAACACCCGGAACTGGCGGGCGGTGACGTCGCCGCCGCCGCCAACGACATGGCGGCCATCCGCCTGGCCGTCAGCGAGGCGGTCGCCCACGATGTGCGCCCGGTCCTGCAGACGTACGAACGGCAGCGACAGCGGCAGGAACGCCTGGTCGAGCAGGCGCGCGTCCTGTCGCCGGCCCTGCTGATGCAGGACGCCCTGAACGACATCGCGGGGACGGGCACGGCGCGGTATCGGCACTTCCTGGCTGAAGTGGATCGCTTTCAGGCCGCGTGGCGTGCCCACTTCTCGCCACTGATCGTCAGCCGCGGCCGCGTCAGCAATCTCGAAGCCGTCCCGACCTTCTCCTATCGTGACGAGGAAGAGTCGGCCGTGGTCCGACGCGTCGGGCAGGCCGTGATCGGGTTGCTGATCCCCACGGCGCTGCTCGGCTGGCTGGGCCTTCGCCGGCTGTCGCAGTACCCGGTCATCGGGTCCTGACCGCCCCACGACGGCCCGCCATGCGGGTCGCCCCCCGCTACAGCTTCAGCAGCTGCTCGCGCAGGACGCGCGACTGCAGTCGGCTCGACCGCAGCTCCTGGCCGTTGGCCAGCGCGATCAGGTAGACGCCGCCAGGCAGCGGACTGACACGGACGATGGCCTCGACGTTGACGAGCGCGCCGCGCTCGACGCGGACGAACTGCCCCGGCTGCAGGCGTGTCTCGAGATCCTTCAGGCGGTGACTGATGACATGCGTCTCACCCTTGAGCGTCGTCAGTCGCATCAGCTCGCCGTCGGCGACGATGGAGGCGACCTGCGCGACCGGCAGCAGGATGATGTCATCGCGACGACGGACGGGAATGCGGGCCAACGGGGCCAGCCCGGCCGGGTCCTCGTAGGTCTCGACGGCGAGCCGCGCCTGATCCTTGCGCAGGTCTCGCGCCGTCTCGTGCTCGAGCAGGTCGCGGGCGCGCTGCAGCGTGTCGAACAGGCGCACCCGGTCGACCGGCTTGAGCAGGTAGTCGATGGCCTTGGCCTCGAACGCCTTGACGGCATAGGCATCGTAGGCGGTGACGAAGGCGAACAGCGGGAGGCGATCGCGCCGCACGAGACGCACCACGCCGAGGCCGTCGAGTTCGGGCATCTGGAGGTCGAGCAGCGCGAGATCGGGGGCCTCGCGCTCGATGGCGGCCACCGCCTCGAGGCCATCGGCCGCTTCGGCGACGATGCGCACGTCCGGCACATCGTGCAGCAGCTGTCGCAGCATGCCGCGCGCGGGGCCCTCGTCATCGGCAATCACGACACGGAGCGGCGAGCGAATGGGTTCAGGCATGCGGAAGACTCGATGGGTAAGCGGACGCGCACGATCGTGCCGGCGCCGGGCGTCGACTCGACGGCAAGCGTGCCGAGCGGGCCGTAGTGCAGCGTGAGGCGGCGCTCCACGCTGGCGAGGCCGACGCCCCCGTCGCGCGTGAAGGCGGCCGCGGGAGCGCCGATGCCCGTGTCCTCGACGATGAAGTCGACGTGGGCCGCCGCGGCATCGATGGCGGTGGTGAGGCGGACGGTGCCGCCGCGCCGCGTCGGCGCGATGCCATGGCGCACGGCGTTCTCGACCAGCGGCTGCAACAGCAGCGACGGCAGCGGCATGCCGTGCAGCAACTCGGGGACGTCGATGGCCACGGCGAGGCGCGACTCGAACCGGGCCTGCTCGATCGTCAGGTAGGCACGGATGAACTCGACCTCTTCCCCGACGGTCGAGAACTCGTCGGACGAGCGCCGCAGCACGCCGCGCAGCACGCCCGTCAGTTCCATCAGGACCTCGCCGGCCCGCGTCGGAGACGCTTCGATGAGGAAGCGGACGGTGTTGAGCGCATTGAACAGGAAGTGAGGCTGCAACTGGGCGCGCACCGCGCGCAGTTCGGCCTCGGTGGCGAGCCGGCCGACCTCCTGCTCGCGCACGGCCTGGTGCAGGCGCCGCTGTTCGTCCCGCAGGCCGTCGATGCGCCGGGCCGCGGCGTTGGCCATCGACTCGAGCAGGGTGAGGTCGTCGGACCAGACGCGACGCCCATGCTGCAGCTCGCCGACGGTCAGGGCATGGTGCGGCGCCTGCACCGTCGGCACGATGACCAGCACCGCATCGCTGGGGCGCGTCGCCCCCACGCCGGCCGGAAACGGCGGCGCGAAGACCACGCCGGCCCCGTCGCCCTGCGGACGAGGCCCGGTCACCTGGACGCTGACCACCTGACGCGCGTGCAGGGCCTGGGCGAGCGCGGCCTCGAGATGGGCGATCACGCCCGGTTCCGTCTCGCTGGCCGCGATGGCCTCCACGAGCCGACCGCGCTGGCTCGCCTCGTCCAACCGCCCCAGCACCTGCGCATCCACGAAGCGATCGGTGCGACGACGCACGTGCGGGTAGGCCATCGTGGTCGCGAGCCAGAGGGCCAGGATCACGGCGAAGGTGATCGGGTCGTCGAGGCGAATGGCGGAGTACGGCACCACCGAGGCCGCGAGAGCCCAGGCCGCGAGCAGCCCTGTGGCCAGCACGAGCATGGACAGCGCACGCTTGAGGAACAGATCCGCGAAGGCAAACCGGTACTCCTGCTGGAGGATGGCAATGGCCAGCGGCAGCGACGCGTGGTGCCCGACCAGGGCCATCCACCAGGTCTCCCCGCCGTCGTGCCCGGTCAGATGGAAGCCCGAGGCCGCGAAGACGGCCAGGGCGACCACCCACAGGCGTTGCCCTTCGATGCCCCGCCGTGTCGTGGCGAGCAGCAGCAGCAACAGCACGCTGGCGCCAACGGTGAGACCGATGAGGGCCGATGGGGCCGGCACCGCCCCGCCACCGGCCGCGGCCAGGACGTGACCGACCGCCGCCGCCGTGGCCAGCGCATACGCGCTCCATTGCAGGGCGCGGGCCATCGGTCCACGCGGCCCCGCCGTCGCCCGCACGACCGAGTGGACGACGACCGCGGGAAGATAGCCGAGGGCGCCGTAGGCCAGCACCAGTGTCCAGACGGGCGCGGCCGACCCGGACAGCGTGAAGAGGGCGGCGGCCAGCGCGCCCACGTTCCACGCCGCACCGAGCAGCCCGGTCAGCAGCGCGAGCCGGTTGCCGACGGCCCACCACGGGCCCTGCACCGGTCGCGCCGCGCCGCGCGGCGGCGCCACGACGAGCCCGACGAGCATGGCATAGAGGGCCGCGCCGACCAGGTGCCCTGTGACGTTCAGCGCGAGGGCAGCAGTCAGGGCCACGTCGACGATTGTACGGAGCGCCGGGGCGTCAGCCGTCACGTCCACCCAACGAATGGTCTCGTGGCCAGGACGAGTGGTCGCGCATGGACACTGGTCGGACCGGCCCGACCGGACCGGCCGGACCCGGCGCTCTACCCGCCGAAGAAGCCGCGCACCTGGGCGATCACCAGCCAGCCACCGAAGAAGGCGTAGAACGCCGTCGCCAGGACCAGCATCGCGAGCCGAACGCCGTGGATGCGCAAGGGCTTGGGCAGTCCCCGCAGATTCAGCTGGATGAGCAGCACGCCGTACACGACCATGACCAGCCCGTTGAGACAGGCGGCCGTCATGAGCAGCACCAGCGGCTGCTGCACGCCGCTCAACAGGATCACCGAACCCGACACGACGCCGGCCCACACGGCGAAGAAGTAGATCCGGCTCTCGCTCCAGTAGTCGTTGCCCTGCAGGTACACCGTCCGGAGGATGTCGGCGACGATGCGCGCGATGTAGTCGACCGTGCCGAGCGCGACGAGCACCAGCGACATCGATCCGAACACCCAGAAGAACTTGCCGAACCACGGCGCGACCACCTGCTGCAGCATCTCGCCCTCGGCCTTGATGAAGCCGAGATTGGCCTGCGCGGTGAGCTGCTGGCCGCTGATCGTCGCGTGCGCGAGCATCGAGAACGTGACGATCGAGAAGATGCAGATGAACCAGAAGCTCACCAGTTGCTCGGTGTTGGCCCGCTTCCACCACACCGCGAAGCGCGCCAGGTTGGCCGGGTCGGTCCGCATCATCACGCCGGTCGTCGGCGCCGCGACGTCCTCGCCCGTGATCGGCGACACGATGCGCGGGATGTAGGCGCCCATGCCGAAGCCCTTGTCGCGAATCCAGTTGCTCTGCGCCAGGTTGTTGACGCCGCCCGCCCCGGCAAACACCAGGGCACTCAGCAGCAGCGTGATGGGGATGGCGGTGGCGTCGGGCAGGGTGCCGAACCCCGAAATCGCCTGCGGCAGGTCGGCCCACGCCTGCGGGGTGATCGCCTCGACGATGGCCACCGACAGGAAGACCAGGGTGAGCCCGACCTTGAAGAACTGGGCCCGCTCGAGGGTCTTGTAGACCACGGGCGACATGGTCAGCGCGAACCCGATGGCCACCATCACGCCAACGGTGATGTACCCGACGTCACCGCCACCGACGAGGAACGTGAACGCCGTCACGCCGCCGGTGGCCCACCCCGGCCACATGTTCGGCACCAGCGTGAACAGGCAGAAGATCCAGCCCCAGTGACGCCAGCGCCGCACGAACCCGGCAATCGCCGTCTCGCCGGTGACCAGCGTGTAGCGCTCGATCTCCATGTTGATGAAGTACTGGAAGGTGACGCTCACCACCGCCGCCCACAGGAAGGCGGGACCGACGGCCGAGGTGATGAACGGCCAGATGATGTACTCGCCCGACCCGACGCCGAGCCCGGCGAGGATGACGCTCGGGCCGAGAATCTTCGTCAGCGGCAACGGCTCGGGCATGTCCCGCACCGTCATGGGCGGCAGGCACCCTGCCGGGACGTCCTTGAGCGTGTCCTCGGACCCGGACCCCGGGCCCGGACCGTACGCAGGTTGGGGCATCGGGGGATGGTATCCCAACAGGTCAGCGCCGCGTGGCTTGAAGGTCGACGCCTACGGAAGGGACACGCGGGTGGCTTGCTCGAGCAGATGGATCACCGATCGGTACGGGTGGCCCGTCGCCGTCGTCAGCGCAACCTCGCACATCCGGTTGGCCGAGACGTGATCCTCGCAGTGCGCGGCCCGCACCTCGGCCGCCTCCGCCCGCGTCGCCGACGCCGTCAGTTCAGGGAACAGGAACCCGCGGTCCCCTGCAAAGCCGCAGCACGCCGCCGTCGCCGGCACGAGCGTGTGGTCGGCACACGCGGCGGCCACCGCGGCCAGCGCATCGGCGCTGCCCATGTGCGCGAGCGAACAGGTCGGATGGACGGCCACCGATCGCACGCGCTGCGACACGGTCAGGCGTGGCAACAGGTCGCGGGCGAACTCGACGCTGTCGAGGATCCGCAGGGCGTCGAGACGGTGGCGATTCTCCGCCGTGAGCGCCGGGCCGCACCCACGCAGGCCCTGGGTACACGAGTTGGCGTCGATCACGATGGGCAGCCGCCCGCCGTCCGACCAGTGCCAGCACCGTTCGATGGCGTCGTTGGCGGCCTGCCGATAGCCGGCCGCCAGCCCCTTGGACGAGAACGGCGTCCCGCAGCACGTGCCATGCACGTCGTCGGGAATCCACACGGGATGGCCGGCACGCGCGGCCACGGTGACGAGCGCCTGCGGCAGCGACAGGGACGATCGCTCGCCGGGCACGCGACCGAAGACGCGCGACACGCACGCGGGCAGGTAGACGGCCGCCGCGCCGACGCGCGGCGTGCGCGGTGGCGCGGCAGCGGGCGACGGCATCTCGCGGCTCCAGAGCGGGACGTCCGGCCCCGCCGCACGACGGGCCAGCCGCGTCAGCGTCGGCATGGCGTCGTCGCCGAACAGGCGCCGCACCAGATGGCCGGCCCCGAGGCCGATCTTCACCACCGACTCGGCGAGGCCGAAGCGGCTCGCCACGGTCCGCCCGATCGACTCGACCATCGCGGAGTGCCGACCATGCCGGAAGTGCTTGACGAGCGCCCCGGTGTCGATGCCGACCGGACAGGCGGTGGCGCACATGCCGTCGACGGCGCAGGTGTCGAGCCCGGCGTAGGCGTAGTCCTGCCAGAGGGCGTCGAGGGCCGCCTGCGGCGCGCCCTGCTGCTCGAGCCGGACCATCTCGCGCCGCACCAGGATGCGCTGGCGAGGCGTCAGCGTCAGCTCACGCGACGGACAGACGCGTTCGCAGAAGCCGCATTCGACGCAGGTGTCGATGCTGGCCTCGACCGACGGCAGCGATTTCAGGTCCGTCAGGTGCGCACGCGGGTCGGGGTTGAGGATGACCCCGGGATTCAGCAGGCCGCGCGGGTCGGCCAGCGCCTTGAGGCGCTGCATGAGGGCCAGGGCCGCCGGGCCCCACTCGGCCTCGACGAACGGCGCCATGTTGCGCCCCGTGCCGTGCTCGGCCTTGAGCGCGCCGTCGTACTTCTGCACCACGAGTGCCACGACATCGTCCATGAAGCGCGCGTACTGGTCGATGGCCGCCGCGTCGTTGAACGACTGGGTGATGACGAAGTGGAGGTTCCCATCCCCGGCGTGGCCGAAGATGATCGCCTCCGGATAGCCGTGCCGGACGAACAGGTCCTGCAGGTCCAGCACCGCCTCGCCGAGACGCTCGAGCGGGAAGGCGACGTCCTCGATGATCACGGTGGTGCCGCTGCGACGCACGGCCCCGACCGAGGGATACATGCCCTCGCGCACGCGCCAGAGCCGCGCGCTGCTGCGCGGGTCGTCCGTGTACGCGGGCGTGAACAGCAGCCCCATCGGCAGGGCGGCGCCGTCGGCCGGGTCCCTCGCGGGCCAGAGGCGATCGGCGGCCTCGCGGTACGCGGCGAGCGCCTCGGGCGTCGCCGCCTGGAACTCCACCAGCAACCCGGCCGCGGCCGGGGGCAGGCCGATCAGCTCGGACGGCACACCGGGTTGATGCTCGACCGCGCGCAGCGACGCGCGATCCATCAGCTCCAGCGCCTTGGCGCCCGCGGCACGCAAGGGGGCGATGGCCGCGCACGCCGCACCGATCGACGCGAAGAGGAGCAACCCGGTCGCCTTGTGCGGCAGGTCGGGCACCGTGCGCAGCACGGCCTCGGCGATGAACGCCAGCGTCCCCTCGGATCCGATCAGCAGGTGGCTGAAGATGTCGACCGGCCGGTCGTGATCGATGAAGGCATTGAGGCCGTAGCCCGTGGTGTTCTTCATCCGGTACTTCGCCCGGATGCGGCTCGCCAGCGCGACGTCGGCCTCGATGTCCCGCTTGAGCGCCAGCAGTCCCTCGGCCAGGGTCGGCTCGGCGGCGCGGAAGCGGGCGTCGGCGTCAGGGTCGGCCGTGTCGATGAGGGTGCCTGACGGCAGCAGGAACGTCAGCGAGTCGAGCGTGTGGTACGCGTTCTGGACCACCCCGCAGCACTTGCCCGAGGCGTTGTTCGCCAGGATGCCGCCCACCGCGCAGGCCGCGAGGCTGGCGGGATCCGGGCCGATCTTGGCGCCAAACGGGCGCAGCGCCAGGTTGGCCTCGCCACCGAGGACGCCGGGGCCGACGCGCAGGCGGGCGCCGCCCTCGAGCACCTCCAGCCGACGCCAGTGCCGCTTGACCTCGACGAGCAGGCCGTCGGTCACGGCCTGCCCCGAGAGGCTCGTGCCCGAGGCCCGGAACGTCAGCGGCACACCGGTCTGGTGCGACACCCGGAAGAGCGCGCGCACCTCCTCGACGTCGGCGGCCAGCACCACGGCCCGGGGCACCGGCCGATAGAAGCTGGCGTCGGACGCCCACGCCGCCAGGTCCATCGGACGCGTGAGAATCCGCTCGCGCGGCAGGAGGGCGTCGAGATGCCGCCGCAGCGCCTCGGTGTCGGGCGCGCTCACGGTGTGCACGCCGCGCTCAGTGCGAATGGCGAGGCACCGCGGATCCGCTGCCCCCCTTGAGGAAGTCGAGGTCGGCCCCCTCGTTGGCCTGCAGCACGTGCTCGACGTAGAGCTTGACGTAGCCGCGATGGACGTTGGACACGGGGGCCTGCCAGGCGGCGCGCCGCGCCGCGAGCTCCTCGTCCGACACGAGCAGCGACAACCGCCGGCCGGGCACGTCGAGTTCGATGAGGTCGCCGGTCCTGACGAGCGCCAGCGGGCCACCCACCGCGGCCTCCGGCGTCACGTGCAACACCACCGTGCCGTACGCCGTCCCCGACATGCGGGCATCGGAGATGCGCACCATGTCGGTGACCCCCTGGCGCAGCAGCTTGGGCGGCAGCGGCATGTTCCCCACCTCGGGCATGCCCGGGTAGCCCTTCGGGCCGCACAGCTTCATGACGAGCACGCTGTCGGCGTCGACGTCGAGGTCGGGGTCGTCGATCCGGGCGTAGAAGTCGTCGATGTCCTCGAAGACCATGGCGCGTCCGGTGTGGCGCAGCAGGCGCGCACTGGCCGCGGCCGGCTTGATGACGGCGCCGTCGGGGCTCAGGTTGCCCGTCAGCACGGCGATGCCGCTGTCGGGCACCACGGGCGTCTCGCGCGTGCGGATCACCTCGCGGTTGTAGCAGGGCGCGTCGGCAATCAGCTCGCCCATCGTGCGCCCCGTCACCGTCAGGGCGTCGCGATGGATGATGTCACCGAGTTCGCGCAGGACGGCCGGCAGGCCGCCCGCGTAGTAGAAGTCCTCCATCAGGAAGCGGCCCGACGGCATCAGGTCCACGAGGCACGAGACCTGGCGTCCGAGCCGGTCCCAGTCCTCGAGCGAGAACTCGACGCCGGCGCGGCCGGCGATCGCCAGCAGGTGGATGACGGCGTTGGTCGACCCGCCCACGGCGTTGACCGCATGGACGGCGTTCTCGAACGCCTGCCGCGTCAGGATCTTCGAGGGGCGCAGGTCTTCCTCGACCATCGCCACGATGCGATTGCCGACCAGGTGCGCCAGCCGCGACCGGCGGGCATCGACGGCCGGAATGGCCGCATTGGTCGGCAACGCGAGGCCGAGCCCCTCGACCAGGCACGCCATCGTCGAGGCCGTGCCCATCGTCATGCAGTGCCCCGCAGAGCGGCTCATGCCGGCTTCGGCGTCGCGGAAGTCCTCCGGCGACATCAGCCCGCAGCGCACGTCTTCGCTGAACTTCCAGACATGGGTGCCAGAGCCGATGTCCTGGCCACGGAACTTGCCGTTCAGCATCGGGCCGCCGGACAACACGATGGTCGGCAGGTCGACGCTGGTCGCCCCCATGACGCAGGCCGGCGTCGTCTTGTCGCAGCCGACCAGCAGGACCACGCCGTCGATCGGGTTGCCGCGAATCGACTCTTCCACGTCCATGCTCGCCAGGTTGCGGAACAACATGGCGGTGGGTCGCAGCTGCGTCTCGCCGAGCGACATCACGGGGAACTCGAGCGGGAAGCCGCCGGCCTCGTACACGCCGTGCTTGACGTGCTCGGCCAGGTCGCGGAAATGCGCGTTGCAGGGCGTCAGTTCCGACCAGGTGTTGCAGATGCCGATGATCGGTCGGCCGTCGAAGACATGATCGGGGTGACCCTGGTTCTTCATCCAGCTGCGATGGATGAAGGTGTTGCGGTCGATCCCCGAGAACCACGCCGCGCTCCGCCGCGCCCCTTTGCTGTGCTCTGCCATGGGGGAAACTCTCTCACGGATCGGGATCGGAACCGGGAACCGGGAACCGGGAACCGGGCATCGGGCACCGGGCACCGGGCATCGGGAGTGGGTCCCGAGCGCGCCTGGGTGCGTCGTACGATCAGACGCCAATGCGGTGGTCCTTCGCCTTGCTCCTCGTGATTCCCCTGACCACCGGTTCCGGGTGGGAGGTGCTGCGCTACCGCGGCATCGCGCCGCACGTGATCACGTTCGGGGCGGACGGCCTGCGGGTCGAGGTGAACGCCTCGGCTGCCCCCCTCGTGTACCCGCTCGACTCGCCGCAGTGGGTGCGGGGCCTGCACGCGGAGGGGCGGATTGCCGGAGCCGTGCGGACCGATGCCCAGCGCCAGGGCCAGCGCGGAGCGGACGACTATGCCCTGCGCGTCGGGCTGGTCGAAGTGGGCACGCGCCGGCCCGGCTGGCTCGAGCGCAAGATGGCGCCCGCGTGGGTCCAGCGCCTGTTCGCGCTGGCACCGCCACACATGGGCGTGGCCGGCATCCGCTTCTTCAACGTGGCCCTGTCGCCATCGCAGGTCGGCCAGTCGCGGCAGCATCCCGCCAGCGCGTTGATCAGCGAGCGCGTGGTCGCCGCGCCCGACGCCACTGGCCGGTTCACGGTGGCGGTCGACCTCGACGCTCCCATCGAGACCGCTGCGGTCTGGATCAGCGTGGACGGCGACGACACCGCTTCACGCTTCACGCTGACGCTCCCTCGCCTCGAACTGCGCCTGGCCGACCGGCCGACGGACGGCCGGCCGAGATAGGGCGCCGAGGCGGGCGGGCCGCCGTGGCAGGTAGACTCCCGTCCATGCGTGTCCATGCTCTCCTCGCCCTGGCGTGCGGCCTGGCCGCCTCGCCGGCCCTTGCCCAGTCGACCGCCGACAGTCTCTACCGGATGCAGGACGTGCAGACGCGCTGGATCAGCCCGGAGAACCCGACGGGGGCGCGTAGTGCGGGGGGCACGGTCAACAAGGGCGCCAAGGGCGCGGCGTTCATCGTCGTGCCCCCGGGCGCGAGCGTGGATTTGGCCGACATCCGCGGGGCCGGCATCGTCCATCGCATCTGGATCAGCGGCACCATCCCGCGCAACGCCGAGCAGCGTCGACTGGTGCGCCTCGAGATGTACTGGGACCGGGCGGCCACGCCCGCGGTCGATGCCCCGATTGGTGACTTCTTCGGGATCGGGCTCGGCCTGGCGGTGCCGTTCGAGAGCGCGCTGTTCCAGAACCCCGAGGGACGGTCGTTCAACATGACGGTGCCGATGCCCTTCCGCACGGCCGCCCGCATCCGGCTGGTGAACGAGGCGCCGTCGTACGCCCTGGTCTGGTACGACATCAACTACAGCGAGGTCACCTCACACGCCGCCGATGTTCTCTACTTCCACGCCACCTGGAGACGCGACCTGGCGACGACGCCGGGGACGGACTTCGAGCTGCTGCCGCGTGTGCAGGGCCGGGGCCGCTATCTCGGCACCAACGTCGGCGTGATCGGCGGCCACGAGGCGTATCGCGGCACGTGGTTCGGCGAGGGCGAGGTGAAGGTGTTCCTCGACGGCGACACGACGCAGCCGACCCTGGCCGGCACGGGCACCGAGGACTACATCGGGACGGGCTGGGGACAGGGCCGCTACGCCGGGCGCTACTTCGGGTCGCTGGTGGCCGACGACGCGCGCGATCTGTACGCCTTCTATCGCTTCCATCTCGACGACCCGGTGTTCTTCCACCAGGCGTGCCGCGTCACGCTGCAGCAGATGGGCAACGCGCCGATCGCGAAGGTCCGGGCGATGCTGGCCGCAGGCGTCCCCGCCATCCCCGTGCTGGTGCTCGACCTGAAGGGCCAGAACGTGATGGACATGCGGACGACCGCGCCGGACATCCACCTGCTGCTCGACGCGCCGGGCCTGCCGCCGTTCACCGACGCCTCGCATCCCCAGGGCGGCGTCAACTACTACCGCAGCGACGACGTCTCGGCGACGGCGTACTTCTACCTCGATCGCCCCGAGAACGGCCTGCCGCCGCTGGCCCCGGCCGCACTCCGGATCCAGAACCTGAAGGACCGCGTGTGGACCGAGCCGCAGCGGTAAGGACCGGCCTGCAGGACACGTCCCGCGGCTACAGGAGGAAGCCGGCGATGGTCGCCGTGACGAAGTTGGCCAGCGTGCCGGCCATCATGGCCCGGAAGCCGAGCCGGGCGAGGTCGCTGCGCCGCTGCGGCGCCAGCGCGCCGATGCCACCGACCTGCATGCCGATCGAGCTGAAGTTGGCAAAGCCGCACAGCGCGAAGGTGGCGATCGTGAACGATCGCGGGTCCAGCGTCGCCTTCATGGTGCCGAGCTGCGAGTAGGCGACGAACTCGTTCAGCACCATCCGCGTGCCGAGGAGGTTGCCAATCGACCCGGCGTCCTGCCACGGCACGCCCATGCTCCACGCGATGGGCGCGAACACCCAGCCGAAGATCTGCTGGAGGCTCAGCCCGGCCAGCCCGAGCAGGGCGTTGACCAGGGCGATCAGGGCCAGGAACGAGATGAGCATGGCGCCGACGTTGAGAGCCAGCATCAGCCCTTCGGAGGTACCCCGGCCGGCCGCATCGATGATGTTGACGTCGGTGCGCTCGGTCTCCAGCGTGACCGACCCCATCGTCTCCGGCACCTGCGTTTCGGGGACGAACATCTTGGCCATCATCAGCGTGCCCGGCGCCGTCATGATCACGGCCGTCAGCAGATGCTGCGCCTCGATGCCGAACAACACGTAGGCCGCCATGATGCCGCCCGAGATGTGCGCCATGCCGGAGGTCATCACCGTCATCAGCTCCGACTGGGTCATCTTCGCGAGGTACGGGCGAATGGTGAGCGGCGCCTCGGTCTGCCCCATGAAGATGCTGGCCGCCACGTTGAGGGTCTCGGCACCACTCGCCTTCATCACGAAGCGCATGCCGACGGCGAACACCCGCACGACCAGCTGCATCACGCCGAGGTAGTAGAGGATGGCGAAGAGCGAGGCGATGAAGATGATCGTCGGCAACACCTGGAAGGCGAACAGCACCGAGTAGCGCGCGCCCTCCTCGCCGAGGGCCCCCGTCATCACACGCGGCCACACCGTCTTGTCGCCGAGCGGGCCGAAGACGAACGCCGACCCGACGCTGCCGAAGTCGAGCAGCCAGTTGATGCCCCGCCCCGCCGCCGCGAACGCATCACGCCCCGGCGTCGTCCGCAGCACGATCAGGGCGATGACGATTTGCAGACCGAGTCCCCACGCCACGGTCTTGCGGTCGATGGCCTTCCGATCGCTCGACCACGCGAACGCGATGGCGAGCAGGACCAGCAGGCCGACCAGCGACTGGACCTTCGGAGCACTGGCCACGTAGGCAATGCCCGCGGCCACCGCCGCCGCGGCCAGCATGCTGCCGAGAATGACGACGTCCTCCCGGCGCCACGGGGCGCGGGCGGGGGTCGGAACAGATGGGTGAGTCACAGCGCGCGAGTATACCTAAGCTGGTCCCTTGGCACGCGCATTGCTCGCGTCTCCCTCATGGCTGACGGGGGGGGCTCCGAGATGAGCTGGTGGCGCGACAGGTCGCTCACACTGGTGCTGCTGGCGCTCTTCGCGGTGTGCACGGCGGGCCAGGCCGTTACCGGCTGGCTCGAGTACAACGGGGAGCGTGAAGC
>LNFM01007402.1_pt1 | contig 17246 bp, 13 predicted proteins | sample 596031 | NCBI WGS metagenome assembly LNFM01 (sample SAMN04254537, study PRJNA301005) | activated carbon metagenome | isolation source: dual media filters at the Ann Arbor, Michigan drinking water treatment plant | place: USA: Ann Arbor | reverse complement strand
AGAAAGAAGAGAAAAAAGCCGAAGCCAAGAAAGAAGCCAAGGCCGAAGCCAAGAAAGACGAAAAGAAAGACGCCAAGAAGTAATCCGGCGCTTTTCAGCATGACCGAAAGAGCGGGCCGCGGCCCGCTCTTTTTGTTTCCCGTCGCCCACCGGTGACCGTGAGATCAGTCAACCGTCAGTCGAGCACGCAGCGCATCGGCGCCAATGCCCGCCAGATGGACCCGCTTGTCCCGCGATCCCGCGCCCGCGACCAGGGTGACTGATCGAAGCGGCAGGCCCGCCGCGCCCGCCAACACGCCGAGCAGCGCCAAATTGGCGCGACCGTCGATTGCGGGCGCCGCGACGGCCACCTTCAGCCGGCCGCCGTGCAGCCCGGCCACGCCGTTGCGCCGGGCGCCGGGCTGCACATGCACGAGCAGATCAACACCCTCGCTGGATGCGTTCAGCCAGGCCGGCCCGGCCGGCGCCTGCGTGCGAGAATCGCGCCCCGCTTTCTTCACCATCCGCTCATTCCCTTGAAGCCCGCGAACGATACGTTTCTGCGCGCGTTGCTGCGCCAGCCGACCGAGTACACGCCCCTGTGGCTGATGCGCCAGGCGGGCCGCTACCTGCCCGAGTACAACGCCACCCGCAAGCGCGCCGGCAGCTTTCTCGGTCTGGCCAAGTCGCCTGCTTACGCCACCGAAGTGACGCTGCAGCCGATCGAGCGCTATCCGCTGGACGCGGCCATCTTGTTTTCCGACATTCTCACCGTGCCGGACGCCATGGGCCTGGGGCTGTACTTCGCCGAGGGCGAGGGCCCGAAGTTCGAGCGCCCGATCCGCACCGAAGACGATGTCGCCAATCTCGCGGCCCCGGATCCGGAGCTTTCGCTCACTTACGTGCTTGATGGCGTCCGCGAGATCCGCAAGGCGCTGCAGGGGCGGATTCCGCTGATTGGCTTTTCGGGCAGCCCGTACACGCTCGCCTGCTACATGGTCGAAGGCGGCGGCTCGGATGATTTTCGCAAGATCAAGACCATGCTGTACGCGCGCCCCGATCTGCTGCACCGGATCCTGGCCGTCAACGCGCGCGCTGTGGCCGACTACCTGAATGCGCAAATCCTGGCCGGCGCCCAGGCAGTGATGATCTTCGACACCTGGGGCGGCTCGCTGGCCGACGGCGCCTATCAGGCGTTCTCGCTGGAGTACATGCGACAGGTGGTGAGCCAGCTGCGGCGCGAGCATGACGGCGTGCGCATTCCGTCGATCGTCTTCACCAAGGGCGGCGGCTTATGGCTCGAGCAGATTGCCGACACGGGCTGCGATGCAGTCGGCCTCGACTGGACGGTCAATCTCGGTCAGGCGCGCGCCCGTATCGGGTCGCGCTGTGCGCTGCAGGGCAATCTCGATCCGATGACTCTCTTCGGCGGCGATGCGGCGATCCGCAGCGAGGTCGCGCGCGTGCTCGACAGCTTCGGCCCGCCGCGGCGCGCAGACGGCACCTGGGACGGGCATGTCTTTAACCTCGGCCACGGCATTTCGCAGTTCACGCCGCCCGAAGCGGTGACCACGCTCGTCGACGCCGTGCATTCGCATAGCCGCCGGCAGCGCGGCTGAGTGCCCTGCTTGACCGTTGGCGGGTCGCTGCTGAGCCCACCTAGGGGGGCGCGAGTGCTTGCTTGCCGGGCAACGCGTGCGGTTGTTTTTGTTTGATCCGGGCTGCCCGGCGCCTTGACTTATTCACAAAATCGCGTTCAACCACGTCCGGTGCGGCTTGGCGCGTCAGAACCGCCCGCAAAGCATGGTTTTGTGTGGCAAGTCATTGATTTTTAAGAGGTGCAGTTTCTGGGGGCGCAGTACGAGTGGCGTCGGCGCACCACCATGGCGTGTCTGCATCGGCCGCTTTGGCCCCTTGTCCACAAAATTATCCACAGGCCGTACGCACTGAGTTCGGCATCGAAAAATCAGGCACTTAGGCGGCCCGACTCGCGCCCGTGCTTAGTTCATCCCGGGCGAACGGAGCGGATGTGTTTGCCAAGCTCATCGTAGATGCGCCGATCGAGCAGCCGCTCGACTACCGGCTCGCCGATGACGAGGCGCACGACGCACTCATCGGCAGCGTGTGCGTGGTGCCGCTCGGGCGGCGTGAGGTGATCGGCGTCATCGTCGCCATTGCGCCGACCTCCGAGATTGACGAGCCGCTGCTGCGCTCCGTGGTGAGGGTGCTGCGCGAAGTCGCGCCGCTATCGCCCGCGTGGCTGGCTCTGACGCGCTTCGCGGCCGAGTACTACCAGCAAGGCTGGGGCGAACTGGCGATTCCGGCCCTGCCACCCGCGCTGCGCGTGCCGCCGGGACCGCGCTTTGTTGGTTCACTCAAGCGCCTGCGCACCGCGCCTGCTGCGGCTGCTGCGCTGATCGACCCTGAGCCCAGAGTCACGTTGACGGATGATCAACGCGCGGCTTGTGCCGCGATCGATGCCGCGCACGGCTTCGCGCCGCTGTTGCTGTTCGGCGTGACCGGCAGCGGCAAGACGGAGGTCTATCTCGACGCGATGGCGCATCGCCTCGCCGCCGACCCGGCCGCGCAGGTGCTGCTGCTGGTGCCCGAGATCAATCTCACGCCGCAATTGCAGGCGCGCCTGCAGCGACGCTTCCCCGACGAGCCGTTGGTAACGATGCACAGCGGCCTGGCGGCGGGCGAGCGTTCGGCCGCATGGCTGGCCGCTCACGAAGGCCGGGCCCGTCTGGTGCTCGGCACCCGGCTGGCCGTGTTCGCCTCGCTGCCACGCTTGGCGATGATCGTGGTTGACGAGGAACACGATCCTTCCTTCAAGGCGGGCGACGGTGCGCGCTACTCCGCGCGCGACCTGGCGATCAAGCGTGCGCAGGACGAAGGCGTACCGATCGTGCTCGGCTCGGCCACGCCCTCGCTGGAGACCTGGTCGCGTGCCAGCGAGGGCCGCTACCGTCTGCTCGAGCTGCGCACGCGCACCTCGGGCACGGTCGACGAGGTGTCAGCGGCTGCCCGCGAGGTGTCGCCGAGCCGTGCGCCCGGCGACTGGCCGGTGCTGCAGACGATCGACCTGCGGACCCACCCGGCGCAGCAGGGCCTGTCCGAGCCGGTACGCCGTGCGTTGGCCCAGGTGCTCGAACGCGGCGAGCAATCGCTCGTCTTCATCAACCGGCGTGGCTACGCGCCGGTGATCTCTTGCGAAGCCTGCGGTTGGCTGTCCGGCTGCCCGCAGTGCGCGGTGTTTACGGCCTTTCACAAGACCGATGGCACGTTGCGCTGTCATCACTGCGGCTGGCAGGCGCGCGTGCCACGTGCCTGCCCCACGTGCGGCAACACCGACCTGGAGGCGGTTGGGCAGGGCACCCAGCGCATCGAAGAAGCGTTGCAGGCACTGCTGCCCAGCGCACGCGTGGCGCGTATCGACCGCGACAGCACGCGCCGCAAGTTCGCCGCCCAGGCCGCGTTCGACGCCGTGCACGCCGGCGATGTCGACGTTCTTGTCGGCACGCAGATGGTGTCCAAGGGCCACGACTTCCGCCGGGTCTCGCTGGTGGCGGTGCTCAATGTCGACGCGCAGCTGATTGCACCCGACTTCCGTGCGCCGGAGCGCTTGTTCGCCACCTTGCTGCAGGTGGCTGGTCGCGCTGGCCGCGCCGGCCTGGCCAGCCGCGTGCTGGTGCAGACGCGTTATCCGGACCATGCGTTGCTGGCGGCCGTTGCACGGCACGACTTCGCCGCCTTTGCGCGGCGCCAGCTGGCCGAGCGCCGCTCCGCTGCGCTGCCGCCGTTCGTTCACCAGGCGCTGCTGACGGCCGAGGGCCGCACGCTCGAGGCGCCGCTGGCGTTCCTGGCGCAGGCGCGCAGCCTCGCCGGTGAGCCGGAGTCAATCACCGTGTATGACCCGGTGCCGATGCCGCTGGTCAAGCTGGCCGGCATGCACCGCGCACAATTGTTGATCGAGTCCTCGCAGAGGTCCCGCTTGCAGGCCAGCCTGCGCGCCTGGCTGCCGCAAGTGCGTGCGCTCGGGCAAAGCTTCAAGCCGCGCGTACGGTGGCAGATCGAGGTCGACCCACAGCAGATCTAGCGCCTGCGTGCCGCGCGGCGCCCGCGCAAGCGGCGGGAATAAGCGCGTCGCCGAGCGTGTTGATGTTGGATTGCTCCGCGCCCGGTTATCGAGGGCGCGCCGAGAGTCAAATCAGTGCAGATCAGGACAAATCAGGACGATCATGGGGTTCAGTGCACCGACCCTCAAGCAGAACTGACCAGGTGGCGAGCGGCTTCTCCTCCGAACAGTTACACGCGCAGTTGCCGCGGCTGCGCCGTTACGCCCGTGCGTTGACCAACTCGCGCGAAGCGGCAGACGATCTCACGCAGGACACGCTCGAGCGCGCCTGGAACAAGCGCGCTCTGTGGAGCGACGGCGCCGAGTCGGCCCACCCCGCCAGCCTGCGCGCCTGGCTGCACGCGGTGATGCACAACGTCTTCATCAACGGCACCCGCAAGCGCCGGCCGGATGAGTCGCTCGACGACTTGCCCGACAGTGCCGACGCGCTCCGCCAAGACGGCGCCAGTGCCGAGACCCGTGCCGCCCTGCGCGACCTGCAGCGCGCCCTCACGCGGCTGCCCGACGAGCAACGCGAAGTCGTGCTTCTTGTCGGCCTTGAGCAGTTGTCGTACGCGGAGACCGCAGACGCGCTCGGCGTACCGATCGGCACGGTGATGTCGCGCCTTTCGCGCGGGCGCGAGCGCCTGCGCCAACTGATGGATGAACCTGCCGCAGATCAGCGGGCAGGCGGCCTGCGCCGGGTGAAGTGATGAGCACGAAGAACGTGAACGAAGACCAGTTGCACGCGTACGTCGATAACGCGCTTGCGGCCGACGAGAGGACCGCGGTCGAAGCGCATCTGGCCACGCACCCGGACGACGCTGCTCGCGTTCGCACCTATCAGGCGCAGAACCTCGCGCTGCATTGTCTGTTCGATCCGCTTCTGCAGGAGCCCCACGCATTCGATTTCGCTAGTGGACACCGCTTTCGCGCAAAGCGCTGGCGCCAGCCGCTGGCGCTGGCCGCCACGCTCGTGCTGGGCGTTGCGATCGGCGCCGCCGGCCAGCACTGGCTCACGCCGCCGCGGCAGGTGATGCCGATCGCGCGGCAGGCCGCGTTGGCGCACGCCGCCTACGTGCCGGAGGTGCGCCACCCGGTCGAAGTCGGGGCGCAGGAAGAGCAGCACCTGGTCGCCTGGCTGTCCAAGCGGCTGGCCGCACCGCTCAAAGCGCCCGACCTGCAGCCGCTCGGGTATCGACTGCTGGGGGGGCGGCTGCTCCCCACCACCGGTGAGGCGGGCGACGCACCGGTGGCCATGCTGATGTACGAGAACGCTCAGGGCAAGCGGCTGAGCCTGCTAGCCCGCCGTGCGGCGGCCAACACCGACACCGCGTTCCGCTTCTCCGCACAGGGCGCCACGCAAGTGTTCTATTGGATCGACGGCCCCTTCGGCTACGCACTGGCCGGTGATATCGGTCGCGACGAACTGGGCGTTCTCGCCAAGCGCGTCTACCAGCAACTCAATCCCTAAAGCCACGCTCTCTGAAACCACGCCGCTGACAGCGCGCAGAAAGACGAAGGGCTGCTTGCGCAGCCCTTCGATCCCGCGTGTCCAGCCTTGGCTGGGCGCTACTTCGCCTTGCCCACCAAGTACTCGACCGAACTGCGCAGATCCGCATCGCTGACGGTCATCGCGCCCCCCTTGGGAGGCATCACGCCTTTGCCCTTGATGACGCTCTGGGTGAGCGCATCCACGCCCTGCGCAAGCCGCGGCGCCCAGGCGGCCTTGTCGCCTGTCTTGGGCGCGCCCGCCACGCCGGCGATGTGGCAGGCCGCGCAGTAGGTGGTGTAGATCTTCTCGCCCACTGCCGAATCCGCCTTGGCGGGCGCGGCCGCTGCAACTGCCGCCGGCGCTGCGGCGGGAGCAGTGGCGGGGGCGGCGGCGGTCGGCGCGGCAGCAGTTGGTGCTGCTGGGGCGGCCGCAGGGGCAGCGGCAGGCGGGGCAGCGGCCGCTACAGGCGCAGCCGGTTCAGTGAACTTGCCGCCCGACTTGTTCCCCATGTAAGCCACCGCTCGCGCGACCTCCACGGGGTCGAGGCTGGCATTGCCGCCCTTGGCCGGCATGGTCTTGAAACCCTCGACCGCGTGCTTGACGAGCGTGTCGAACCCCTGAGCAAGGCGAGGCTTCCAGGCGGCCACATCCCCGGTCTTCGGTGCACCGGCGATCCCGGCCGTGTGGCAGGCGCCGCAGGCCAGGGTGTAGACCGCTTCACCGCCTTGCAGCGCGCGGCCCGCGCCGCCGCCCGTGCTGGCAACGACGACGCTGCCCACCGGGCGCAGCCGTTCCGCCACCGCTTCCGGTGTCATCGACGAGGCGCCGGCGCCTTCGCGCTTAGCACCCACCACGTAGGTCACCAGCAGGATGATGATCACAACAGGAACGATGAAAGACAGCGCCACCACGGTGATCAACTGCTGCGGCGTCTTGATGGGCGAATCGTGCTGCTCGGACATGCGTGAACTCCGGCGCGACCACGCAGCGAGTGCGTGGCTGAGCGTGTGCTTGACTACGGGGAAGGGGGCGTGCGGGCGGCGGATTATATCCGCGGGGTCGCGGCTGTCGGAACCTGTTGAGGCGCGCCGGAACGCACCCATGCCCTCGGTGTTTTCGATGGTGGTAGACAGGCGATGTGCAGCCGCTTGCAAGAGAAGGGCGACCGCGGTTGGACGCTGCCAGGGGCAGTCGGTATCCTGCGCACCTCACCGGGCAGCCACGCTGCCCACGGCGCCCGTAGCTCAGGGGATAGAGTATTGGCCTCCGAAGCCAAGGGTCGCAGGTTCGATTCCTGCCGGGCGCGCCAGCCTTCTCGCTACGAACACGTGTAGCTGCCAGCAACCACTCGGACCCGCGCGGCGCTGAAGCACAATGTGCGGACCTGGCCATCGAACACCACGTTCAGCCGGCCGAGCATCAGCCCGTTCCTCGTGCCGGCCTGACGAACAAAACCCTGTTCCTCGAAGCTCATCGTCGCGTTCTGCAGTACGCCGTGCGCGGTGAACTGCAAGCGTCGATCGGGTGCGGCGAAATCCCGCACCACCGGCTCGCCGTCGTCCAGCGCGCCGTTGTTGTTCAGGTCGCGGTAAAGCTGCCAGCCGCTCGACCAGTCACGCCCGACCTTGGGCGCGAGCACCACGCGCGTGCCGGAGGCGATCGACTCGCTGCGCCCGAGCTCGATCGTGAGCATCAACTCGGTCACCGCCGTGCCCAGCGTATGCCGCGACACCGCACTGCTCATCGACGGCAGCGCGGCCGTGGCCATGGTGGCGGCCACGGCGGTGGCGGTCAGCATCTCGATCAGCGTGAAGCCTTCGGCGTTGCGCATCTCATGTCCTCCGTGAAGATGGAGCGCATTGTCGACACTAGGCGGTGCGAGGTGAATGGGACGATTACGGCCGCAGAAGCCCGAAAATTCGTGCGATCTCCCGCGGATGCCGGCACCGACCCGACCAACCGACCGGATTAGCGCGCCCCAGCGTGTCGCCGTTCGTCGGCAGGGCATGGCCGGACAGTCCGGATCGGCTCGTCGCAACCGGTACGGGGACGAATAATCCTCAACGAACCACCGGAAACCTTATGTCGCGTCCTTGTTGTTCACTTAATGCCTCCATCGCGATCACCCAGCGTGTGCGTGGCTTCACACTCATCGAAGCCCTGGTGGTGATCACCATCTCTGCGATCCTGCTGGCTGTTGGTGTACCGATGTTCAACAGCACGATTGCGTCGATGCGTGCGTCTGAAGGCGCCAATTCGCTCATCGCGGCGTTCGATCTGGCGCGCGTTGAAGCGCTGCGACGTGGCACTACGGTTTCCGTTTGTCGTGTGACGGCGACTGACCCGAATGCCTGTGATGGCGCGGCGGCCGGAGGCTTTGCTGCAGGTGACTGGGCAGCGGGATGGATGGTATTTGCGGACCTCGCGGGCAGTGCGCAGGGTGTCTTCAATGCGGGTGTCGACGAGCGGATCCTTCTGCAGCCCCAGTTGAGTTCGGGCGGCGCCTCGCGCGTCGAAATCGCAGGCGTCGGCGCAGCGGTCGACGTCATCACTTTCGGACCTGCCGGCCTGCGGGTCGGCGCCGCCGCCGCGCTCCGGGTCGCTTATCCTCAAGCTGCTGTTGGTGCGGGCTACTCCTGCCGCACGGTTACGGTGGGCGCGGCGGGCCAAACCGAGGCAAGGCGGGTGTCGTGCTGAAGCCCGCGACCGCCGATCGGCAGCGTGGTTCGTCTCTGATCGAGGTGCTGATTGCCTTGGGTCTGGTCGCCGTAACCATGCTTGGTCTACTCGGGCTTCAGTTGCGCACGATGGGCTTACAGAAGGACTCGCTCGACCGCCGTGCGGCGGCGGTGCTGGTTGGTGGCTTTGCGGACCGTGTCGCAGTCAACTTCACGGCTTTCCGAGCAGGGGCCTACAACGGTCGTGCCTTGGGCCCCACCGACGCGCCACCCGCAAGCGGCGGTAGCACGGTCGGGTGTTCTGCGGGCGTGCCGACGCCGTGTACCCCTGTCCAAGCAGCCTTGCGCGAGTGGGAACTGTTTCAAATTGACGTCCGCAGTCGGTTGCCCGGCGGTGTCGCGTTCATCAACTCCACGGCGACCGATGCGGTCATCACAGTCGGCTGGCTCGATGCGCGTCGCAATGAAGAGGGCGCCGGTACCGATCCCGTTTGCGCTGTCGTCGGCCTCGCCGATGCCTACCGCTGCTACGCGGCGAGAGTGGCCCCATGACGACACTTCTTCCTTCGTGGCGGCAGCGAGGCCGAACACTGATCGAACTGCTCGTAGCGATTGCGCTCGGCCTCCTGATCCTCCTCGGCGTGGGCGGGCTATATCTCGCCTCAAACCAGAGCACACGTGCATCGAGCGAAGGCGCGTCCATCGAGAATCTTGGACAGGTCGCGTTGACGCTGATCGGCAATTCAATCCGGCGCGCGGGCTTCTCCGAAATCGCATCGACCGAGAGCGAGATCCTGTCGGAGAACATCCTGTTCCCGGGGCCGTTTATCCGGGCATGTCAGGGCGCGGCGTTCCTCAATGACAACGATCCGGCAGCCGGATGCGGCGCTCCAGTCGCCGGCGCACCAGACTCAATTGCGATCTGGTACCAGGCCGACAATCAGTTGGCAGCAGCGCAAGGGGCGACGGATGACTGTATCGGCAACGCGTCGGTGCAGCGCGAAGTGATCAACACGAACTTGAGGCCGCGGGTCAATGACATTCCTGTCGTCGGCAATCTCTTCTTCGTCGCCGGCGGAGAACTGAGGTGCCGCGGCGCGATCCCGGTCATACCGCCACCTGTCGGAACACCACTTCCGCCCCAACAGCCGCTCATTTCTGGTGTCGAGGACCTGAAAATCTTCCTCGGCTTTGACGACACACCAGGCGTCGGCGGTGACGCGCCGGTGGCGCGCACGGTGCGCGACGCAACGGCCATTCCGGTCGGCGGCTGGGATAGCGTCATCTCGGTCACGGTGTGCGTACTGATGCGGTCGACCGAACAGGGCGTGGCCGCGCAGGGTGCTGCTTCGACCTTCGTCCCTTGCCCACAGAACGCTGATCAAGCGGCTGGCAGGGCGGAAGTTGCGCCGGTACCGTCAGCTGACGGTCGCATCCGGCGGGCGTTCACGCAGACCTTCGCGGTCCGGCTCCGGACGCGGCCGAGTCCGTTGGAGGGCTGATGAAGATGGCGCGGAACACGCCCCTACCATGCGGAGAACGCGGCATCGTTCTGCCGGTGGTGCTCGTCATGCTTCTATTGATGACCGTCACCGTCACACTCTTGATGCGGCGTGGCACCGTGGATGAGCTTCTCGCATCCAACGTGCGCCAGATCACCACGCTCGACACGGCGGCCCAGCATGCGCTGCGCACGTGCGAGCGCCTGCTCTGGGCTGCCCCGCCGGGCGTCCCCGTCGCCGCCCCGGGTGATCCGCTTCCACCGACTGTTGTGACGGCCCCGGTCCGTGCGCCCGCCGCCGCGTCGCCGGCGCCGGCATGGCGTTCGGCCGCTAACGCCGACTGGGTCGCGCTTCCCCAGGCCGACTTCGACGATGACGGCAATCCCGCGACGCCATCGCCAGTGTCCGCCGCGGCGTGTCTTTTCGAAGATGCCGGTGTTGAACTTGAGCGCGTCAAGCGTGACGCATCGAACACTGCGACAGGCTTCAATCTAGACGACACCTGGCGCAAGTACCGCATCACCGCAGAAGTTCAAGGCCGCCTGGACTTCGCGGGGCGCCCGAACGCCTTCGGCCGAGCGCAGGCCGAGATCCGAATGAACGTTATTGCACCACCCAGCTGACGGCAGGAAGAAGACCATGACTCCAACCGTTCCAAACGCGAAAGCCGCTTCGCGCGAGCCCTTCATCAAGCGGTTCGCGCGCGCGGTGCTGCCGGTGCTCGTGACTACCACGACACTGCAGCCGCTTGCCTATGCCGCGCCGGTGCCGTCCGAGCTCAATCAGCGCCCCCTGTACATCGAAACGGCGGTCGATCCGAACGTGCTGTTCATTGTCGACGACTCGTTGTCGATGGAGGACATCCGCCTGCCGGTACCCGCGGGACTGAGCGTCAACGAAGACGCTGGCGGAAACGTGACGGTGCGGGGCCATGCGGTTGGTTGGTCGGTCGCCTCGTCGTGGTCGCTGTCGGCGCCAGTTAGCGTCAGCCGGCGCGACGACTGGATCTTGAAGTCGTCAGCACTGAATCCGCTGTACTACAACCCGGCCATCACCTATCGCCCTTGGAACGACAACGGGCGCATCGGCGCAGATAGCAGCATGTTCTGGCAGTCGCCGGTCGGAGAAAGGAGTGGAGCGGTTGACAACATCGTGGACCCGACCACGAGCTTCCGCTTCGGGATCACGCCGCATGACATGCGGTATGCGGGACCAAACTTCTCTACTTCGTCGGAGACACCGAACTTCGCTCGGCGCCTCGCAACCATCGGCGCCAATCCGCCGACAGTGCCTCTTTACTTGCAGGCGACGCGTCCGGGTAACGGCGGCTTCGCAGCACCCACTGATGGCGCCGGACGCAATCCGGACATCTTCTCGTCGCCGCAGCAACTCGTGACAGGTGCGCCGCAGTGTTCCGCGACACCGACCTCGCCGATCCTGACGACACTTGCTCCAACGGCAAGGATTGGCATCGCCCAGCCGACCACGCCACGTCTTGCGACGGCGCGTCCCAGTGCGGCCATCGCGGAGACCGCCCGGACAGATTCAACCCGCGCCAGCTCGTCGCGCCCGACGACCAATCGCAATGTCACCGCGCGGCCCACCACGACACTGACGACGACGCCGGCCGGTGTAACCGTGCGTGGCTCGACCGCACTGCAGACGTCGACGCGCGCCCTGACCACGCGGCCGTCGAGCGTAGTGCCGGCGACCACAGACCGCGTCACCTCGACCCGACCGGCGACCGCACCTCCGGCCACGACGAATCGCACAACGTCGAGTCGGCCATCAACGAGCGTGTCAGCCGACGTGACACGTACGACCTCCGCGATCACCATCGAGTACCGGCGTGAGACCGGCGTATGCGGTGCCGGCACATGGACCACATGGTCGACAACGCGAACCACGGGCTTCTGTACCGACCCGACCAGCGAAGGCTCCCGCACGGCGGCCATCGAGGAGCGCCGCACCTGCCCTTCAGGATTTTCCCCTGACGGATCGCCGACGACCGCAACGCAGTGCATCTCCAACTGTCCTGCCGGTTCCACCGCGTCCGGAATGATGTGCACGTACAGCTGTCCGGCTGGAACCAGCCGTATTGGTAACCAGTGCTACAGCGCGTGCCCAGGAGGTACGTCGGTCAACGGCGATCCAGCCACATCGACCCAGTGCATCTCCAACTGTCCTGCTGGAACCAACGCCACCGCGACGCAGTGCGTCGGCACCTGCGCCGCTGGAACCAATCTGATCGGCGGGCAGTGTTACGGCGCTTGCCCTGGTGGCACCGCCATCAATGGCGCGGCCACGTCATCGACTCAGTGCATTAGCACCTGTCCAGCCGGAACCACCACGACCGCAACGCAGTGTGTTGGGGGCACCTGCCCGGCCGGCACCAATCTGATCAGCGGGCAGTGCTACGCCGCATGCCCCGGCGGTACCACTATCAACGGTGCGGTCACCTCGTCGACCCAATGCATCGCAAACTGTCCGGCCGGTACGACCACCAACGGCAACATCTGTGAGTCCTGCCCCGGCACGTTCCCGAACCGCGTAGGCAGCATCTGCTACGCGAACTGCGCAGGCGCAGTGAATCCGTCCAACCCGGCGCAGTGCCTATCCTGCGCGAGTGGCACGCTTAACGCTGCGACGGCGCAATGCACGAGCTGTCCGGCGGGCTCGAATCTCATCGGCGGTACCTGCTACGCCGCCTGTCCAGGGGGTACCGAGTTCAGCGGCGGTACGGCCGCGACGGCGACCCAGTGCATCACGTCCTGCCCTACTGGCACAGGACTGTCACAAACTGCCACGCAGTGTCTTGGCGCCTGTCCGGGCGGATTCCCTAATCTGCTGACTGGAGCGTCGACCACCTGTTTCGCCGCGTGTCCTACTGGTACGAGTCAGGTGGGCACTGCGAATGCGACACAGTTCGGCACCTGCCGGACCAACTGCCCGACCGGCCAGACTGCCGTGAGCGCGACGCTCTGCCGCGGCACCTGTCCCGGCGGCACTAACCAGATCGGCACCTCGCCGGTGCTTTGCTACGGTGCCTGTCCTGGAGGCAGCACGCTCAATGGCGTGGCATCGGTAGCAACGCAATGTCTGAGTGATTGTCCGGCTGGTACGACCGCCAGCGGATCCGTGTGCCTCCAGGCCTGTCCCGCATCGCATCCCACCCTTATCGGCAGCCAGTGTTATCAGAACTGCCCGGCGACACATCCGAACGAAAACTCGGCCGATCGGACCCAGTGCCTTGCCGCGTGCCCCACCGGCGCGACACAAGTTGGCACCCAGTGCTCCGTATGCCCTGCCGGAAGCCTGCCATTCACGGGGGGTACCTGCTGTCCGAGCACTTCGCTCCGGCCGGCCGGCTGCCCGGCCGTTTTGCCGCCGGGCTTGACCTACTCGGACTGTGTCGCAGGACAGTACATGCGCGACTTCGCGCGTCCTGCTCCGGCGCACTACTTCGTGCATCTCGGCGGCGCGCGCGACGACCCAAACAACTACGTGCGCGTTGATATCAATCGTGACCGTGACGACATGACGTATCCGCGCGCCGGCACGCGTGCGGACTGCGCCAACCAGGGAACGCCTGGCGTTCCAGGTTCAGGCTGGTGCACATGGACAGAAGAGGCAAAGAATTTCGCCAATTGGTACACGTACTACCGCACGCGCCTCTTCTCGTCGATAGCGGTCAATGCCGAAACCTTATCAACGCTCACACCAGTCAACAACAACTTGGATCGTCTGCGCCTCGGCTACGGCTCGATCAACTACGTCGCCGAAGCCTTCGATCCATTCGACCCCGATTTCAACCCAGTCAATCCGCCTGCGCCAGGGGTTATCTCCAGCACGTGGGGCAAGCGCACGCTGCGCGACATCGACGGTGGCGGCAACCCGGGCGCACTGGTGCGCGGCGTACGACCGTTCACCGAGCTGCCGCGGACGGCGTATTGCACCTCTTTCGTCAACGGACGCTGCGTCGCTCGCAACAACGCTGCGAGTGATCGCCGCCAAGAGGTCTTCGACTGGCTGTTCAGCCTGCGGGCGACCGGGTCTACGCCGAATCGCGAGGCGCTCGATGCCGCTGGCCAGTACTTCCAGCGCGACAGTCGCACCGGCCCGTGGATCGATCCAGATGATCCGATTGGACCATGGTCGACAACGCGCGACCGACGCGAGGATGTGGTCTGCCGACGCAATTACACAATCCTGATTACCGACGGCGAATGGACCAACAACGCGTCCGGCTCGCAGCCGCTAGTCAGCGATTCGGCGCGCGTAAGTGCGCTGACGACAACGGGTCCGGCCATGAGCGCGCCGAGCCGTCCGAACTATCAGTACGTCCCCGCCAATGAGCCGCAGTTCTCCGGCAACGCTTCGGGCACCGGGACGTTGAGCGATATCGCGCTCTACTGGTGGCGGACCGACCTGCGCACCGATCTGGATAACAGCCTCCGGCTCCCCATTCCCGATCCGTCGAGGCCTTTCAACACCGCGTACTGGCAACACATGGTCCCGTACATCGTCGGCTTCGGCATCGAGGCGTCAATGGACACGGCGGCGACCCGTAGCGCGATTATCTCCAGCGCCCCGTATCCGGGAACGGGCAACGCCGTCGCATGGCCGGCGGTGAACCTGGATTCGCAGGTCATCACCGACCGCGATACAGGTCCTGTCAATTGCGGTTACGACGCGGCAACGAATCGGGCGGGTTGCGGCCGCGTGGATGACACCATGCGTGCCGCCCTGGCAGGGCGCGGCGACTTCCTTGCCGCCACGAACGTGCAGAGCCTGGCCGAGAGCACGCGCAACGCCTTCGAGGTACTCAACGACTCTGACGGTGCGCAGACCACCGTGACAGGCCGGTCAGCCTCACTGCGCACCGGCGATCGTGTGTATGCGGCATCGTTCAAGACGCGCGTGTGGACGGGGGCTGTCCAGTCATATGACGCGACCCAGTACTTCGATGCGCTTGAAAATGGGACGCCGCCGCCGTTCATCTCCTCGCGTTTTGATGCGCCGAGCGCTCGCAACATCCAGACGTCGATTTGCAGGAGCGGAGCGTCCTGCAGGCGGCTCTTTCCGAGCAACGACGCTGAAGTTGGCGCGCTGTCGGCGCCGCAGATCGCGGCCCTTCAGGGTCCCACCCCGCTGGGTCCGAATGACAGCCGTATGGCCCGATGGCTGCGAGGTGACGTCGCGCAGGAGGCGCGGTCTGGCACGGGGATCTATCGCAATCGGCCCGACGGTCAAATCATGGGAACGATCGTCAATTCGCAGCCGCTGTGGTCCAAGTTCCGCGACGACGGTTACGCGCCGGGCCGTGAACCTGCCGCAGGGGCAGGCGCGGCGTATCGCACTTACGTCAACAGCAACCGCACTTCGCGGCCAGCGCGCCTGTTCGTCAGCTCCAACGGCGGGATGTTTCATGCTTTCGACGTCAGTGGCGCGCCGGCGACCAACGCGAATTACATGATGGAGACGTTCGCCTATGTCCCGCGAGCGGCGTACGCCGGGCTGGGCGCGTTCTCCGCGCCTGGCTACAGCCACCGCTACCTTGTGGACGGGCCAGTTGTAGAAGGTGATTGGTGGAACGGCAGCCAGTGGCGGACCGTCGCGATCGGAACGACTGGCGCAGGTCCCAAGGGGATCTACGCGATCGATGTGACCGGCAACAGCGCGCAAGTCATGTGGGACATCGACGTCGCCGACGCAGCCACTGCGCCGGCAGCGGAGAATTTGCGCGACATCGGGCACATCCTGCAGCCGGGTGTGATCGGCCGTGCGCCAGACGGACAGTGGTACTACTTCGTCGGCAACGGCTACGAGAGCATCGACGACAAAGCTAAGCTGCTGGCGATCAATGTCGCCACCGGCGACGTGCGCGTGATCGATACCGACAACACCGGTACCGCAACAGCGGGCGGCACCAATGGTCTCGGCGGCGTGACCCCGGTGTACGACGGCGCGCGCAACATCGTGCAGATCTATGCCGGCGACCGGCAGGGCCGGTTGTGGAAGTTCAATCTCAACACCTGGACTAGCGCGCGCCTTTTCACGGCGACCAACAGCACCAGCACCGTACAGCCCATCAGTGCCGCACCTCGGCTGACCCCACACCCCAAAGGCGGACGCATGATCGTTTTTGGTACGGGTCGCGCGCACGAGCGTGCCGACATCAATGACACCAGCGAGCAGACTGTCTATGGCGTGTGGGAGAAGGAGCCCAACGCCGCTACCGTGACGCCGGTCGCGCGCAACCAGCTGCAGCAGCTGACACTCGGCGAGCAATCTGCCGGCGGCCAGCGCTTCCGCGAGATTCGTGGAACCGGCAACATCAGTTGGGACGCGGGCGGTGATCTAGGCTGGTACTTCGACCTCACGATCGGTAGCGGCGGTGGCGAGCGCGTCGTGGCCGCTCCCGTCGAGAGTTTCGGTTTCGTCAACGTCACCACGTTCGAGCCGAGCGAGAACAACGATCCCTGCCTCGGTACCGGCCAGTCCTTCTTTTACCGGCTCGATATCCAAAGCACGTTCTCGCGGGCGCCGTTCTCGAACGTGGGGGCGGTCGCCAGCCTGCCGGGCGCAGTGAACCGCAGTCTGATCGTCGGCAGCGAGGTCGGCGAAGGCTTGCTGACCCAGTTGCAACCGATACTTCGACCGCAGACCGGTACGCCGCCTGCCGGCGCGTCGACGTCACTTTCTCAAGCCGACACAGCTAACCTCGCGAATCGAAACGCCAGCGCCAGCACGAATCCGTGCCTGCAGCAGGTGGCCGGCGGCCAGAGTGCCAAGGCGAGGCCGGTGAGTAGTCCGTTCCTGAACTGCCCGCTTGTGCCCATGCGGACATGGCGCGATCTGCCGCGTGGCCCACGATGAGGAAGGGGCGCCTCGTGCCGCAATATCGCCACACTCCTGGCTTCACGCTGATCGAGGTGATCATCGTGATGGCGATCCTGGCCATCCTGGCTGCGATCGCCATCCCGAACTACACCGAATACATCCAGCGTGGCCGGCGGGCCGACGCCAAGGCGCAGTTGCTCCAAGTGGCGCAATGGATGGAAAGGTTCCGCACTGAGAACAACCGGTACGACCAGACGCTCGCAGGAGCGCCCATCGCGCTCCCGGCGGGCTTCGCGCGTTCGCCAGCTACCGGCGCAATTGACTACAACGTCGCCCTAACGGCCGTCGGCTTCGCGAACTACACCGTGACCGCCACGGCGACCGGTCGCATGGCTACCGACTCCTGCGGCAACTTCACGGTCAACAATCTTGGACAGCGCCAAGTCGTCATCGGAGGCACGCCCTACGCGCCTGGGACAGCGCAGTACGAACGTTGCTGGGGACGTTGAAGCACGATCGTTTTGCTCAACTCAACACCAGGCCCGCTTCGGCGGGCCTTTTTGTTATCTTGCCGCCATGACGACTGAACCGACCCCCACCGACATCACCGTGCACAGCGCCTCGCGCGTGTT
>LNFM01020750.1_pt1 | contig 17249 bp, 20 predicted proteins | sample 596031 | NCBI WGS metagenome assembly LNFM01 (sample SAMN04254537, study PRJNA301005) | activated carbon metagenome | isolation source: dual media filters at the Ann Arbor, Michigan drinking water treatment plant | place: USA: Ann Arbor | reverse complement strand
TGAAGGACATGGACAGCAAGATGATCAACTCGGTCATGCGCGGCGTGTTCCTCAAAGACCCCAACCTGCGGCGCGAATTCCTCTCGCTCATCCCGCGCTGAATTTTTCGCGCTGAACTCATCGACCGTCCAGAAGAAGAACACCATGCTCGTCCGCCTCCTCTACGTCAGCCGCGCTGTCGAAAAAGACTCCCCCCGCTTGATCGAATCCATCCTGGAATCCTCGCGTTCGCACAACATGGGCAACGGCATCACCGGCGTGCTGTGCTACGGCGGCGGGGTGTTCCTGCAGGCCATTGAAGGCGGGCGCAGCGCGGTCAACAAGCTCTACAACCACATCGTGGCCGATGTGCGTCACACCGGCGTGGAGCTGCTGCACTACGAAGAGATCACCGAGCGCCGCTTCGGTGGCTGGACCATGGGCCAGGTCAACCTGTCCAAGCTCAACACCTCCATCGTGTTGAAGTACTCCGAGAAGCCCGAGTTCGACCCGTACGCGGTGTCGGGCAAAGTCTCCCTCGCCCTGCTCGAAGAGTTGATGGCCACCGCGAGCATCATTGGCAGGGCTTGAGCAGAACGTGACTCCCTCGCTCCTCGGCTGCGACTTCACCAGCGCGCCGAGCCGCCGCAAACCGATCACGCTGGCCACAGGCCGTACCGACCGCAACCGCGTCGTTTTGACCGGCGTGGAGCGTTTCGACGCACTCGATGCCTGGCTGTCCCGGCTGGCCGCACCCGGCCATTGGGTGGGCGGTTTCGACCTGCCGTTTGGCTTGCCGCGCGAGCTGGTCACCACCTTGGGCTGGCCGACCGACTGGGCCGCCTGCATGGCCCACTACGCTGGTCTCAGCCGCGAGGCCATCCGCGATGCGTTCGCGGGCTTCTGCAACGCGCGCCCGGTGGGGGGGAAGTTTGCCCACCGCGTCACCGACGGGCCCGCCGGCTCCAGTCCGAGCATGAAGTGGGTCAACCCGCCAGTGGCTTTCATGTTGCACGCGGGTGTGCCGCGCCTGATCGCGGCCGACGTCACGCTGCCCGGCCTGCGCTTGGGCGATCCCGCGCGCGTGGGCCTGGAGGCCTACCCCGGCCTGCTCGCGCGCAGCGTGCTCGGCACCGCTTCGTACAAAAGCGACGACAAGGTGAAACAGACGCCCGACCGCCTGATCGCGCGCAAGACACTCATCAACGCGCTCGAAAACGGCCAGGCGCCTCTGCTGCAAGCCTGTGGCCTGCGCCTGAAGCTGACCCACGCACAGCGCGATGCACTGGCTGACGACGCCAGCGGTGACAGCCTTGATGCGGTGCTCTGCCTGCTGCAAGCCGCCTGGGCGCAGGTGCAGCACGAGGCAGGCCACCCACGCTGGGGCCTGCCCGAATTTGATCCGCTCGAAGGCTGGATCGTGACCGCCTGAATCGTTTGTGCGCTTCAACCCGCGCGACAGTGCGGGCACGCTCGTGTGCCTAGAATCAGTCGTGTTCGGCCTTGTGCTGGACACAAGCGTTCTCAGGGCGGGGTGAAACTCCCCACCGGCGGTGATGGCGGCGTGGCGACACGACCGCACGAGTGCCGCGAGCGCCCATGCCATGACTTGTTCATGGCATGGGGTCAGCAGACCCGGTGGGATCCCGGGACCGACGGTCACAGTCCGGATGTCAGAGAGCGAGCCAGGCGTCCGTTGCGTTGCGCGCAGCGGTGCGCGTGCGCTTGTGCGCCCTGATTTGTTGGCCTCTCTGCCTCTGGGACACCATGAATCAGACCGAATCTTCTCCCCTTCCCCAACTGCCCGCCGCACTGCGCTTCGCATTTGTTGAAGCCTCGTGGCACGCCGACATCGTTCACCAGGCCCGCGACGCGTTTTTTGCTGAAATGGCACTGGCCGGTTTTGGTGTTGACGCCATCGACGTGTTCGATGTGCCCGGCGCGTTCGAGATCCCGCTGCATGCGCAACGTCTGGCTCGCTCCGGCCGCTATGCCGCCGTGGTGGGCAGCGCGCTGGTGGTGGACGGCGGCATCTACCGCCACGACTTCGTGGCGCAGACCGTGGTGCAGGCGCTGATGGACGTGCAGCTCGACACTGGCGTGCCCATGATCTCCGCCGTGCTCACACCGCACCATTTCCACGAGCATGTTGAACACCGCAAATACTTCATGCGCCACTTTGCGGTCAAAGGCACCGAAGCCGCGCAGGCCTGCCTGCAGACGGTGGCCGGGCTGCTGCGCTTGCAAAGCATGCTGCCGGCCTGAGTTGGCCAGGTCGCGTGTAAGGCTTTCGTCTCTGGTCAGACGAACCTGGGTCACCTGAAGGAAACAGCCCATGCCTGCCACCATTGCCACTTCTCCCCGCCGCAAGGTGCTGCTCCTGGCATCGCACGCGCCTGCCTTGCTGCTGGGCTTTGGTGCCGGCATTTACGCCTTGCCCATCCTCACCGCACCGCCCGGGCCGAGCGCCGAAGAGGTGGCCCAGGCCGTGGTGGGCGGCATGTACAGCGGCGAGTTCCGCCGCGACCTGAAGGGCAGCGATCCCTTGCACTGGGGCGAAGGCACGGTGACCCTGAGCCCGCAGCAGGTGGTGTTCACCGGGCGGCTGGCCCCCGGACCCGACTACAAGCTGTACCTGTCACCCGAATTCGTGGAGACCGAGGCCGATTTCAAGCGGCTCAAGTCGACCATGCTGCGCGTGGGCGATGTGAAGACCTTCGAGAACTTCATCGTGACCTTGCCGGAGGGCACAGACCCTTCACGTTTCACCAGCGTCATCGTCTGGTGTGAGACGTTCAGCCAGTTCATCACCGCTGCGCAGTACCGCGAGCCAGGCTGAGCTTCAGCCGCAATTGATGCATCATCGTCCCCTGCGCTGCGTCTGGGCTGTTTTGGCCCGGCGACGGAAGCGCACCCTCACGGAACGGAAACCCTCATGAACACAGCCAAACTGGTCGGCATCATCCTCATCGCCGCAGGCGCCATCGGTCTGATCTACGGCAGCTTCAGCTACACCAAGGACACCTCGGCCGTGAAGCTGGGTCCGCTGGAACTCACCGTGAAAGAAAAGGAAACCGTCAACGTCCCGGTGTGGGCTGGTATCGGCGCCATCGTGGTCGGTGCTGCGCTGCTGGTGATGGGCGGCAAAAAGGGCTGATGGCCTGGGCCTCTGTCTTTTAGCCGATGCCGCGCAAGCAGCTCGCTCCACCGCACTCCCCCAAACCATCCACCACGCCGCCAACCTGCGCGGCGAGTTGGATGGTTTCGCGTCTCTGGACGCCCTTTGAATTTCAACGCGAGGTCTGGTCGGCCATCGGCGCCGGCCAGAGCGGTCTGCTTCACGCCACCACCGGCTCTGGCAAGACCTACGCGGTCTGGCTCGGCCTGATCGAACACCTTCTCCAGTCCCTGCCAGCCAACAAACCTGTACCGCTCACGGTGCTGTGGATCACGCCCATGCGCGCTCTGGCGGCCGACAGCGCGGCGGCCCTGCGAGTTCCGATGGCTGATCTCGCGCCGGGGTGGACGCTGGGCCTGCGCACCGGTGACACGCCCAGCGCGGAGCGGGCCCGGCAAGACCGGCGCTGGCCGACGGTGCTGGTCACCACGCCCGAATCCCTGTCGCTCCTGCTCGCGCGCACCCACGCGCCTGATGAGCTGGCCGGCGTGCGCGCCGTTGTGGTGGACGAGTGGCACGAGCTCATTGGCAGCAAACGCGGCGTGCAGGTGCAGCTGGCGCTGGCGCGGCTGCGGCACTGGCAGCCCGGTTTGCAGGTGTGGGGCATGAGCGCGACGCTGGGCAACCTCGACGAAGCCCTGCAAGTGCTCTGTGGCCCGAACAACGCGCAACTGGTGCGCGGGCGCGTGGACAAGGCGCTGGCCATCGACACGCTGATCCCGCCCGAACCCGGGCGTTATTCCTGGGCGGGTCACCTGGGCGCGCGCATGCAGGAGCCGGTGGTTCGAGAGCTGGAAACCGCGAGCACCGCGCTGGTGTTCACCAACACGCGCAGCCAGGCCGAGATCTGGTACCAGATGTTGCTCGCCCTGCGGCCCGACTGGGCCGGGCAGGTGGCCTTGCACCACGGCAGCCTGGACAAGGCCGTGCGCGAGTGGGTGGAGCAGGGGCTGAAGTCCGGGCAGCTGAAGGCCGTGGTGGCCACGTCTTCGCTCGACCTCGGGGTCGACTTTTTGCCGGTCGAACGTGTGCTGCAGATCGGTTCTGCCAAAGGTGTGGCGCGCCTGCTCCAACGCGCCGGGCGCAGTGGCCACGCACCGGGACGGCCCAGCCGCATCACACTGGTGCCCACCAACACGCTGGAGCTGGTGGAGGCCGCTGCCGTGCGCGAAGCCGCACTGGCCGGGCGTGTGGAGAGCCGGCGCAGCCCCGAGCAACCGCTCGACGTGTTGGTGCAGCACCTGGTCACCGTCGCGCTGGGTGGCGGCTTCAGGCCCGACGACCTGTTCGCCGAGGTGCGCGGCGCGTTCGCGTACCGAGAGCTCTCGCGGGAGTCATTCGACTGGGCACTGGCCTTCTGTGAACGCGGCGGCGAGAGCCTGAACGCCTATCCCGACTACCACCGCATCCAGCCCGACGACGCCGGGGTGTACCGCGTGCCTGACACGCCGCAGGGCCGCGCCACCGCGCGCCGCCACCGGCTGGGTGTGGGCACCATCGTGAGCGACGCGTCGCTGCAGGTGAAGTACCTGAACGGCGGGCGCATCGGCTCGATCGAAGAAGGCTTCATTGCGCGCCTGCGCAAGGGCGACTGTTTCGTGTTCGCCGGGCGCCTGCTCGAATTCATCCGTGTGCACGAGATGACGGCCTGGGTGAAAAAGGCCGTAAAGACCAAGGGCGCCGTGCCCTCGTGGCAGGGCGGCAAGATGCCGCTGTCCACCGAGCTGGCCGACGCCGTGCTGGCACAGATGGCGTTGGCCGCCCATGGCCGTTTCGAGTCGCCCGAAATGCAGGCGGCGCGCCCCATGCTTGAGGCGCAGGCCCGTGTCTCGCGCCTGCCCAGACCGGGGGAGCTGCTGGTTGAACACATGCCATCACGCGAAGGCCACCACCTCTATCTGTACCCCTTCGCCGGGCGCCATGTGCACCTGGGGCTGGCGAGTTTGCTGGCCTGGCGGCTCGCGCGCGAGCAGCCCAACACCTTCAGCCTCTCGGTCAACGACTACGGCCTGGAGCTGCTGAGCAGCGAGCCGGCGGACCTCACCCGCCTGCTGGATCGCTCGGTGTTTGCGCCAGACGATCTGCTGGAGCACGTGTTGGCGTCGCTCAACGCAGGTGAGCTGGCCCAGCGGCGCTTTCGCGAGATTGCGCGGGTCGCAGGGCTGGTGTTCAGCGGCTACCCGGGTGCGCCCAAGAGCCTCAAACAACTGCAGGCCTCCAGCGGGTTGTTCTTCGAGGTGTTCCGCAAGTACGACCCGGGCAACTTGCTGCTGGGTCAGGCCGAGCGCGAGGTGCTGTCGCAGGAGCTGGACATTGACCGCCTGCGCAATTGCCTGCAAGGCATGGCCACCCACGCCCTGCACAGCGTGGCGCTGGAGCGCCCGAGCCCGATGAGCCTGCCGCTGATGGTGGAACGGCTGCGCGAGCGCCTGAGCACCGAACAACTCTCCGCGCGGCTGGACAAGCTGCTGCGCGACATCGACAAGGCGAACGCATGAAGCCCTGGTGGGTGAGCTTGGGAATGGCACTCCTGGTCCTGAGCGCCAGCGCTCAGGAGTTTCCGCGGCGGGACGAGGTCTACAGTGCGCGCGTCAGCCGCGTGTTCGACGGCGATACCGTGTGGGTGAAACCGCTGGCCGGTGGCCCGTACCGAAAGCTGCGCCTGGAAGGCATCGACGCGCCCGAGATCTGCCAGAGCGGCGGCAAGGCGTCACGCGATGTGCTGGCGCAGCGCGTGCTCAACCAGGTGGTGGAGGTGCGGGTTCGCGCGCAGGACGACTATGGTCGGGGTATTGCACGCATCGTGCACCAGGGTGACGACGTGGCGGCCTGGATGGTGTCCGCAGGGCAGGCCTGGTCGTACCGCTGGCGGCGCAGCCTGGGGCCGTTCGCCGAGGAAGAAACCGTTGCACGCGCCCAAAAGCGAGGCGTCTTCAAGGAGGCTGCACCCGAATTGCCTCGCGACTTTCGCAAGCGCCACGGGCCGTGCCCGATGCCGCCGCGCGGCTGAATTCGGGCGCTTGAATCAGTGCGGGGCGCCGCAGACCGCGCACTGCGGGTTCTGCGGCAAGGTGATTTCGTTGAACGCCAGGTCGCGCCCGTCCAGCATGAGCAGCTTGCCCGTGAGGCGTGAGCCCAGGCCAGTGAGCAGCTTCAAAGCCTCGGCCGCCTGCATGGTGCCCACGATGCCCACCAGCGGCGCGAACACGCCCATGGTCGCGCAACGGGTTTCTTCGAGGTCGGCCGATTCGGGGAACACGCAGGCGTAACAGGGATTGCCAGGCGTGCGCGCGTCGAACACGCTGAGCTGCCCGTCCATGCGGATCGCAGCACCTGAGACCAGCGGCTTGCGGTGTTTCACGCAGGCGCGGTTGATGGCGTGGCGGGTGGCGAAATTGTCGGTGCAGTCGAGCACCACATCGGCCTGCGCAACGAGTTCGCCGAGCAAGGCCTCGTCGGCCCGCTGCACGATGGGTGTGACCCGCACATCGGGGTTGATGGCAGCAATGGCCTCCACAATGGATTCGGCTTTGGGATGACCCACCCGCGCGAGGTTGTGGGCGATCTGGCGCTGCAGGTTGGTCTCGTCCACCACGTCGTGGTCCACCACGGTGATGCGGCCCACGCCGGCGCTGCCCAGATACAGCGCCACCGGAGAGCCCAGGCCACCGGCGCCGATGATCAGCGCGTGCGAAGCCAGCAAGGCCTCTTGAATGTGGCGCGAGTAGCGCAGGAGCTGTGCGTCGTCCAAAAGCATCACAGCGGGCTGTCAGCCCGCTGTGTCCTCAGTTTTCTTTTTTCTCTTCGACCCGCACCGTCTGGCTCTTGCTGACCATGACCGGGCGACCCTTGAGCTGGTTGATGGCCTGCATGAGCTGGAAGTCCTTCTCTGTGCCGAATTCCGGCACCAGGCGCTGGCCCGGATTCTTGCGGGCTTCTTCTTCCAGCCGCTTGCGCGCCACTTCACGCTCTTCGCTGCGTGCCTGTTCGGCAGCGCGGGCGGCGTCCGTCATCGGTGTGGCGGCCGCCCGGGCGTCCTTGCCGTTGGTCAGGCTGTTCTGCAGGTCGGCTTCGCGGGTGCGCAGCGCGGCAAACACATTGCCTTCCAGGGTTTCGTCCACCAGCACGTCGGGCACGATGCCCTTACCCTGGATGGAGGTGCCCAGCGGCGTGTAGTAACGCGCGGTGGTCAGCTTCAAGCCGGTGTCGGGGCCGAGCGGGCGCACCGTCTGCACCGAACCCTTGCCGAAGGTCTGACTGCCAATGATGGTGGCACGTTTGTGGTCTTGCAGGGCACCGGCCACGATCTCGCTCGCCGAGGCCGAACCTTCGTTGACGATCACCACCAGCGGCACACGCTTGAGCGCACCCTTGGTGTTTTCGGTCAGGCGCTTGATCGGATCGTTGCCGCCGCGGCGCAGGTAGTGCTGCGGCACCGCCTTGTAGATGAACTTGCTGTCTTCGAGCTGGCCGTTGGTGGACACCACGGTCACGTTTTCCGGCAGGAAGGCGGCCGACAAGGCCACGGCCGCGTCGAGCAGGCCACCCGGGTCGTTGCGCAGGTCGAGCACCAGACCCTTGAGGTTGGGCTCGGCCTTGTAGAGGTCTTCCACCTTGCGGGCGAAGTCTTCGATGGTCCGTTCCTGGAACTGCGACACACGAACCCAGGCGTACCCCGGCTCCACCACGCGTGATTTCACACTCTGGGTCTTGATTTCTTCGCGGGTGATGGTCACCGGGAAAGTGCGGTCCTCGTCCTTGCGGAAGATGGTCAACAGCACCTTGGTTCTCGGCTCGCCACGCATGAGCTTGACCGCGTCGTTGATCGACAGGCCTTTGACGTTGGTGTCGTCGATCTTGGTGATCAGGTCATTGGTCTTGAGGCCGGCGCGGAACGCGGGCGAGTCTTCAATGGGCGAGACCACCTTGACCAGGCCGTCTTCCATGGTGATCTCGATGCCCACACCGACGAAACGCCCACTGGTGCCTTCGCGGAATTCCTTGAACGACTTCTTGTCGAAGTACTGGGAATGCGGATCCAGGCTGGCGACCATGCCGGAGATGGCTTCGTTGATCAGCTTTTTCTCATCCACCGGCTCCACATAGTCGGTCTTGACCATGCCGAAAACGGCAGCGAGCTGCTGCAACTCCTCCAGCGGCAAAGGCGCGAGCGTGCCGCGGGCCACCGCTTGAAGCTGCACTGTGGTCAGCGCACCGGCGACCGCACCAATGGCCACCCAGCCTGCAATTTTCAGCTTGTGACTCACCTGTTTTGCCATTGAATGTCCCCAGTAATGACGCCCATGCCGGACAACCCGACGGCGGATCAATATACACCTATGAGCATGGGGAACCGGTTCGGTTCCCCAATCACCAGACCGCCGTTCAGGCCTTGCCCTGGGCGGCCACCGCAGCCGCCGCGCGGGCCGCCGCTTCGGCGTCGCCCAGGTAGTAACTTTTGATCGGTTGGAGGTTGGCGTCGAGCTCGTAGACCAGCGGAATGCCGTTGGGGATGTTGAGGTTGACGATGTCGGTCTCGGAGATGCCGTCGAGGTATTTCACCAAGGCCCGGATGCTGTTGCCGTGGGCGGCCACCACCACGCGTTTGCCGGCCTTGATGGCGGGCGCCATGGCCTCGTTCCAGAACGGCAGCACGCGGGCCACGGTGTCTTTCAGGCATTCGGTGAGCGGGACCTCCTCGGGCTTGAGGCGGTCGTAGCGGCGGTCGCCGCGCTCGCTGCGCGGGTCGCCCAATTCCAGCGAAGGCGGCGGCGTGTCGTAGCTGCGCCTCCAGACCAGCACCTGGTCGTCGCCGTATTTTTTGGCGGTATCGGCCTTGTTCAGACCTTGGAGCGCACCGTAGTGGCGCTCGTTCAGGCGCCAGCTGTGCACCACCGGCAGCCAGGTGCGGTCCATCTCGTCGAGCACGTGCCACAGGGTTCGCGTGGCGCGTTTGAGCACGCTGGTGTAGGCGAGGTCAAAGTCATAACCCTCGGCCTTCAGCAGGCGGCCGGCGGCCAGCGCCTGGTTCAGCCCGGTGGGCGTGAGGTCGACGTCGGTCCAGCCGGTGAAGCGGTTTTCCAGGTTCCAGGTGGATTCGCCGTGGCGAATCAGGACGAGTTTGTACATGGGGAAGGGGGTGGCGTTGGTGGGGCGGGGCGGAGAAAAACCGGTGCTCCGCACGGCGAAGCCGGCACAGGGCAGCCCGCCATTCTAAAATCCCGGGTTTCTTCATCGATAACTGGATTTTGCTGGCCGTGGCGTTCTCGTCGGGCGCCATGCTGTTGTGGCCCACGGTCTCGGCCGGATCGCGCGCCGGCTCTCTGAACACGACGCAAGCCGTGCAACTGATGAACCGCGACAAGGCTGTGGTTGTGGACGTGAGCGAGCCGGCCGAATTCGCCGCCGGCCACGTGATCGGCGCCAAGAACGTGCCTTTGGCCGAATTCGAGGCCAAGCTGCCCGGCACGGTCAAGAACAAGGCCACCCAGCTGATCCTGGTGTGTGCCAACGGTTCCAGGGCCAACCGGGCCGTGGCACTGGCCAAAAAATTGGGCTATGAGAACGCGCAATCCCTGACGGGTGGCATGGGCGCGTGGCGCGCCGCCAGCCTGCCGGTGCAAAAAGCCTGATCATTTCCTGATAGTTTTATTGAACCGACAGGAAATCCGCATGGCCAAAGTCAAGATGTTCACCAGCGCTTACTGCCCTTATTGCAGTTCTGCCAAGGCGCTGCTGCAAAGCCACGGCGTGGCCGACCTGGAAGAGGTGTTTGTCGACGGGCAGCCCGAGTTGCGCGCGCAGATGAAGGCCATCACGGGCCGCACCAGCGTGCCGCAGATCTTCATTGGCGAGCAACACGTGGGCGGTTGCGACGACCTGCACGCACTGGATGGGCGCGGTGGTCTCGTGCCCATGCTGCAGGCCTGAGTCACAAACCAGTGCCCGCCGCGGGAACGCTCCCCCGGCGGGTTTGTTTTTTCAACGCATTCTTCGAGACAACACCATGGCAGAAAACCAGGAACCCACCTTCCAGATCCAGCGCGTCTACCTGAAGGAAGCGTCGCTCGAGCAACCCAATTCGCCCGCCATCCTGCTGGAGCAGGAACAGCCCACGGTGGACATCCAGCTCGGTGTGGAAGCCAATCCGGTGGCCGATGGCGTGTTTGAAGTCTGTGTGACCGCCACCGTGACGACCAAGATCAAGGACAAGACCGTGTTCCTGGTCGAAGCCAAACAGGCCGGCATCTTCGAGATCCGCAACCTGCCGCAGGAACAGATGGGCCCGATCATGGGCATCGCCTGCCCGCAGATCGTGTATCCGTACCTGCGCAGCAACGTGGCCGACATCATCCAGCGCGGCGGTTTTCCGCCCGTGCACCTGGCGGAAATCAACTTCCAGGCCATGTACGAGCAGCAGCAGGCGCAGGCCGCCGCCGACGCGCCGCGCATCGTCACGCAATAAGGCCTTGCCCGGCACCGGTTCGATGAACATCGTCGTGCTCGGCGCGGGTGCCTGGGGCACTGCGCTGGCCATCAGCGCGGTCCGTGCGACGGACATGCATCGACGTGTCAGCCTGTGGGCGCGCGATGCGCAGCAAGCCGCCGACCTGCAGCAGCACCGGGAAAACCGCCGCTACCTCAGCGGGGTGGTGATTCCGGAGACCGTCCTGATCGCCACCGGACCGCTGGGCAGCGGTTCGCCGCTGCTCGTTGGCGCCGATCTCGTGATCGTCGCCACACCCATGGCGGGGCTGCGCGCCATGTTGACGCTGCTCGCTGGTCTGCGCGTGCCCGTGGCCTGGCTGTGCAAGGGGTTTGAGGCACCCACGGCACCTGTCGGCGGCTTGCTGGGCCACGAGGTCTGCGCCCAGGTTGCGCCCGATTTGCGGGCGGGCGTCTTGAGCGGGCCGAGCTTTGCACTGGAAGTGGCCCACGGCCAGCCCACCGCCCTGGTGGCCGCCAGCGAACATGCCCAGGTGCGCGACGTCCTGGTGGCGGCGTTTCACAGCCCCACGCTGCGCGTGTACGCGAACGACGACATCGTGGGCGTGGAGGTCGGCGGGGCGGTGAAGAACGTGCTGGCCATCGCCACCGGCCTGTGCGACGGCCTGGGGCTGGGCATGAACGCGCGCGCTGCGCTCATCACCCGTGGTCTGGCCGAAATGACCCGGCTGGGCCTGGCGCTGGGTGCCAAGGCCGAAACCTTCATGGGCCTTCACCGCCACCGGCGACCTCTCGCGCAACCGCAAGGTGGGCCAGTTGCTCGCGCAGGGCATGAACCTGCAGCAGGCGGTGGATTCGCTCGGCCACGTGGCCGAAGGTGTTTACAGCGCGCGTACGGTGGCCCAGCGTGCCCGGTCACTGGGTGTGGACATGCCCATCACCGACGCGGTGGTGGCCCTGCTGGATGGTGACCTGCAGCCTGCGCAGGCGGTGGCGCTGCTCATGGGTCGGGACCCCAAGGACGAACTGCTCTGATCAGGCGGGCGTGCAGCCGGCCGGGTTGAACACCCGCTCGGTCGACGCCGGGTTGCGCGCCAGCGCCGCCGCAGGCCGACGCGGGCGGCGCACCAGCTCTCCGCTGCAGTTCGGGCAGGTGTTGTTCAACTTCGTTTCAACGCAGTCCTTGCAGAAGGTGCATTCAAAGGTGCAGATCCGCGCGTCCAGCGATTCGTTGGGCAGGTCGCGGTTGCAGCATTCGCAGTTGGGGCGCAGCTGGAGCATGGCGAGAACTCCGGTTGTCAGATTTCAAAGTTGTCGATGAGACGGGTTGTGCCCAGCCGCGCGGCGCCCAGCACCACCAGCGGATCACCCGCAAGCGGCGCCTGCAGGTCGGCGCGGCGGCGCACGGTCAAATAATCGGGTTGCCAGCCGCGCGCGCTCAGGTCTTTCATGGCGCGTTGTTCCAGCCCGGGCAGTTGGCGCGCCAGACCATCGGCGGCGGCCAGCGCGTCTCGACCCAGTGCGCGCAGCGCCAACGACAGCTGCACCGCTTCGGCGCGCTCGCTCTCACTCAGGTATCCGTTGCGCGAGCTCAGGGCCAGGCCATCGGGTGCGCGCTGGGTGTCGCCGCTGACGATGGTGATGGGCATGGCGAACTGTTTGACCATGCGCCGGATCACCATCTGCTGCTGGTAGTCCTTCTGCCCGAAGACGGCAAAACGCTCACCCTTGGCTTCGGACAGCACGCTCTGGAACAGTTTCATCACCACCGTGCACACACCGGTGAAAAAGCCGGGGCGGAAATGGCCTTCCAGAATGTCGGCCAGCTCGGCGGGCGGCTGCACCTTGAAGCCCTGCGGTTCGGGGTACATCTCTGTCTCTGAAGGAGCGAACACCACGTCACAACCCGCGGCGGCGAGCTTGTCGCAATCGGCCTGCAAGGTGCGCGGGTAGGTATCGAAGTCTTCGTGCGGCGCGAACTGCAGCCGGTTGACGAAGATGCTGGCCACGGTCACATCACCCAAGGGCTTGGCGGTGCGCACCAGATCCAGATGACCTGCGTGCAGGTTGCCCATGGTGGGCACCAGGGCGGGGCTGTTGAAAGGTCGCAGCGTGGCGCGGAGGTCGTCGAGGGTGTGGACGATTTTCATGGTCACCAGGCGTGCAGTGCGTCGTCGGGAAAGGTCCCGTTTTTCACGGCCGCCACGTAGGCGGCCATGGCGTCGCGCACGCTGCCCGCGCCTTCCATGAAGTTGCGTACAAACTTCGGGTTCTTGCCGAGGTTGACGCCCAGCATGTCGTGCATCACCAGCACCTGGCCGGCGGTGTCCTTGCCCGCGCCGATGCCGATGGTGTGGCAGGTCGGGAGTTGGCGGGTGATCTCGGCCGAGAGGGCTGCGGGCACCATTTCCAGAACGACCATGGTGGCGCCAGCGTCCTGCAGTTCGAGCGCGTGGCGCTTGAGCACGAGGGCAGCCGCGTCGCCGCGGCCCTGCACGCGGTAGCCGCCCAGCGCGTGCACCGTCTGCGGTGTGAGGCCGAGGTGGGCACACACCGGAATGCCGCGCTCGACCAGGAAGCGCACGGTCTCGGCCGTCCAGCCGCCGCCTTCGAGCTTGACCATGTGCGCACCGGCGTGCACCAGCTGGGCCGCACTGCGCATGGCTTGTTCTTTGGATTCGTGGTAGCTGCCAAACGGAAGGTCGCCCAGCAACCAGGCGGTGGCCTGCACGCGCCGCAGACCCCGCGCCACGCTCTCCACGTGGTAGGCCATGGTCTCCAGCGTCACGCCTGCGGTGCTGGCCAGACCCTGGCACACCATGCCGAGGGAGTCGCCCACCAGGATGCACTCCACATGGCGTCGTAAGCGGTGAGCATGGTGATCTTCTCGCCGCGCTCGCGCATTTCGGCCAGGCGCGGCAGGCTCACGGGTTTGCGCTGGGGCAGGGGTGAAGCCGTGGGCAGTGTGCCGTAGGGTGTGGCCATGGGCGCTGAGGAAGTGGGGGTGCTCATTCGGGGGTCCCGCGTGTTTCAGGGGTGGGTGAGAATGCGGGACTATAGACCATCCCGGTATGCTTGCGGCCCATGAAACACCTCTCTGAATTCACCCTGGTTGACCTGCAGAAAGTGGCCAGTTGCGACGTTGCACTGGCACTGGCGGAAGACGTGGGCGTGGGCGACCTGACCGCGGCATTGATCGACCCGGAACGACCTGCCCGGGCGCGCATCGTAGCGCGCGAGGCGGCGGTCATTTGCGGCACGCCCTGGGTGGAGGCGGCGGTGTTGTCGCTGGATCCGCAGGCCCGGCTGACATGGCACGTGACCGAGGGGCAGCGCTGCGTACCCGACCAGACCGTGCTCACGATCGACGGGCTTGCACAGCCGCTGCTCACCGCCGAGCGCACCGCGCTCAACTTCCTGCAGTTGCTGTCGGCCGTGGCCACCAGGACGGCGGTGTTTGTGGACGCGGTGGCGGGCACACGCGCGCAGATCGTGGACACGCGCAAGACCTTGCCGGGCCTGCGGCTGGCGCAGAAATATGCGGTGAAGACCGGCGGCGGCGTGAACCACCGCATCGGCCTGTATGACGCGGTGCTCATCAAGGAAAACCACATCGCTGCGGCCGGCGGCGTGGCCCAGGTGCTGCAGCGCGTGCGCGAAACCGCGCCCCAGGCGCGCTTTGTCGAGATCGAGGTGGAGACCCTGGCCCAGCTCGACGAGGCCCTGGCCTGTGGCGCCACCATGGTCTTGCTGGACAACATGGACATCCCCACCTTGCAGGAGGCGGTGCGGCGCAACGCAGGCCGCGCAGTGCTGGAGATTTCGGGTGGCGTGAACTTGCAGACCGTGCGCGCGCTGGCCGAAACCGGCGTGGACCGCATCTCCATCGGCGCCCTCACCAAAGACGTGAAGGCGATTGATTTTTCCATGCGATTCGAGGCGCTCTGACGCTTCCCGAAAGAGACACCATGAACACCGAAGCCACCGTCATCGACGTCGAGTACGAACAACCTGCTTGCCCCACGCAGCACGCCTGGGCGCGCGTGCCGGTGGAGCCTGGTCCGAAGCAACGCGCCGAACTGAAAGACAAGATCCGCCGCCTGCTGAAAGAGCGCAACGCGGTGATGGTGTCGCACTATTACGTGCACCCCGACCTGCAGGACCTCGCCATCGAGACCGGCGGCATCGTGAGCGACTCGCTGGAGATGGCGCGTTTCGGGCGCGACCACGCGGCGCAAACCCTGATCGTCTCGGGCGTGCGCTTCATGGGTGAGACCGCAAAGATCCTGAGTCCGGAGAAGACCGTGCTCATGCCCGATCTCGACGCGAACTGTTCGCTCGACCTGGGTTGCCCCATCGACGAGTTCAGCGCCTTCTGCGACGCGCACCCGGACCGCACGGTGGTGGTCTACGCCAACACCAGCGCGGCGGTGAAGGCGCGTTCGGACTGGCTGGTCACGTCGAGCTGTGCCCTGGACATCGTGAGCGCACTCAAGGAGAAAGGCCACAAGATTCTGTGGGCGCCCGACAAACACCTGGGCGGCTACATCCAGCGCGAGACCGGGGCCGACATGGTGATGTGGGGCGGCGCCTGCATCGTGCACGACGAATTCAAGGCCTTCGAGCTGCAGGCGCTGATGAAGGAGCACCCCCAGGCCAAGGTGCTGGTGCACCCGGAGAGCCCGGCCGATGTGATCGCGCTGGCCGACTCGGTGGGCTCCACCTCGGCCATCCTGCGCGCAGCGCGCGAGATGGACGCGCCCGAGTTCATCGTGGCCACCGACAACGGCATGATGCACATGCTGCGCCAGCAGAACCCGGGCAAGATGTTCATCGAAGCGCCCACTGCCGGCAACAGCGCCACGTGCAAGAGCTGCGCGCACTGCCCCTGGATGGCGATGAACGGGCTGGCGGGTGTGGCGCAGATCCTTGAAAAAGGCCTGAATGAAATCCACGTCGACCCGGCGCTGATTCCCCGGGCACGGTTGCCGATTGACCGCATGCTGGCATTCACCGGTGCTCAGCGCCTGGGCAACGACCCGGGTGCGCTGGTGCCGAACATCGGCGCGGCCTGAGCAGGCTCAGCGCGCTGGTGGTACAAGGATCGTCGGTTTCGCCACCGGCAGCATGTCCGGGTAGTCCCGGCTGAAGTGCAACCCGCGGCTCTCGTGCCGAAGCATGGCCGACATCACGATCAGGTCGGCCACCTGCACCAGGTTGCGCAGTTCCAGCAGGTCGCGGGTGACGTGGAACTGCGAATAGAACTCGTGGATTTCCGACTGCAGCAGCGAGATGCGGTGGGCCGCGCGCTCCCACATGAAGCGGCGCAGTTCGTCCCAGTTGTGCGAGATCACCACCTGCTCGTCGGCGTCGGTCACGCGGCTGTCGTCCCACAGCGGCATGGCGGGTGTGTCGACCACCGCCACCGATCGGATCGCGTTCACCGCACCTTGCGCAAACACCATGCACTCCACCAGCGAATTGCTCGCCAGCCGGTTGGCGCCGTGCAGCCCGGTGCAGGTGGTCTCACCCACGGCGTACAGGCCGGCAATGTTGGTGCGCCCGCCCAGATCGGTGACCAGACCGCCACAGGTGTAGTGCGCGGCCGGCACCACGGGAATCGGCTCTGTCGTGATGTCGATGCCCAGCTCGGCGCAACGCGCCAGGATGTTGGGAAAGTGCTCCTGCAGGAACTTGGGGCTCTGGTGCGAAATGTCGAGGTATACGCAATCCAGGCCGTGCTTCTTCATCTCGAAGTCGATCGCACGCGCCACCACGTCGCGCGGCGCGAGTTCGGCGCGCGGGTCGTGGTCGGGCATGAAGCGGTGGCTGCCCAGATGCGCCGGCAGCTTGAGCAGCCCGCCTTCGCCGCGCACGGCTTCCGTGATCAGGTAGCTCTTGGCGTGCGGGTGGTAGAGGCAGGTCGGGTGGAACTGGATGAACTCCATGTTGCCCACCTGGCAGCCCGCGCGCCAACCCGCGGCGATGCCGTCGCCCGTGGCGGTGTCGGGGTTGGTGGTGTAGAGGTAAACCTTGCCCGCGCCGCCCGTGGCCAGCACGGTGTGGGTGGCGCTGAAGGTCACAACCTCATCACGAAGGGTGTCGAGCACGTAGGCGCCAAAGCACCGCTCCGCCACCTGGCGGGCCGGGTCGTGGCCGGGCAGTTTGCGGTCGGTGATCAGGTCGACCAGCATGTGGTGCTCGAACACTTTGATGGCCGGCGTGTTGCGCACGCGCTCGATCAGTGTGGCCTGCACCGCCGCGCCGGTGGCATCGGCCGCGTGCACGATGCGCCGGTGGCTGTGGCCACCCTCGCGCGTGAGGTGCAGTTCGCCGTGCTCCAGCGAGAAGGGCACGCCCAGTTCCTGCAGCCAGGCGATGGCCGCCGGTGCGTTTTCCACCGTGAACTGCGTGGCTTCCAGGTCGCACAGGCCGGCGCCGGCCACCAGGGTGTCGTCCACGTGCGAGGCGACGGTGTCACCTTCGCCCAGCACCGCCGCAATGCCGCCCTGCGCCCAGTTGCTGGAACCATCGAGCAAGGCTCGTTTGGTCACCACCGCCACGCGGTGGGTGGTGGACAGGTGCAGCGCAGCGGTCAGCCCGGCCAGGCCGCTGCCGATGATGAGGACGTCGAAGCGGTGAAGGT
>LNFM01007401.1_pt1 | contig 17251 bp, 14 predicted proteins | sample 596031 | NCBI WGS metagenome assembly LNFM01 (sample SAMN04254537, study PRJNA301005) | activated carbon metagenome | isolation source: dual media filters at the Ann Arbor, Michigan drinking water treatment plant | place: USA: Ann Arbor | reverse complement strand
TGGCAGGCCGGCCGGCTGCACCAGCCCACTCCCGTCCGAAAGATGGCCATGCCCTCTGCAACCCCAAGGCCCTACGACGTCGTCATAGCGGGAGGCAGCTTCGCGGGGCTCGCCCTGGCGCTGGCGATCGTGCGGGCGGAGGGGAGTGACCTTTCAGTTGCCGTGCTCGAGCGGAGCGCGTTGGCGCCGTCCGAGGGCGGTCGCGGGGCCGATCCGAGGGCCTTCGCGCTGTCGGCCGGCTCGCGGGGGTTACTGGACGCGATCGGGGTGTGGCCGGCGCTTTCGGACGCGGCCCAGCCGGTGAGTGGCGTCGACATCACGGACAGCGCGCTCGGCGACGTCATGCGGCCCGTTCTGCTCAGCTATGCCACCGTGGTGGATGGCCGGCCGCAGATGCTGATCGTCGAGGCCGACCGGCTGCGGGATGCGCTGATCGCGGCGGTTCGGGACGAGGCTCGTATCGCCATCATGGCGCCCGCGGACGTGGTCGGTGTGGGTGCCGTGAGCGGTGCGCGCACGGTGCGGTTGGCCGACGGGCGGAGCGTCGGGGCACGGCTGCTGGTCGCGGCCGACGGCGCGCGTTCGCGGGTTCGCGAGATGTCCGGCATCGGCATCGTCGGCGGCTCCTACCGGCAGCGCGGCATTGCGACGATTGTGCGCCATGAGCGCGACCACGAAGGGCGTGCGGTGCAGCACTTTCTGCCGGCGGGACCGTTCGCGCTGTTGCCGCTGCCGGGGCGGCGCTCGTGCATCACATGGTCCGAGGCAGAGGACAGCGCCCAGCGGATCATGGCCCTCGACGATGCGGCGTTCCTCGATGAGCTGCAGAACCGGGCGGGGTGGCGGCTGGGGGAGATGTCACTCGATGGCCCGCGGGCCTGCTGGCCGCTCGGCAGTCATCTGGCGCGCAGTCTTGTCGCACACCGACTGGCACTCCTCGGCGACGCGGTGCGGAGCGTGCACCCGATCGCTGGGCAGGGCGTCAATCTCGGCTTTCGCGACGTCGCGGCCCTGGCAGAAGTGCTGATCGACGGGGCGCGGCTCGGGCTCGAAGCGGGAGATGCAACCGTTCTCGAGCGCTACGAGCGCTGGCGGCGCGCGGACGGCGTCCAGTCGGCGGCCGCCTTCGGCGCGTTGAACGCCCTCTTCTCGAACGACTGGATGGCGCTGCGGACCCTGCGTGACGCCGGACTAGGCGCCGTGGACCGAATGCCAGGACTGAAGAGCCTGCTGGTCGCCGAGGCCGCCGGTATGACCGGCGATGTGCCGCGGTTGCTGAGTGGCGAGCCGCTCTGAGCGGAGCGGTAGCCTGGCGACGACTACCAGGTGCGCCTGGTCCCGGTGTCGATGTGGAAGAGCCCGCCACCGTAGTGCTTGAAGCCGCCGACGAGACCGCGGATGAAGCCCGCGGCGGCGCCCCAGTTGCCGTGGATGCGGAAGTCTGCGGCGTCGCCGGTCAGGTGCATCGAGCGCGAGGCACCGCCGACGCGAGCATTGTGGCGCCTGCTGCGGCACGTGGAATTGACGGTAACCGAGCCGAACCGGGCCGCGACCTGGGCGATAACGCCGCGCAAGGAACCGTTCAAGCAGCCTGAGCTTGCGACCCACCGGACGCCGCCGCCACCGGATATGCTCCGTTCAGGCTTGGCCGGCGCGGCATAGGTGTTGCCGAGGCTCGCAACGCGAACGGGCTTGGGCTTGGCAGTGGCTTGGGCCTGGCGCCGCTGGCGGCGCGCTGGCCGGTCTTCATCGCTAACGGCCAAGGACGCACGCGGGGTGCGCTGCCGCGCCGGCTGGCCAACGTCGTCGTCATCGTTGCTGGAGAGCGCTGCGGTGATGGTCGGTCGCTCCGCGTGGAAGGTCTCGCGGGACCAGTACTCCGGCGTGTCAGCTCGAGCGACCTCGATCGTGGCTGACATCGCAGCGACTGCAAGGATGGGCGCAAAGAGGACGGGTAGCGAGAAACGACGGCAGTTGGACGCGCTATGGGACATAACTCGAAACTCCCCTGCATGTGCCGGGCGGACGAGCGAGCGCTCGGTGTCAGGGGACCCGCCCGGCCATTCCCCAACAGGGTCGGCCAAGTAGATGGGTCTGTTTCGAAATGGCACGCGCAACTGCCATTATGGTTTACACGCGTGGTTAACCCATGGGGCGCCATAGCGGATAAGGCGTCGTCCTCGATGTCGCCCAGGGGCTCCGTCGGCGCATGAATTTTGCGCTTGCTACAGCAACTTGCGGGAATGCTCTCATGCAACAAAAAATGCCCGGAGACGGGCTCCGGGCATCCGTTAACCAAACTTAGTAACTTTGGCCGCCCTCAGTGCACGCTGGCGATCTCAAGCTCGCCGTCGAGGGCATGCCCGACGGCCGCCTGCCGGCTGTCGGTCAGCGCGATCGGGGTGCCGTCCGCAGCGTGAAGCGCGAACAGATCGATGCCGCGCGGCAGACCCTTGATGCTGGGAAACATGCGGCGCGCCTCCGCGCTGGTCATGGATTTGATGTACGCCACCTGCCCATCCCCCAACCGGGCGAGCTCCAGCTCGGTGACGAAGGATTTTCGGTGGCCGATCGCGCGGATCGTGCCCGCGCGGCGGGCGGACGGACGCTTGGCGTTGGGGCGTTTTCTGGTGTTCTGCATGACGCCACTCCTTCTGTGCCTGGCGGACCGAGGCGCGAGCGAGACTGTACTGCAAACGCCTTGACAGACGATGCAGTTCTCAACCTGCAACACGATAATCGACTGATTCGCGTGCGACGACTGTGACAGATTGGGCTCAAGAGGCCGGTTTCTGTCGTCCGATCTCGATCCTGCGCACCATTCGGTCAGGCTCATGGCGGACGAGATCGACAGTCAACAAGCCGTGTTCCAGATCGGCGGCCCTCACCTCGATCCCCTCGGCCAGCACGAATGTGCGTTGGAACTGCCGTGCGGCGATCCCACGGTGAAGGTACTGCCGGTGTTGGTCGTCTTCCTGTTTGCCTCGAACAATCAATTGGTTATCCTCAACCAAGACATCCAGTTGATCGCGTTTGAAACCCGCCACTGCCAGCGTGATACGCAGGGTTTCCGGTCCCGATTCAGAGCGCCCGATGCGCTCGATGTTATAGGGCGGGTAGCCGTCCGCGCCACCCTTTCCGACGCGCTCGATCAGGCGCTCGATCTCCTCGAAGCCGAGGAGCAGCGGGCTCGACATTAGGGTCATGCGGGTCATGGTCGGCAAAGTCCTCGTTTAAAGCGACCTTGGAGGTGCGAGCGAGAGCTTCCGCTCCCGGCGACCGGCCCTCAGGAGGCACCGGATCGCACAGGGCTCATATGGGGGGCAGGGTGGCAAAATCAATCACGAGGCTCAGGTGCTTTTCGATGTCGGAGAGGACGTCACTGCGGCCGAAAGAGCACGAAGCCTTCCATGGGACGGGTCAAGGCGATACACGGTGCGGCGAGCCGGGAGGGCTCGATGGTGGGGAGCGAAGTGTGCCCGAAGCCGAGGAACGTCCTGTGAACGTCGCCGCCGCGTACGCCGGAGGCATCGACGGGGAGCGCCTCGGAGACGCACTGGATGTGCCCCTCGACCGCCTCGCTCATGAGATCAGGACACCGCTGGCAGCGATCCAGGCGATGGCCGACGCTTTGTCCGGGGGCCACCTCGGGGCGATGGAGAACCCGCGCCATGCGCTCTACGTGGCGAGCATGGCCGAGACGGCACGGCACGCGCTGGCGGTGGTCGAGGCGATGCTGGCGAACCACGGAACGCGGGGGTCCGTCGCAGATGCAAGCTGTTCGATCGCCGTCGGGGCCCTTGCGCACGAGGTCGTGCTGGGCATGAGCTTGCTGGCCGCGCGATCCGGTGTCCGGCTCGACAACGGGTCCGGAGGCGACGAGATCACGGCCAAAGTGCGGGCGACGGACCTTCGCCAGATGCTGATCAATCTGGTTGCAAACGGTATCGGTCACGCGGGGGGCGGTGCGACGGTCACGGTAGGCGTTGGCCGGGACAATGGCGAGGCATGGGTCGAGGTTGCCGACGACGGCCCGGGAATCCCGGTGGCGGTTCTCGAGCGCTTTGCGGCCGGCACGCCACTCGACGGCGCGAGCGCAACCGATGTGTCGATGCGCGTCCGGTTGGGCTTGTCGCTGACCAGGGCGCTGGCCGAAGCCAACGCCGGTCGGCTCGACATCGTGACGGGCCAGTCGGGTACGCGCGTGCGGATCGTGCTGCCGGCTGGTTGATGCCTGCTGACTGATGAAGGTCGGGTTGACCGCCGCCGTCATCCGGCGATCGCCTCCGCCTCTCGCAGAAATCGCTTGTTCGGCGCGCTATGGGGCCGAAGCGCCAAGCGCTCGTGAGCCAATGCCAGCGCCTCGTCCTTCAGGCCGGCGCGTGCAGCGGCTTCCGTCAGCGTCCAGTCGATGACGTCGCGCTGGGCGTGACTGCCGCCGATCTGCATCAGGTGGTAGCGGGCGGGCATGAGGTTGGCGACTGTGCCCGCGTAGTCGCCGCGCGCGAAGGCGGCGAGACCGTCGACGATCGGCAGGCCGATGTCGCGGTAGGTCGATGCGACCTCCGAGCCACCGGCAGCCGTAGCGCGCATGCCCGAGACGAGGCGGTCGAGCTCGGCACCGTCCTCGGCACGGATGGCGGCCATGGCGGAGTGCACGTCGGCAAAGACCGAGAGGTGGCCGTCCGCGTGGCCGCGCCAGAGGGCTGCGAGATCCTTCCAGCGCTTGCCGCCGTCGTAGCCGAGCGCTTCGAGCCGCCACAGCAGCGCCGACGCATTCGTAAGTACGATGCCGGCTGGCCGCTGTGTCTCGACGATGGGGCCGTCGTAGATGGCCATGGCGGCGTCATAGTCGCCGAGTTCGACGTGGAACAGGGCCTTGTGCCACCAGATGTGCGTGCGGCTGGCATTGTCCTTGCCCGACCACAGGGACTCGCGATCGGCCATCCACTTGAGACCATCGGAGGGGCGGCCCGTCATCTCCATGACGTGGCTCACCGCGTGGTGGGGCCAATAGCCGTAGGGCTCGAGTTCGGCGGCCTGGCGGGAGATGGCCTCGGATTTCTCGTAGTCGCCGGCCTCCTCGAGCCCGAAGCCGTAAAACGACAGCATGATGCCGTAGCTCGGATCGGACGGCGACCAACGGGCGAGCGCCCTGGCCGAGCGATCGCGCACGGTGTGGAACTGGCCGTTGAAGGCGCTGGCGATCATCGCCGCGAAATGGGCGAGAAGATCGCGCGGGTGGTGCAGCAGGTGGGGGTCGAGGACGGCGAGGATCGATGACCGGTGGCCCTTGATCGCGTGCTCGAGGGCGGCGAGATGGGTGCGCTCGCGATCGTTCAAGGGGAGCTTGCGTGCCTCGTCCATCAGGGGGCGCGCGCCCTTGACCAGGACGGCATCGTTGGCGCTGGCCAGGACCCAGGCCTTGCCGATATGGGCCATGGCAAAACCGGGCGCCGCCTTGCGGGCGGCCTCGAACAACCCCAGCGTGTCTCCGTAGGACAGAGTGAAGGCGCGGACAGCTCGATCGAAGATCTCGGCGGCCTCGGGTGTAGCGCCCGTCAACTCGTGCCCTTGCGCGTCCTTAGCCATAGCGTGCTCTCATGCCTCTCATCCGTGGAAAGTTTTGCCATGGTAGCGAGGGAACGCGAGAGCACAAGTGCGCGCGGCGAGCGCGAAGTTACCACGCGGGCGGCGTCCATTCGGCGCTTTCGTCGAGGGGATACGACGGGCGCGGGATGCGGTTGAACTGAATGCGCTCGAGGACGGGCGACGTGAGCCCCTCGGTATCGACCTCGTAGACCCTCTCCGGCGGGAACCATGGCAGGAAGCCCGAGCGGAAGTGGCCACGGGATTTCACGGCGACGGTGTGTGCCTTGCCGATATCGAGGCCGAAGATCTCGAAGAACATGGGGTCGAGGGTCTGCGTTCGATCGGAGATGATGACGACGGTGATGCCGCCGATTTTCAGTGCGGCCGAGGGTCCGAGGCGGACGGTGCGGCCCTGCGCAGAGCCCAGGCGGCCGATGAAGGTGCCGTGATGCAGGCCGACGACCTCGGCGTCCGCCTCGAATGGCGCATCGCAAGGCAGCCCCGCGTGACGATTGAACTGGGCCTTGAAGCGGGCGCCGACGCCGAGCTTGTGCGCCTCGTCGGCGAGTGGCGGATCGTAGAACGAGCCGATCAGTACGTCCTCGGCGCCGGACCAGACGAGAGCCGAGAGCAGCTCCGTGGTGCGGCCCGTGCCGCCACCGCCGGGGTTGTCGCCGCTATCTGAGAAGATGACCGGCTTGCGATCCGGATTGCGGGCGAGGGCCACGGCCTCCGACAGGGGAGTGAGCTTCTTGCGGAACTGGGCACGGCTCGCCCAGCCGCTCTCGGCGAGTTCCTTGGCGAGCATTTTAGCGCGCGACAGATCGTGCCGGGCGGTGACGATGACGGCGACGCCGTTTTTCGTCGAATCCGAGAAAACGAAGCCGCCGAAAATCGAGACGTTGAGAATATCGCCGGCGAGCTCGGCGCGGCGACGGTTGCCGAGATCGATCATCGCGCCGTAGGGTCCGCTGGCGGTCAGCAGGTTGACCGAGGCGGGTGTGAGGGGCAGGCGGATCATGGCGGCCTTCGGATCGGCCAGTCCGGCGAGCATCAGGCGCAGCGCGAGAGCGGCCTCCTCGCCGCGCTCGATGTAGTCGACGTGCGGGTTGGTGCGGTAGCCGACGATCAGGTCGGACTGCTCGACCATGCGCTCCGAGATGTTGCCGTGGAGATCGAGCGTGACTACGACGCGCGCTTTTGGCCCTGCGATCTCGCGGGCGAGTGCGATCATCTCGCCGTCCGGGTCGTCGCGGTCGGTTGCGATCATGGCGCCGTGATTGGCGACGTAGACGGCGTCGAGTGGACCTGCCGCCTCGAGCCCGGCGCGCATTGTCGCCAGATACTCGTCCATCAACCGGCCGTCGATGCAGCCGGCGGGATGGCAGGCGGCGAGCAGGATTGGAATGGGCTCCCAGGCTCCGGTGGCATCCATCGTTTTGACGAAGGCCGAGGCCTCACCGAGGATGTAGGGGTGCGGATCGCGCGCCGCGTCGATAATCTGCTGGCCTGCGAGCTGATAGAAGCTCTTGAAGTCCGCCTCCTTGGCGACCGGCGCGAAGCGGTTGCTCTCGAGCCAGACTCCTATGATGGCAACGCGCGGCGCGGACGTGGACATTGATGGGCTCCGGGAGATGGTGGCAAAAAGGCGGATAACTCAAGGCTACACGACTTGCTCCCGGCCGGGGTAGGTCGTCTGCTGTGGCCGAGTGTCGAGGTGGCATCGAGGCCGTCAGGTTGTGGCACCGGCCGGTCGTGCTTGCCGCGCGGCCTGCTTTGGCCTTGCCTCGGGCCCGGCCAGCGTGATCGCATGATTGAAACTGACACCGCAGTTGGCGCCTGACGTGGGGACACCATGAAGCTCGAAGGCAAGCATATCATCGTCACGGGGGCCGCCAGCGGCATCGGCGCGGCGCTGGCGCGGCGCTTTGCGCGAGAAGGCGCGGCCGGTGTCGTGGTCGCCGATCTTGCCTCCGCGAAGGAGCCGCTCGAAGCGCTCGCACGTGAGATCGGGGGCCTCGCCGTCACATGCGACGTCACCCAGGAGGCGGACATCAAGGCCCTCGTTGCATCCGCTCGCGACAAGTTCGGTCCCATCGACGTCTTTTTCTCGAACGCAGGCGTCTCGCTCAGGGGGCACGAGCAGTCGCCGGACGCGGATTGGGACCTGAGCTGGAAGGTGCATGTCATGGCGCACGTCTATGCCGCGCGCGCAGTCCTGCCCGAGATGATCGAGCGCGGTAACGGCTATCTCGCGAGCACCGCATCGGCGGCAGGTCTGCTCGCATCGGTCGGGTCCGCGACCTACGGCGTGACCAAGCATGGTTCGGTGGCTTTTGCCGAGCACCTCGCGATCCAGTATGGCGACCGCGGCATCCGCGTCTCCGTGCTCTGTCCGCAGGCCGTGGACACGCCGATGTATCGCAGGCCCGGCGTCAAGGCGGCTGGCCTCGATGGCGTCGCGACGCCCGATGCGGTGGCCGATTGCGTGGTGCGCGCGATGGATGAGGAGGAGTTCCTCATCCTGCCGCATCCCGAGGTGGCGGAATACATGAAGCGCAAGGCCGTCGATCCCGATCGATGGCTCACCGGTATGCGCCGCCTGCTGGGCAAGGCGCTGAGCGGCAGTCTCAAGAGCTGAATAGCAAAGCAGGAGTGCCGCCCGTGCCTGACTACGAGATCTTCGACCTCGGCCCGTTGACGTTGCAGCGCGGGCTGACGCTGCCGAAGGCGCATGTCGCCTACAAGACCTACGGCACGCTTGCGGCCGACAAATCGAACGTCATCCTCTATCCGACCTCCTACGGCGCTCATCACACCGACATCGACTGGCTGATCGGATCGGGCCGTGTGCTCGATCCCGAGCGCTATTTCATCGTGATCCCCAACCAGTTCGGCAATGGCCTGTCGTCCTCGCCGAGCAATCTTGCAGAGCCGTTCGGGCTCGGCCGCAATCCGGTCTTCACCCACTGGGACAACGTGCAGGCCCAGGAGCGTCTGCTGCGCGAGCGGTTCGGCATCACGCGATTGGCGCTCGTCTACGGCTGGTCGATGGGCGGCCAGCAGGCGCTGCACTGGGGCGCGCTGTTTCCGGATCGTGTCTCCGCCATCTGCGCGGTCTGCACGTCGGCGCGGACGAGCCCGCACAACACGGTGTTCCTCGAAGGCATTCGCGCCATCTTGACTGCCGACGGCGCCTGGCGCGACGGTCGTTTCGTCGAGCGGCCGGTTCGGGCACTCAGGGCGTTCGGGCGCGTCTATGCGGGCTGGGCGATGAGCCAGGCATTCTATCGCGAGGCGCTTTGGTCGAAAATCGGTTTCGCCTCGCTGGAAGATTATCTGGTGCGCGCCTGGGAGGGCAATTTCCTCAGGCGCCATGCCGAGGATCTGCTGTCGATGATCGACACCTGGACCCAGTCCGACATCTCCGACAACGCTCTCTACGGCGGCGATCTGGCGAAGGCGCTGGCGGCGATCGAGGCGCGCGCCATCATCATGCCGTCGACGACCGACCTGTATTTCACGGTTGCCGACAGCGCGGCCGAGACCAAGCTCATGCGCCAAGCCGAGCTGCGTCCCATCGAATCGATCTGGGGCCACCGCGCCGGCAACCCGATCCAGGAGCCGGCCGACGAGGCGATCTTGAGGCAAGCCGTGCGCGAGCTTTTGGCCCATTGAGCGGAGCGCACCACATGATCACCGGCATCGATCACATTGCGCTCGAGGTGGAGAGCGTCCCACAGGCGCTCGAGGACTATTGTGCCGTTCTCGGGCGGCCCCGGGCCGAAGGCAGAGATCGATTGCAACTCGAGAATGTCGCGGTGGCCTTTCGGCAGGCGTCCGAAGCGGGTGTTCGGGATGCCGCGGCGCGGCTGCGCCTCGTTCTCGCCACCCCCGATGTCGAGGCCGCCGGGCATCGATTGGAGCGTCGCGGCCTAGCGGGGACGATACGCGCCGGGGATGCACTCTTCGAAATCGACGCCGCCGCTACGCACGGCGTCGCGATTGGCGTGACGAGGGCCAACGATGTCGCGGCGAGCATTGCGGCGGCCGACATCGCGGGCCTCGACCATGTCGTGGTGCGCACCCCCGATCCGGAGCGCGCCGTTGCGCTCTACGGCGGGCGGCTGGGCCTCGATCTCAGGCTGGACCGGACGAGCACCGAGCATGGCAACCGCCTGCTGTTCTTCGTTTGCGGAGGGCTGGTCGTCGAGATTTCGCACGATACCAAGAAAGGCTTGGGGTCGGGGCCGGACCGCATCTTCGGCCTGGCGTGGCGGGCTCGCGATATCGACCTGGCGCATGGGCGGATGGCCGCGCAGGGCGTCGATGTGTCAGAGATCCGCACGGGCCGGCGGCCGGGTACGCGCGTCTTCACAGTGCGCAACCGTACGGCCGGCGTGCCGACTTTGGTGATCGGCGGCGAAGGGCTGGAGCGGAGCTGAGCTTCGCTGCTCAGGCGCTTCCAGCAGGCATGGCGACCAAGGCGGCCGGTGTGTCGCTCGGCTTTCCGTCCAGCTCGCTTCTGGCCAGCGCGAGGGCTTGTGCGAGATCCTCGACGCCCGTCAGATCGACAAGGTGGCGCTCGTACAGCAGGACGATGCCCGGATGGGTGTGGGCCGGGCCATCCGCGCCGCCGGCCTGGTGCCAAAGCTCGGATAGCGCAGTTTCGAGCGTCGCGGCCGTGGTCCTTGTGGCGAGTGCACGGCTCCTTTGGACGCGTATCGCGCCTTGCCAATCGATGGTGCGGAGCGAGCGGGGACCGTCGCCGGCGGTCTGGTAGACGCGGAATCCCGCCACCTCTGCCGCGAGCGTCAGCGTATCCGCAGTGACGCCGAGCGACCGGGCAGCGAGGAACCGTGCCTCGCGCTCGGCGATGGCGCCGGAGGCGTCTTTCGAATGCATCTCGGCGGCGCCCATGGCGGTGGCGCGGACGCGGTGGGTCTGCTGGTCGACCTCGACGGTGACGTCGACCTGCGAGGGATCGGCGCCGAGCCGAACGACAGCCTCCAAGGCCTCCTTGCGGATGGCGATCAGATCGTCGGGCTGAGGATGCGGAATGATTCGCTCGACGACGTCGCGAACCAATGCGAGCGCTACCCCGATCGACGAGATCACCTCGGCGTCGCGGCTGATCTCGTGCCGGAGGCCGGCCTGCTCGGCCGCGTAGGGAACGAGGGCCGCAGCGCCGCCGCCTTCACCGATCAGCATCTGCTGGTCGGGGTCGAGTTCGTACTCCTTGATGAGATCGGCAACGACCGGCAGCACTTTGCCGGTCGCGCAGTCGAGCACCTGGCGTGCCGCCTCGTCGACCGTGCAGCCGAGGAAGGTAGCGAGGGCCTCGAAGGCACGCCGCGCCGCCTCCGCTCCAGCGTAGGCATGGTTGCCGGGCTTGGCGTAGCCCAGAACATTGGCGGCGCAGGTATTGGTCAGCGCAAAACGGCGTCCGTCCGCGACCTTGATGCGCACGTAGTTGGCGCCGTCGCCCGGTTTCGGCTCGAACAGTTCGACCTCCGGGGCGACGATCGCGGCTGGATCGGCAAAAGCGGCATAGGCGAGACCCGCGATGTGTGCGCTGCGCGGGCCGACGTCCACGAGGCGGCCCGGCTCGGCACGGATCAGGCTGCCGCCTGCGATGCCGATGACGCGGACGTCGAGCGACGAGACATAGGTCTCGTGTCCGCCGACGCGGGCGTAGGCAACTGTGGGCCGGCCGTTCTTGATGACACCGATATTGGTCGAGGTGCCGCCAACCTCGAAGTAGAGCCCGTCCGCGACCTTGAGGTGCATCAACGCACCAGCCACCGACGCAGCCGGGCCCGAGAGCATGGTCATCGCCGGGCGGCGGCGCATCTCCTTGATGTCCATCACGCCGCCATCGCCGCGCATCACCATCAGTGGCGCGCGGATGCCGGCCTCGCGCACGCTCGCCTCGGTCATGTCGGCTGTGGCGATCATGCGCGGCAGGATCGAGGCGTTGATGACGGCGGTGCGGGTGCGCGTGGTAAGGCCGTAAAGGCGTGTGATCTCGTGGCCGCAGGTGGTGGGGAGGCCCGCTTCCGCGCCCAGCCTTCGGACCAGTTCCTCCGTGCCGGTATTGTCGACGCCGAACGCGGCCGACGCGACGAGGACGCTCGCCCCTTCGGACCTGAGCGCCGCGATCGCCTCGCGCACCTCTGTCTCGTCGAGACCATCCGAAATCAGGAACCGGTTGGCGGTGGCGAGCCAGCGGCCGGGAGCGAGCTCGATCGGAGCGATCCTGGCTTGCGGCTCGGCCAGACCTGCCGCAGCCTTGCCAGCCATGGCGACCACGCCCACTTCTGCCACGTCGCCCTCGAGGAGGGCATTGGTCGCCTGGGTGGTCGAGTGGGCGAGGAATACCACCTGCTCCGGCGAAACCGCCGAGGCCTCGAGCACGGTGCGGAACACCTCGACGACACCGGCCGCGACGCCGCGCGCGTGATCGTGCGTGGTCAGCACGGACGAGCGTCCGACGACCTCACGGGTCGCGGACTCGATCAGCACAGCCTTGGTAAACGTGCCGCCAACGTCGATACCGATGCGGTAGGCGCGGGAGGCGGTCATTGCAATGCACTGGCAGAGCGCGGCCAGCCGGAAAATTGGTGCGCCGGCGGCGCGTCGGGTCGATCGCACATGGTTGGGAATCCTGGGGCCGGGGCGGCGCATTTTGTCGCGACAGTAGTATCAGCTGCGCGGCTTCGGCGGGCGGCGAGTTGCCGCGCCGGTCCTGGGCGGTATAAGACACGTGGACGCCGCCACAGGGGAAGCCCCGGCCCGGCGGCACCGAACCAATTGCCGGGCTGCGCCCATTGGCCGGCCCCATCCGGAGAGGAACGACATGCAACCTTTCACCACCCTCAAGGGCGTGGCCGCACCCCTCAACATGATCAATGTCGATACCGACATGATCATCCCGAAGAACTATCTGAAGACCATCAAGCGCACGGGCCTCGGCAAGAACCTCTTTGCTGAGATGCGTTATGACGAGCAGGGCCGCGAGAAGCCGGACTTCGTGCTCAACAAGGGGCCCTATCGAGGCTCGAGCATTCTCGTCGCGGGCCAGAACTTCGGCTGCGGCTCCTCCCGCGAGCACGCCCCCTGGGCGCTCCTCGATTACGGCATCCGCTGCGTGATCGCGCCGTCGTTCGCCGACATCTTCTTCAACAATACCTTCAAGAACGGCATCCTGTCGTTGCGGTTGCCGGAAGCGCGGGTCAACGAGCTGCTGCGCTTCCTGCTGGAGTTGCCGGGGGCCGAGATTACCGTCGATCTGCCGGCACAGACGGTGACCGGTCCGGATGGGAAGGTCGACACATTCGAGATCGATCCGTTCCTCAAGCATTGCATGGTCAACGGCCTCGACGAGATCGGCCTGACGATGGAGAAAGCGCCGGCGATCGCTGGCTACGAAGGGCGGATCAAGTCGGACCGGCCCTGGGTCTAGAGCTGGGCGAAACGCGCAGGCGTAGGGTGCGCCGGGCCGTGGGTCCGGCGTTGTTCTTTGGCGGCCAGCACGGCACACTCGGGTGTTTTCCCAGCCTCGGAGACGTGCATGTCGACCTGGAACGGCAAGATCCACCTCGCGCAGTTTCTGGTGCACGGGCCGACATTCCATTCCATCGCCATGTGGCGGCATCCCAGGACGGCGGCGGCGGCCTACGACTGGACACGCCCCCAACTCTGGCAGCACATCGCGCGGACGTGCGAGCGCGGCCTGTTCGATATGGCCTTCTTCGCCGACCTCAACTACATCTCGGACACCTACAAGGGCTCGCTCGAGCCGGCGCTTGCCAACGCCACGCAGGCGCCCGAGCACGATCCCATTCCGCTGCTGTCGTACATGGCCGCCGCGACCAGCCACATCGGCGTCGCCTCCACGTTCTCGACCAGCCAGCACCATCCGTTCTACGCAGCCCGCATGTGGGCGACGCTCGATCATCTGACGGCAGGCCGCGCCGGCTGGAACGTCGTCACGTCGATCAACCACAACCAGGACGCCAATTTCGGCGTGAAGCGTCCGTCGGCCGACCAGCGCTACGACCGGGCGCACGAGTTCATGGAGGTCTGCCGCAAGCTCTGGGCGAGTTGGGACGAGGATGCGGTGCTCATGGACCGGGCAGCGCCGCGCTTCGCCGATGCCGCGAAAGTGCACCGAATCGACCACGAAGGCCGCTTCTTCAAGTCGCGTGGGCCGCTCAACGTGATCCGCTCGCCGCATGGCGGACCCGCCATCCTGCAGGCGGGCGTCTCGCCTAAGGGACAGGACTTCGCAGCCAAGTACGCCGACGCTGTTTTCGCCATCCAGCCTCGTCCGGAGGACGCCAAAGCCTATCGCGACAGCGTGCATGCCCACCTTGACTCGATCGGCCGCGACCGGCGCGCGTGCAAGATCCTGTTCGGCATGCAGCCGATCATCGGGGCGACCGAGGCCGAGGCGCGCGATCGTCAGGCCGAGCACAACGCGCTCATCCCCGTCGAGGGCGGCATGGCTATTCTCTCGGCGCATCTCGACTTGGACTTGTCGCGGTTTCCCGCAGGGACCCGCCTCGCCGAGCGTAACGAGCCGCAGCTGCAACGGCTGCGCACCCGCTATCTGGCTTCAGACGGGACGCCCATGGCGATGGAGGAGATCGCGCAGCGGCACGGCCAGAGGGTCGGCCTGCCGCAGTTCGTCGGCACGCCGCAGAGCATCGCCGACCAGATGGAGGCCTTCATGGCGCATGTCGGCGGCGACGGTTTCATGATCACGCCGATCGACTGCCCGGGCGCCATCGAAGAGTTCGTGGACCTCGTCGTGCCGGAACTGCAGAGGCGCGGCCTCATGCGGACGGCCTATGCCGGCACGACGCTCAAAGCTCATCTCGCGCAGTTCGACGAAGCTCGCTAACCTTCCATCGGTCTGGTGCGAAGCGGCCCGCAGAGGCCGTCCCGCCGGAGGCAACCTGGAGGAAGCGAATGCGCATAGTGAGATTTCTGGCGGCCGCGGCCGCCGCAATGGGGATGTGTGCCCCGCCGGCGACGGCCCAGAAGTCGGGTGGCACGTTGCAGGTCTACATCAGCGCCAACCCGTCGAGCATGTCCATTCTCGAAGAAGTGAGCTTCACGACCGTGATGGCGGCGGGGCCGGTGTTCAACGGGCTCGTCGTCTTTGATCCTGCGAAGCCGATCGGCAGCCTCGACACGGTCATTCCCGAGCTTGCCAAGAGCTGGGCGTGGGATGCGAGCGGCACCAAGCTGACGTTCCAACTCAACCAGGGCGTCACATGGCACGACGGCAAGCCGTTCACCGCCAAGGACGTGAAGTGCACGCTGGATTGGGTCGCAGGCAAGGTCCCGGGCTATTTCCGGAAGAATCCGCGCAAGATCTGGCTTACGAACCTCAAGGAGGTGACGGTTGACGGCGACTTTCAGGCGACCCTTCACCTGGAGCGACCGCAGCCCTCGGTGCTGGCGCTGCTCGCCTCGGGCTTCGGCGTGATCTACCCCTGCCATATCGAGGCGAAGGACCAGCGTCTCAAGCCGATCGGCACGGGTCCGTTCAAGTTCGTCGAGTTCCGGAGCAACGAACTCGTGCGGCTCGTCAAGAACCCGAATTACTGGAAGAAGGGGCTGCCGTACCTCGATGGTGTCGACTATACGATCGTCGGCAACCGATCCACGCGTGTCCTCGGCCTGATCGCTGGCAAGTTCGAACTCACGACCACGGGCGACATCACCGTCCCCATCATGAAGGACATCGCCAGTCAGGCACCGCAGATCGTGTGCACGCTCGGGCCGACGAACGTCTCCGTCAACGTGCTGATCAACGACAAGCGAGCGCCCCTCGACAACGTGAAGCTCCGCAAAGCGATCTCGCTGGCGGTCGATCGCGAGGGCATGCTCTCCATCACCTCGCACGGGGCGGCAGCCGTGTCCGGCGTGATGATGCCGCCGCCCGAGGGCATCTGGGGCATGCCGCCGGACGTGATTTCGAAGCTGTCCGGCTACGGTGGAACGATGGAGGAGCGGCAGGCCGAGGCTCGCAAGCTTATGGAGGAGGCTGGCTATAGCGCGACCAACAAACTGCCGATCAAGATCTCGACCCGGGATCTCGCATCCTACAAGGATCCGGCCGTGATTATGGTCGATCAGCTCAACAAGGTCCACTTCAACGCCGAGCTCGAGGTCATCGAGTCGAGCGTCTGGTTCGGTCGCGCGGCGCGGCAGGACTACGCGGTTGCGCTCAACCTCACCGGATCGAGCGTCGACGATCCGGACGCGACGCTGGTCGAGAGCTATGCCTGCGGTTCGGAGTACAATTACTCGAAGTACTGCAATCCCCAGATCGACCAAATGCTGAAGGAGCAGTCCGCCGAGCGCGACGTCGAGAAGCGCAAGAAAATAGTCTGGGAAATCGAGCGCATACTGGCCGAGGATAACGTGCGCCCGATGCTCTATCACGGGCGGACGGCGCAGTGCCGCCAGCCCTATGTCAAGGGCCATGTGCGCGCTGACAACAGCATCTACTCGCACTGGCGCCACGAGCAGGTCTGGCTCGACAAGTAGGCCGCGGTTGCATCGGGCGGGCGCTTCGCTTGCGAAGGCCCGCCCGGACGCCGCCACGCTCAGATGATCGCGATTGGTCGCACCGGGCAGCCGGTCGCTCCTTTCAGCTTGATTGCCGAAAGCATGAAGCAGAACTGGCGCACGTCCTTGCTGATCAGCTCGTCCATCACCAGGTTCTCGATGATGTGCACGCCTGCTTCCGCGAGGCAGTGCTGGTGCACGGGCATGATCTCCTCGGGGTGATTCGTGCCCGGCAGCACCTCCAACGCCATGTTGTCGGCGGCGATGGCGACGCAGTCCTGGGACGTCAGCCAGCGCGCGGCGTCCTTGTCGATGCCGGGCTCGCCGTGCAGATACTTGTCGTTGTTCGTCATGAAGAAGCGACCCCAGCCGGTGTTGATGCACACCACGTCGCCGGGCTGGATTTTCAGCTTGGCGGCGGCCAGGGCCTTCTCGAGATCGGCCACTTTCACCGCACGCCCGCTCTCCAGATAATTGCCGCCGTCGAGGCGCGAGACGTCGAGGATGATGCCGCGCGTCACCATCGGCGGCATGTGCTCGATGCCGAGGTTGGTCAGCCCGAAGTCGTCGACCGTCTCGGTGGCGCTATAGCCGCCGTACAGCATGTCGCCCTTCGAGAAATGCCCGAGTGCGTCGATGTGCGTGCCGACGTGCGTTGTCATCTCGATGCGCTCGAGGTTTGAACCCGCGTCGTTCTTGGCGCCCATCTTGCGCCGCCGCCGGATCGAGCCCGCCGACGTCGGTCCCGCCTGGATGTGGTAGGGCGACTGGTTCGGTGCCATGCGCGGCGCGCCGATTTCGATCACGTGGCTCATGTCGACGATGGCACCGTCGCGCACCATGCGCAGCGCGGCGAGTGTCCGCTCGGGGGTGAGAAAATGCCCCGCTCCGAGCTGGTCGCCCTTGCCCCAGCGGCCGTGGTCGTGAATGCAACTCGTCATGTCGCGGTGCTCCCTGTATGCGGTGTGTGTGTTGGCGTGGCGGGTATGATTGCAGGGTGTGAGGAAACGGGGAAGTGGGGGCTCTCTCCACTGTCATCCCGGCACTTGCCTGCCCCGGCGAAGGCCGGGGT
>LNFM01012850.1_pt1 | contig 17252 bp, 17 predicted proteins | sample 596031 | NCBI WGS metagenome assembly LNFM01 (sample SAMN04254537, study PRJNA301005) | activated carbon metagenome | isolation source: dual media filters at the Ann Arbor, Michigan drinking water treatment plant | place: USA: Ann Arbor | reverse complement strand
TTTCTTTGTTTAATAAGCCCACTTTGTCTAATGCCGCGCGAATACGTTTGGCGGCCTCACTCCCTGTAATACCGTTAATCGCCAAAGGTAGCGCCACATTTTGAAAGCAATTGCGGTCGTAAAGCAGTTTGTGGTCTTGAAATACCAGCCCAAATTTACGGCGAATATAAGGTAAAGTAGCCTCTTTTAATTTGTTTACATTTTGATTGTTAATTAAAACCGTGCCATTGGTTGGGCGCTCAATCGTTGCCATCAGTTTAAGCAACGTGCTTTTACCTGCGCCAGAATGACCTGTTACATACACAAGCTCACCTGCTTCAATGCTAAAGCTGGCTTGGCTGATAGCGTCTCCGCTAGCAGGGTAACGCTTGGTCACGTTGTCAAAAACAATCATCAGTAGTCTGAATTTATATTAATCATATGGGATATTATATCTCGTACTTAACCGTAAAATTTGACTAAAAATGGCGTTAATTAAACCTAACGAATCAACTGACTTAATCAAATAGCGCATCAACAAAAGCTTGCGCACTAAAGGGGCGCAAATCATCAATTGCTTCGCCAATGCCAATAAAGCGGATTGGTATCGGTCTGGCTTCTGCAATCGCTGCAATGACGCCGCCTTTGGCGGTGCCGTCTAATTTGCTTAACACTAAACCAGTCACACCTAACGCGTCATCAAACGCTTTGACTTGGCTCACCGCATTTTGGCCAGTGTTGGCATCCAACACCAATAAAATCTCATGTGGTGCGTTGGGTAATGCTTTGCCAATCACGCGTTGCACTTTTTTAATTTCATCCATCAGATGCATTTGTGTGGGCAAGCGGCCAGCGGTGTCGGCAATCACAATATCAATTTTTTTGGCCACGGCAGAATTAACCGCATCAAAAATAACCGCGGCCGGATCGCCGCCTTCGGATGCAATGACCTGCACATTGTTACGCTCACCCCATACTTGCAACTGCTCTCTGGCGGCGGCTCTAAACGTATCACCAGCCGCAATTAAAACGTTTTTACCTTGCGATTGAAATAATTTTGCCAGCTTGCCAATAGTGGTAGTCTTGCCTGCACCATTTACGCCAGCCAACATAATGACAAAAGGCAGGTGATTACTGGTTTGCAGCGGTTTTTCTAAAGGCATTAAAACCGCTAAAAGCTCCGCTTTTAAGGCTTGCTTAAGTGCTGTGGTTTCTTCTAAATTTTCGCGCTTTACTCGCTTTTTTAGGTTATCTAATAATGCTGTAGTGGCGGCAATACCAATATCGGCGGTTAAAAGAATCGTTTCCAATTCTTCATAGGTGTCTGCATCAATTTTTCCGCCACCAAATAAGCTATTGAGCTGCCCAGAAAGCTGCTGACGCGTTTTAGCTAAGCCTTGTTTTAAGCGCTGTGCAAAACTCAGCTCTGTTTCTTCTGGTTTGCTCTTTATTACTTCAAGCTCTGCTTGATTCGTTGCTTGTGGTGCAGTTTCAGGTGACGCAACTGACTCAGACTTAACCTCTGTAGGGTCGGGTTTTTTCTTGAAAATATTAAACATAAAGCACTTTAATGAATAGTTAACCCTTATTTTAGTCGTAAAATCGACGACATGCCATTAAGCATTAGCAGTATTCAGTTAGCCTTTTTAAATAGGTGCGTCATTAAATTGAATACAGGAACTAAATTAATTTAAACTGTGTCATTCAAAGGCTTATTGTGGATACCATTTTTAATAATAGAAAGAGTTGTTGTGCAGATAAAACTTAAAAATAGTTATATTCAAATTGCGGCGTTGCTATTAGCGTTTTCGCCATTGCTTACCCAAGCGGCCATTCAAGAATTTAAACTTAAGAATGGCATGAAAGTCATCGTGCAAGAAGACCATCGCGCGCCTGTAGTAGTGTCGCAAGTGTGGTACCGCGCGGGTAGTTTAGACGAAGTAAACGGTAAAACAGGTGTGGCGCATGTGTTGGAACACATGATGTTTAAGGGCACCAAGAGCGTCCCCGCAGGCCAGTTTTCACGCATGATTGCAGCCGCTGGTGGCAAAGAAAACGCGTTTACAGGCACAGATTACACTTGTTATTTTCAGCAGCTAGAAAAATCGCATTTGCCGCTATCCATGAAGTTAGAAGCAGACCGCATGTCCAATTTGGTGATTACTGACGCCGAGTTTGCTAAAGAAATTAAAGTGGTGATGGAAGAACGACGCTGGCGTACCGAAGATAAGCCACAATCCAAAGTGAACGAGCAATTTCAATCGACCACTTTCAATGCACATCCTTATGGCAGACCAGTTGTTGGTTATATGAACGATTTAGAAAATATGACCGCAGCCGATGCCCGCGAATGGTATAAAAATTGGTACGCACCCAATAATGCTACGCTAGTGGTGGTGGGTGATGTGAAAACGCAAGACGTTTTAAAATTAGCCAAACAGTATTTTGGCCCGTTAAAACCGAAAGTGTTACCAGCAAGAAAACCGCAAACTGAACCAGCGCAAATCGGTGAACGCCGTGTAGTTGTTAAAGCGCCTGGCAAGCTGCCTTATTTGGTAATGGGGTTTCATGCGCCGACTTTGCTACCTAAACCAACAAGCGCTGAACAGGCTTGGGAACCCTACGCGTTGGATGTTTTATCTGGCGTATTAAGTGGCAATGATTCAGCGCGCTTAAATCAAAAATTAGTGCGCGAAAATTCAATTGCGGTGGATGTCGGTGCTGGCTACGATAGTACATCGCGCGGACGCCAAGCTTTATTTGAATTGGTTGGTACGCCAGCGGAAGGCAAAACAGTAGCTGAATTAGAGGCTGCATTGATTGCCCAAATTGAGCTGATTAAAACGGGTGGCGTGACACAAACCGAGTTGGATAGGGTAAAAGCGGCAGTGATTGCAGCCGATGTGTATCAGCGCGATTCGATGTTTTACCAAGGCATGCAAATCGGCCAGCTTGAAACCATGGGCTACAGCTGGCGCTTGCTGGAAGAGTATCCAGATAAATTAAAAGCGATTACTTCAGAGCAGGTGCAAGCGGTGGCTAAAAAATACTTAGTTAAAGATAGTATGACGATTGCAACTTTGGATCCGCAGCCGATTGATCCAAATGCCAAGCCTCAAGGTAAGCCTCATTCCCGTTAATTTAAAAATGCAAACTTTGTCGTCATACGTTGTTGCGCAATTCCTCGTGTACTTGGTGTACACGTCGGCATCGCGCGCCTAGTCTGACTTAAAGCTTTGCATTTTTTAAACATAAGGTTTGAGAAATTAAGACTTCAATTTAAGGTTTTACAATGAAAAGAATCCAATTTTTAATCGTTTTAATGACTAGCTTAGTGGCTTTAAGTGCAAACGCTGCCGTTAAAATTCAGCATTGGCAAACCAGCTCTGGCAGCCAAGTCTATTTTGTTGAAAATCACGATTTGCCGATTTTAGACATGAGTGTAAATTTTCCGGCAGGTAGCTCGCGTGACACCAAACAGACTTCTGGTGTGGCAGGTGTGACAAAATACCTGATGACGCTGGGTGCGGATGGCATGAATGAAGAGGCGATTACCAATCAGTTTGCGGATATTGGCGCTGTTTTGGGCGGCGAGCTAGATTTGGATAGAGCCGCTTTTAAACTGCGCACATTAACTAGCGAGCAAGCAAAAGCGCTCACAATTTTTAATAAAATATTGCACAAGCCAGATTTCCCCCAAGCCATTTTAGAGCGCGAAAAAACACGTATTGTGGCAGGTTTGCAAGAGGCGGCCACACAGCCAGAAAGTATTTCAAACAAAGCTTTTATGCAGGCAATGTATGGCGCACATCCTTACAGTTTGGATGAAAGCGGTGAAATTGAAACGATTGCCGCGATAAAACGCGAAGACTTAACCAGTTTTTATCAGCAATATTACACCGCCAAAAGCGCCGTGATTGCGCTAATTGGCGATATGACAGAGGTACAAGCACGCGCGATTGCAGAAGATGTATCCAAAGGCTTGCCACAAGGTGCAGCCATACCAAAAATTGCGCAAGTCACCTTGCCGCAAGCGCCAAACACGCAAAATATTGCACACCCAGCTAGCCAAGCGCATATTTTGTTGGGCTACCCGGGTATTAAACGCGGTGACGCCGATTACTTTCCGCTCTATGTGGGTAATTACATTTTAGGTGGCGGCGGTTTTGTGTCACGCTTAACCGAAGAAGTGCGCGAAAAACGCGGTTTGGTTTACAGTGTATACAGCTACTTTATGCCAATGGGCGAACTTGGCCCTTTTCAAATTGGCCTGCAAACTAAAAAAGAGCAAGCGGGGGATGCCTTAAAAGTAGTGAATGAAACAGTGGCTAAATTTATGCAAAATGGCGTCACTGAAAAAGAGTTGAAAGCCGCTAAATCGAACATTATTGGCGGTTTTCCGATGCGAATCGATAGTAATAATAAAATCTTGGATTACTTAAGTGTGATTGGCTTTTATCAATTGCCGATGACTTACTTAGAAGACTTTAATAAAGAAGTATCTAAAGTGACGACAGCGCAGATCAAAGATGCGTTTAATCGTCGCGTTAAACCTGCTCATTTTGTCGCGGTGACAGTAGGCGCGCAGTAAAAAATAAAATTAAGGTTAAAATAAGGCTTTGCACTGTATTAAAGCCTTATTTTGCCAAAATCACCTGTTTCTAAATCCTCAAAAACCAACCAAGTCCGCATCAACGCTGGTGTGTGGCGTAGCCGTGTGCTCAAGTTCCCAGATGTAGAAGGTTTACGCCCAACACCCGAGCGTGTGCGCCAAACCGTCTTTAATTGGCTGGGGCAAGATTTAACGGGTAAAACCTGCCTAGATTTGTTTGCAGGCACTGGCGCATTTGGGTTTGAGGCTTTATCGCGCAATGCAAAAAATGTGGTGATGGTTGAAAATTCTGGTGTAGCGTATCAATCGCTAGTGCAAAATCAGCAATTGTTAATTGCTAAAAACAGTCAGATTTTACGTCAAGATGTGTTAGTTTTTTTGAGCCAGAACACGCAGCAATTCGATGTGATTTTTTGCGACCCGCCTTATCATAAAGCTTGGTTAGATAAAATATTACCCGCATTAAATCAACACCTTAGCTCAGATGGTTTAGTGTATATTGAAGCGGAATTTGCGCTTGAATCAAGCGAGTTATTAAACGGCTGGCAACTTATAAAACAAAATAAAGCAGGCAACGTTTATTATCATTTGCTAAAATCGGTGTAAGCGTTTTGCAAAAATCCTAGTTTAGGATGAAGTGCAAGGCGCGCGGAGCGGAAAAACCGGAATGTATAAGGAATACATGAGGATTTTGAGCACCGCGAAACGTAGCAATTCGCCTAAAATAGGAGCTTTTAGTGAGCAAAAACCGCATTGCCGTTTACCCTGGCACTTTCGATCCCATCACCTTGGGGCATGAAGACATCGTGCATAGAGCCGCTAATTTATTTGATGAATTGATTGTGGCAGTAGCAGGCAGCACCAATAAAAGTACCTTATTTAGCTTAGAAGAGCGCGTTGAATTGGCCAAAAGTGGATTTAAGAAGGCCAGCAATATTAAAGTGGTCGGCTTTAGCGGCTTGCTCATGCAGTTTGTACAAGATCAGGGTGCGCAAATGGTGATTCGCGGTTTGCGCGCTGCATCGGATTTTGAATACGAGTTTCAACTAGCAGGCATGAACCGCAAGTTATATCCAAAATTAGAAACCTTATTTTTAACGCCAGCTGAGCAATATATGTTTGTTTCATCTAGCTTAGTGCGTGAAGTAGCAAGGCTTGGGGGCGATGTGCATCAATTTGTATCTTCTACGGTTGAAGATGCGATTTTAGAGAAACTGAAGCAAACATAATCTATGGCGCTTTTTATTACAGACGAATGCATTAATTGCGATGTATGCGAGCCAGAATGCCCCAATGAAGCGATTTATCAGGGCCAAGAAATTTACGAAATTAATCCGAATTTATGCACAGAATGTGTAGGGCATTTTGATCAGCCGCAATGTGTGGCGGTGTGCCCGGTTGATTGCATACCACTGAATCCTGATGTGGTTGAAACGCAGGAACAACTGCTGAATAAGTATTATCGCATTACCCAGTTAAAAACGCCTTAACTGTAAGACTTAACCCTAAAATAACCACAAAAAATTTAATCTTGGAGAATTGAGCATGAGAGTTTTGCACACCATGTTGCGCGTTGGCAACCTAGACCAGTCTATTCATTTTTACACGAAAGTGTTGGGCATGAAACTGATTCGTCAGCATGATTATCCCGATGGCGAATTTACGCTGGCGTTTGTGGGCTATGGCAATGAATACGATCACAGCGTGATTGAATTAACCTATAACTATGGAAAAACCAGCTACGAAATGGGCACTGCTTATGGGCACATGGCGATTGAGGTGGAGGATGCATACAAAGCCTGCGAAGAAGCATGGCACGATTGTGATTGCGTTTATTGAAGACCCCGATGGCTACAAAATTGAGTTTATTCAAAAAGGCACGATTGAATATCCCCGCTAACACTTGGCAAGATGAATCAAGATCATAAGCATTCGCTAGAAAAAGCGGTAGATGCAGCACTGGCAGGTGATTGGCAAGCGGCGCATGAAATTGCACAAGAATATGATGACCGCTTTGCCAATTGGCTGCATGCGGTTTTGCATAAAATTGAAGGGGATAACTTCAATAGCCGTTATTGGTACGCTAAAACGAATGGCAAAAAATTTGCAGATTTTAGTGACGCACGCGAAGAGCTTATTGCGCTGAAAACATCCTTAAAAAGTCGCGCGAACGAATAGCATGAATAAAAGAGATGCTTTGTTCGTGTGATGAACAAAGCATCCGATTTTAGCTGCTCATATCATTTAGATATGCATTGCAATTGCATTAACTTAACCTGATTTTAGCCTGTATTTTTGTGTTAAGTATTTGCTGGTTGACACAAAACTATCTGCTGGATTCATATAAAACATGCGCTTCCAGCCCTGTTGTTCTGTGCTGAACCTCCAAACATACGGCACTAGGCTGATTACGCTGTAATGCAGATGCGGCGGTTTACCTTTGGCGTTGCCACTATCACCCACTGCGCCAATAATGTCACCTTTGCCAGCATAATCCAGCATTTTGGCGTTAATGGAGTGTAGATGCGCGTAATAATAAATACGCCATTTTGGCCCTAATATGGCCACCACTTTTCCACCCATTTCAATATCGCCTGCATAAATCACCAAGCCACTCGTGCTGCTGATGACGCGACTACCTTTGGAGGCGAATATATCAATACCTTTATGTACGCCCGATTTACCCCAAGGCGAATACCAAAAGCTGTTGGCGTTCCAATCATCGTGTGTCGCGTTCTGCACAGGAATAGCACCGCGCGCAGGTAATAAAAGGCCAAGCGCGAGGATAATCACTAAAATTTTAAGTAGTTTTAGCATGTTAAGTCTTACACTACATCGTAAGCCGAATGCGTTTGTGGCAGTTCTGGCTTGCTACTGATTTGATACCAATCCACTTTACGCGTAATCACCATCACCAAGGCCAGCAAGCCAAATACGAGTAATGAACCCATTATTAAGGCGTTATCTTCAGATTTTAAAATCCCATACAGCGCGCCATATATAGCGGTGAGCAAGCTAGCAAAAATGAAGCCATTGGCTTTGCTTTTGAGCACGTAACTGAGGTAATAACCTAATAAACTCACACATGCAACACTTGCGGCAAGATAAGCAAAGGCAAACCCAATTTGTTCAGCTAGTGAGATGAGTAGCAAGTAAAACAAAGCCATGGCCAAGCCAACAAGCGTGTATTGCGCAGGGTGAATGCGTAATTGTTTTAAAATTTCAAAGATGAAAAATCCAGCAAAAGTTAAGCCAATAAACAATAATCCATATTTGGTGGCGCGGTCGGCTTGGCTGTATACATTGATGGGTTCTACAAAGCCGACGGATAATTTTTCTAAATCTAGTTTGCCGCCGTGTTTTAGATTTTCTGTTAGTACAGATTGATTATTGCTGGAAAGTGAGGATATCGCCCAATTTGCTGTGAAGCCGTTTTTATCAATTTTTTGGGTTGCCGCATCAGGCGAAAAACTACCGTAAAAATGCGGTGATTGCCAACTGGATTTGAGTGCAATCATATTGTTTTCAGCAATAGGTATCAGGTTAAAACTCTCTGTCCCGCGTAAATTCAACCAAAAATCAAAAGCAATCGTTTGTTCTTCTGTATTCAACTCTTGGACAGCGGCATGCATACCATTACCCAATGCATCTATTTTGCTGCCTTGTGCAAAGTTGATTGCTTTCCCGTTCCAATTAAAGATTGGTTTACCTGTTAAGCCGCGTGTATCTGATATGCCAAGGCTGATATAGGCATCTTTTGTTTTTAATGTGGCACTGTCGTGGACAAGCTTTAGACCTAAATTTTTAGGTATTTTGAAATGCCCATTAATATTGCTACCTAATTGGTAAACGAGGGTTTTAAATATACCAAGTGATTTTAGTTCATTAGTAAAACCACCTTTTAGGTTTAAATCTTCTGGCAATATATATACTTTTCCGTCATACCGTCTTGTGACTATTTGTATATTATTGTCGGAACCAATTTTTTCTGGATATTCCACAACATACGGCACAACTAATACGGGACCAATAACTGTTTGTTCTCGTGCCACGCTCTGATTAATATTTGCTGTGGCCTCAAGCTGTCGCTGTTGTCGTTCCAAAATGATTGAATTGACATAACTGACTGCCCATGACATTAAAATCGTCAGCAGAAAAATGCCGCTTACTTTAAAAATAAATGATTTATTCACAATTAACTCCCTCAATACAATGGAGTTTGCAGAATATAAGCTTTAAATGAAGTGATGATGCGGATGTGTGAAGTGGGTGTGAAGTTTAAGCTTTACTCAGAAGAATGGTTGCAATGACGCCGCCTTCTATTTGGTTTTTGAGTGTGACGCTACCGCCATGCAATTTAGCTACTTCTTGTACAAAATTTAAACCTAAACCAGTGCTTTTTTGACCAGCATTGGGCGTATTGGCAGGGCGCGGCAAGGAGTAAAATTTATCGAATATTTTGGTTAAGGCATATTCTGGAATGCCCGCGCCAGTATCTCGTATGGCGATATTGATTTGTTGGGACTCTTCGGTAGCGGATATCTGAATTTGACTATTGTCGGTGCTAAAATCCAAGGCATTTTCTAGCAGGTTATACAGCGCTTGCCCCAATAAAAATGCATCTGCTTGCGTCAAAATTGAGGTTTCAGGCTCAAATGCAAACTGGATATTTCGCTGTGCTGCTTTGCTATTTAGTAGGTTGATTTGTGTTTGAATTAAGTCGCTTAAATAGATTAAGCTTACATGCTGCAACTGCTGTTGATGCTCTAAACTCGCCAAGCCTAGCATATTCTGGATAATCGTTTGCACACGCTGAGATTGCGTTTTAATTTGCGCTAAAAAATGGGTTTGGTTTGCAAGTGGCATTTTGGGCGATATCAATTCCAGCGCACCTAAAATAGCAGTAATTGGGCTTTTTAGTTCATGCGTTAAATGTTGCACAGAATCTTGCACATACTGTTTGCCATCCAATTCGCTGCGCATGGTTTGCATAGCGTGTGCTAAATCGGTTAATTCATCATTGCTAGAGGTTGGTGGGTCGGCTTTGTCGCCTTTGGCAACAAGCATGGCATAATCTCGCAAGGCATTGATTTTTCTGGTGAATCGCCATGTAAACAAAGCGCCGATGGCAATTGATAGCACAAATAATAAGGCGCCCCAGCGAATGATTTTTGTTTGAGCACGTTCAATAAAGGGGAGTAAGGCGCGGTTAGGTTTTGCAACAGTTAGGCTGCCGATAATGGATTTGCCATTTTTAATTGGCGCAGCAATATACATAATAGTGTCACTATTTTTATCACCCGCGATGACGGGGCTAGAGCGCACGCCATACCTGCCTTTTAATGTGAGGTAGACATCATTCCATTTGCTGTAATCTTGGCCTAAGGCGATATTGGCTGAGTCAAAAATCACAATACCTTTTTTGTCTGTGATATAGATGCGATATTCGGCTGCTTGCTTTTGAATGCCCCAAATATTGACACCGTTTTTGCTAGACGAACGCGACCCTGTTAAGTATTGATTTAAGCCTTTAGCAAAGCTACCGTCATTAATTCGTCCCGATTTAACATCTTCTGCCGCCAATTCAGCCAGTATGCTGCCGGTGTCAACTAAGGTGTCTTCCATTGCCTGTCGCACGCCCGGCTTTACTTCTTCTACAAACACAATCAGCACAAACCATGCCGCTAAACCAACCAGCACAAAATAGCCTAAAAATATTTTTAGGCTAATATTCATCTTAAATAGTGGTGACTTCATGCTGTTAAGCTATAACCCATGCCGCGGTGCGTCATAATTCCCTCACTACTCGCATCTATTAGCCTTAGCTTAGCGCGTAGCGTTTTGATATGCGCATCTACCGTGCGCTCTAACGTATTTTCGGCCTGCGCCCATACAATATCCATGAGTTGGCTACGCGAAAATACCCGTTTTGGTTGTTCGATTAATGTTTTCAGTAATAGATATTCGTATCTTGTCAGGCTTAAATATTCGTTGTGATAGGTAATTCTGCAAGCCGATTCATCTAATACATAAATGTTAGATGAGGTAGGCGATTTTGCAGCAGGCTCGCCTTTTACATTGCGCCTTAAAATAGCATGTACGCGCGCAACCACTTCGCGTGGGCTAAATGGCTTAGTCACATAATCATCTGCACCAATTTCTAAGCCAACAATACGGTCAATTTCGTGATTGCGCGCGGTTAAAAACAGTAGTGGAATGCTTGAAATTGAAGCATGAGAGCTCGCGCGAATTTGTTTACAGACATCGAAACCTGACATATCTGGCAGGCCAACATCCAGTATCACAAAATCAAATACAGTCTGTTGCATGGCAATAATCGCTTCATGGCCTAGCAATACATGCGTACTCAGAATGCCCGCCTCTTTAAAGGCATACAGCAAAGTATCCGCAATTGCTGGCTCGTCTTCAATGATTAAAACGTGCAGTGACATGCCACTATTTTAGGCTAGATTGACAACAGATTACCAGTTGCCTTATTACTTTGCATACAAGAAATATGCAGATAAACCATTTCAAAAGCAAAAAGCCTGCAATTGCAGGCTCTTTTAATATCAATTATGGCGTTAAATTAAATCGTGATTAAACAGCATCAGATAACGTCACGTATTTCATTTGACCATTAATAATCACAAAACTAGCATCCATCATGCCGTGAGATTTCAGTACCGCATCGCGATACACCCACATCACACCAGCTACATCGCCAGATGCATTTTTCATCATGATGATTTCATCTGGTTTGCCAAAATTGCTGGCCACTTGATTCGGCAAAGTTCTCTCAACGATGTCGTGGAATTTAATTGGCGACATCACTTTACCGTCATGCGCCGCGTTTTGGTTAAAGCCAGCAGCGTTTGCCTTAAATGATCCAAAAACGATAGTTGATATAACTAAAGTACCTAATAACGCACTCTTAAAAAATTCGGTTTTCATATTGCATTCTCCATCTAATTAACTTAGGTGAATAATATCAAAGAGATATGTCGGATTGATGACGTGAATGTTAATGAACTGTAAAGAACGAAAAATATAGTTAACCAATTGTAACGCCCGAAAATCAACAACTGGATTTGCAGATGTTGATTTTCGGGCGATTACTAAAACAAATCAAACTTACTCAAAAAAGCCTTTTACCTTATCTACCCAGCTTTTATTACGCGGACTATGTTTGCCCGAATCAGCTTGTGTACTGATTTCAAATTCACGCAATAAATCTTTTTGTTTCTCGGTTAATTTAACAGGTGTTTCAACCACCACATGCACCAGTAAATCGCCGCTTTCAGACTGTCTTAATTGTTTAATGCCTTTGCCTTTTAGCCTGAAAACACCACCAGTTTGCGTTTCAGCAGGTATTTTCATTTTGGCAGAGCCGCCTAAAGTCGGCACTTCAATTTCGCCACCTAAAGCCGCGGTGCTGAAACTAATTGGCATTTCGCAATGTAAATTGCCCCCATCACGCTGGAAAATTTCATGTTGTTTTAAATGAACCACTACATACAAATCACCCGTTGGCCCGCCGTTTACGCCAGCTTCACCTTCGCCTGTTAAGCGAATGCGGTCGCCTTCATCCACGCCCGCGGGGATTTTAACCGACAAGGTTTTGTTGATTTTTTCGCGGCCTGCACCATGACAAGTACCACATTTGTCTTCATCTTTAATGATCTTGCCAGAGCCATGACATTTTGGACAAGTTTGTTGCACAGAGAAAAAGCCTTGTTGCATACGCACTTGGCCATGACCGTTACAAGTGGTGCAAGTAACGGGCGATTTGCCTGCTTTAGCGCCTGTTCCCTTGCAGGTTTCACAAGCGGCTTGCACAGGAATACGAATCTTGGTTTCAGTACCTTTTGCCGCGTCTTCTAGGCTAATCTCCATGTTGTAACGCAAATCGGCACCACGATACACATTGTTGCGCTGACCACCTTGGCGACCACCGCCAAAAATATCACCAAAAATATCGCCGAAGGCGTCACCAAAACCAGCACCACCAAAGCCGCCTGCACCTGCGCCTTGTTCTACGCCAGCATGACCATATTGATCATAAGCCGCACGTTTCTGGTCATCAGACAACATTTCGTAGGCTTCTTTTGCCTCTTTAAATTGCTCTTCTGCCTTAGGGTTGTCAGGGTTGCGGTCAGGGTGATACTTCATCGCTAATTTGCGATAAGACTTTTTAATTTCTTCTTCAGAAGCGTCTTTGTTAACACCTAAAACTTCGTAATAATCTTTTTTGGTTGCCATGTTTGATATCTAATCTATTTGAACAGTGATTAATTAATAGCGAAAAATCGTTAGCATCATTTTAGGACGCTAACGATTATCGATAACAAAATTAAAACTTAGTCTTTCTTCACTTCTTCAAACTCGGCATCCATTACTTCAGCGTCTACCGTTTTTTCACCTTCTGGGCTAGGTTGTGCATTAGCAGCATTCGCTTTTGCTTGCTCTTCTGCATACACTTTTTCACCCAGTTTTTGCGCTGCTTCAGTTAATGCATTGGTTTTTGCTTCAATCACATCTTTGTCGTCAGACTGCAACACATCTTCAACCTCTTTCAAGGCTGCTTCAATGGCTGTTTTTTCGGCTTCATCTAACTTATCGCCATGCTCGCTCAATGATTTTTTAACAGAGTGAACCATGCCATCCGCTGCGTTGCGAGCATCTACCAATTCACGGTATTTCTTATCTTCATCCGCGTATTTAATCGCATCTTCTTCCATTTGCTGAATTTCCGCTTCAGACAAACCAGAGTTTGCTTTAATGGTAATTTTATTTTCTTTACCAGTGGCTTTGTCTTTAGCAGAAACATGCAAAATACCATTGGCATCAATGTCAAAAGTTACTTCAATTTGCGGCATGCCACGTGGTGCTGGTGGAATGTCTGACAAGTTAAATTGGCCAAGCGATTTGTTGGCAGAAGCCATTTCACGCTCACCTTGCAACACTTGAATCGTCACTGCATTCTGGTTGTCATCTGCGGTTGAAAACGTTTGCGATGCCTTGGTCGGAATCGTGGTATTTTTCTTGATCACCTTAGTCATCACGCCGCCTAAAGTTTCAATACCTAAGCTTAATGGCGTTACATCAAGCAACAACACGTCTTTAACGTCGCCTTTCAACACGCCACCTTGAATCGCCGCGCCAACTGCAACCGCTTCATCAGGGTTTACGTCTTTACGTGGCTCTTTACCGAAAATCTCTTTCACTTTTTCTTGCACTTTAGGCATACGGCTTTGACCACCAACTAAAATCACGTCGGTGATATCGTCAATCGAAACGCCAGCATCTTTAATCGCAGTTTTACAAGGGCCAATAGTCCGTTCAATCAAGTCTTCAACTAAAGACTCTAATTTTGCACGTGTGATTTTCACCACTAAGTGTTTTGGGCCAGTCGCATCGGCTGTAATGTACGGCAAGTTCACTTCTGTTTGTTGCGCGCCAGACAATTCAATTTTTGCTTTTTCAGCCGCTTCTTTTAAGCGTTGTTTTGCCAATAAATCATTGCGTAAATCTAGGCCGCCGTTTTCTTTTTTGAACTCATCAGCCAAAAAGTCGATTAAACGGTTATCAAAGTCTTCACCACCCAAGAATGTATCGCCGTTGGTGCTTAGCACTTCAAATTGATGTTCGCCATCGATGCTTGAAATTTCAATGATTGAAACGTCGAATGTACCGCCACCCAAGTCATATACCGCAATCTTACGGTCACCTTCTTGTTTGTCTAAACCGAACGCTAATGCAGCAGCTGTTGGCTCGTTGATGATACGTTTCACATCTAAACCCGCAATACGGCCCGCATCTTTAGTGGCTTGGCGTTGGCTATCATTAAAATAAGCTGGAACGGTAATCACCGCTTCAGTCACTTCTTCGCCTAAATAGTCTTCAGCGGTTTTTTTCATTTTGCGTAATACTTCAGCCGAAATTTGCGGTGGCGCCATTTTTACGCCGCGCACTTCTACCCAAGCATCGCCGTTATCTGCTTTTGCAATGGTGTAAGGCATTAACTTAATGTCTTTTTGCACTTCTTTTTCTTCAAAACGGCGACCAATCAAACGTTTAACCGCGTACAGCGTGTTTTTTGGGTTAGTTACCGCTTGGCGCTTAGCTGGTGCTCCCGTTAAGATTTCGCCATCTTCTTGATACGCAATGATAGACGGCGTTGTGCGTGCGCCTTCGGCGTTTTCAATCACGCGTGGTTTGCCGCCTTCCATCACGGCAACGCAAGAGTTTGTTGTACCTAAATCAATACCAATAATTTTGCCCATGTTGCTAATTCCTTATCTTTCTAAATAACTTTAATTTGAGTTATGTGTTCGAACCGTTTGTAATGCTTAACGCTGAACAACTTAACAGTAATATTGGGTGAATTTTTCGCTTTTCAATAGCCTTAAAAGCGTTGTGACTATTTACTTTGCAACCATCACTAATGCAGGGCGCAATACGCGCTCATTCAATGTATAACCTTTTTGTAGCACGCTAGTTACCGTATTGGGTTCACCACAGTTTTCCAACATTGAAATCGCTTGATGTTTGTTTGGGTCAAACTTCTCGCCCACTGGGTTCACTTCAGCGATATTGAATTTTTCAAATACGCTGGCTAACTGTTTAATGGTGATTTGAATGCCATCTTTATAGCTTTGCACATCCGTCGCTTCAATCAAAACAGCCGCATCTAAACTGTCTTTTACCGCTAACAATTCGCCACTAAATTTTTCTAACGCAAATTTGCGTGCTTTATCAATATCATCATTCGCGCGGCGGCGAATGTTTTCGCCTTCGGCTTTGGTATATAAAACGGCTGCCTGCGCCTCTGCAAGTTGCGCTTCTAGTTCAGCAATTCGCTCATCTAATGAACCAGCTGCGCCAGCGTTTTGAGCTAAATCCGCATCTGGATTTTCTGTTGAGTCTGCATTTGTTTGATTTTCTTGCATGTGTTTCCCCATTCATTAATAACACTGTTTTGAACGTGGGGATAAGCGATTTTATTTCAAGTGCGCAGCGCAAAATTCACGCGATTTTTTGGGTTAAATTAAGTGTTAACTTTTTTGAGAATAACTTTGAAAGGTATCTAAATGTGCTAAAACGTTGTCCACACTCGGAATTTCGCCAATATTACCTAAGTTAATCACTGGTGATTTGCTAGCCATCACGCCAGTTAGCGCTGGGTTGGTGTCGGTATAAATCGCAATAGTCGGAATATTCAGGGCCGCTGCCAAATGCGATAAACCTGTATCCACGCCAATCGCGGCTTTGGCTTGGCTAATCACAGAAGCTACTTCTGCAATACTTAATTTTGGTAAAACAACAGCGTTTTCTAAACAGTCTGCAACCTGCTCAGCACGCGTCAATTCAGTAGCGTTTGACCAAGGTAGCGCAATAGTTAATATCTGATTTTTTGAGCTTTTTTGAAGGTTAAGTCCAAACTGAATCCAGTGATTAATTGGCCATAATTTGCTATCGCGGCTGGTGCCGTGCAAAGCAACAATATAAGGTTTATTAATAAGATGATTTAAATCAGGCTTTGCCTGCAAGCCATAATCAGGCTCATCTGCGGGTGGCGCGTAGCCTAAACTTAACGCCGCCAAGGTGCGATTTCGCCTAACCGCATGTTGCTGGTAAGAGATGGCATAGGTTTTGTCGTAAAATCGACTGGCAATTGGTTCGCGAATCGATTGTTTATCGTAGCCATGCTTAACGCCATTCGCTAGTCGCGTAATCAATGCGCTTTTTAACAAACCTTGCGAATCAATCACCGCATCATATTGTTGCTGTGCGATTAACTGCTTGAATTGTTTGATTTCTGACCAAATTTGAGGGTTAAGTAACTGCTTGCGCCAACGCCTAAAAGCGACGGTAAAAACCTGATTAATCACTGGGTGCATGCGCGGAATATCGGCAAAGCTTTCTTCTACCACCCAATCAACGATTGCCTCTGGGAAGTGCTGACGGATATCAGCAAGCACTGGACAATTGTGAATCACATCACCAAGCGAAGAAGTTTTAACGAGTAGAATGCGCCGCATAGCCAGCATTTTCGCATACAATTCATTTTTTGATGAACAATCACTTTAGTTGAGATATTAGTTGAAATTTGCGTTTTTAATTTTTAAGTATTTTCCGTTTGGCGGCATGCAGCGTGATATGTTGCGCACCGCGAAAGAATTGGTAAAACGCGGACATTCGGTAGAAATTTTTACCATCAGCTGGGATGGCGATTTGCCAGCAGACGCGATTAAAGTACACATTCTGCCGCAAAAAGGCTTGTTCAACTATCAACGTTATCAGCGATTTATTGATGCAGCTTTTGCGCAAATTAACGCCAATCCTGTTGATTATGTTTTTGGCTATAACCGCATGGCGGGGCTAGATGCTTATTTTGCCGCAGACCCTTGTTTTATTGATCGCGCTTACACACAACGGCATTTTTTGTATCGGCTATTGCCACGATTTAAATGGTTTGCAGCATGCGAAAAAGTGGTTTTTTCAAAAGATTCTCTTACCGAAATTTTAGCGGTTTCATTATCTGAAAAGCCACATTTTCAACATTGGTATGGTACGCAAGATGCGCGCTTTCACTATATTCCGCCACGTCTAGCGCCAGAACTTTTTACGCTGCCAAACAAACAAGAAGTGCGCCGCT
>LNFM01007400.1_pt1 | contig 17252 bp, 16 predicted proteins | sample 596031 | NCBI WGS metagenome assembly LNFM01 (sample SAMN04254537, study PRJNA301005) | activated carbon metagenome | isolation source: dual media filters at the Ann Arbor, Michigan drinking water treatment plant | place: USA: Ann Arbor | reverse complement strand
GCTCGGCCCGGAAGGCGCCGCGCTGCCCTTGATCGAGCAGGTGGTGGACGAGGCGCAGGCCGCGATCTGCGCCGAGGCGCTGGGCGCCATGGAGGTCCTGCGCGACCTGACCGTGGACTACCTGAAGCAGCGCACCCAGTTCGGCCAGGCCATCGGCAATTTCCAGGCGCTGCAGCACCGCGCGGCGGATATGCTGGTGGCCACCGAACAGGCCCGCAGCATGGCGATGTATGCCGCCATGATGGTGCAGGAAGCCGACCCTGCCGCCCGCCGCACCGCGCTGTCCGCCGCCAAGGCGCTGGTCGCGAAGAATGCCGACCTACTCGGCAAGGACGCGATCCAGCTGCATGGCGGCATTGCGGTGACGGAGGAATACAAGGCCGGCCACTACTTCAAGCGCCTGACCATGCTCGCAGGCCTGTTCGGCGATGTGGACCACCATCTGCGCGTGGTGGTCGCCGCAGGGGGCTTGCCCGAGGCCGCCTGAGCGTTTCCGATGCCATAGCGGTCCGTTGCTGAATCGGAGATGGGCTTGGCGGGTTCCTGTGCCGGGCGCATGACGTGTGCATGGGAAGATGCAAAAGGCTGAACTGCGCAAGGCTGGCGCTGCTGGCGCCGACCTCCGCGGCGCGACGGCGTTCTGTGAATCTTAATGCGCCCCGTCGCATGCTGGACCTCGGCGCGTTGCAACGCGTCTGCCCGCCCCTGCGGAACAGTCCTGAGGATTCAGCGAAGATGCGCGGCGCGTGAGCGCAATGATCGAAGACACGTCACTTCCGGCCAATTTCGGACGCTACCAGCCGATCGAGGAACTTGGCGCCGGCGCCATGGGTCGCGTCTATCTGGCGGTGGATCCGCTGATCGACCGGATGGTGGCGGTGAAGGTCATCAGCATGGACCAGGCGGGCCCCGATGAGCGCGCCGAATTCCTGGAGCGCTTCCGCACCGAGGTCCGCGCCGCCGCGCAATGCGCGCATCCGTCGATCGTCAGCGTCTACGACTACGCTGATGACGGGCCGATGCCCTACATCGTCATGGAATTCGTCCCCGGCGAGACGCTGTCCCGGCTGATACGCCGGCCGCAGCAGGAACGTGACGCGGCCTCGGTGCCGGACCTGACCTGGGTGGTGGGACAGGTGCTGGATGCGCTGGCGGCGGCGCATGCCGTGGGCGTGGTGCATCGGGACATCAAGCCGGGCAACATCATGGTGACCCCGCGCGGCGCAGTGAAGATCACCGACTTCGGCATCGCCCGGCTCGGCGATTCCACGATGACCATGGTGGGCGGCATGGTGGGCTCACCGAGCTACATGGCACCCGAACAGGCGCTCGGCAAAGCGGTGGATCATCGCGCCGATCTCTTCTCCGTCGCCGCCATGCTGTTCCATGTCCTGCTCGGCCGCCCCCCCTTCTCCGGCTCCAACGTGACCGACACGCTGGTACGGCTGGTGGGGCCGCAGGAGGTCGAGCTCGGCGCGCTCGAGGGCAGCGCCATGGGCCAGGTGCTGCGGCGCGGCCTGGCGAAGGACCCGGCGCAGCGCTTCGCCACCGCTGCGGAATTCGCCGAAGTCCTGCGCCATGCGGTGCAGGCCAGGCGCGACCAGCCGAGGCAAGCCTACCGGCTTCCCCAGCCCGTCGCCGCGCGTCTGCTGTTGGACCTCGCGGCTCTGGTCGGCTCGCGCGCGGAGGAGATTCTGCGGAGCGCGTCGGAGGAGGCGCGGGACCTGCCCGATGTCGTCAGCCGGCTCTGCGCCCAATTGGCGCCCGCGGATGTGGCGCGGCTGCGGCAGCGTCTGGCCGCGTCGAACTGAGGCGGTACTACCGCCGCCCCGCCAACTGCCGGTTCTCCAGCCGCGACAGCAGCCGCACGCAGGGCCACAGCAGCAGGAAGTAGATCACCGCCGCCACCAGGATCGGCGTGGCATTGTAGGTGATGCTCTGCGCCTGGCGCGCCTGGTACAGCAGCTCCGGCACCGCGACGACGCTGGCGATGGAGGTCAGCTTCACCACTTCCAGCGTATTGCTGATGAGGTCCGGCAGCACGTTCCGCACCGCCTGCGGCAGCACCACGAAGATCCACACCTGCCAACGCCTGAGGCCCAGCGCCCGCGCCGCTTCCGGCTGCCCGCGCGGCACGCTCTCGATGCCCGCGCGCAGGATCTCGGCATAATAGGCGCCGGTGTTCAGCAGGAAGGCGAGGGCGACGGACCCCCAGGCGCCGAGGTCGATGCCGCCGAAGGGCAGGGCGGCATACAGGAAGATCAGCAGCACCAGCGGCGGGATGGCGCGGAAGAAATCGGTGAAGGCGATCAGCGGCCAGCGCACCCAGCGCGATTTGCGCGTCGCCAGCACCGCCAGCAACATGCCCATCATCATGCCGAGCGGCACCGTCATCAGCGCCAGCAGCATGGTCTGCACCAGCCCGATCCACAGCAGGTGGGAGGAGGCGAGGGCGATCTCGGCGTTGAGGAAGGCCTGGACGAAGTCGTTCATCGGCGCCACGCGAATTTGGTCTCGATCCAGCGCCCGCCGATGACCACGGGGATGAACAGGACGATATAGGCCAGCGCGCCCAGCGTCAGCGGCGTCGGGTTGCCCGAGAAGGCCATGCCCGACTGCGCCGCGCCGAGGATTTCAGAGACCGCGACAACGCTGCCGAGCGCCGTGCCCTTGGTGATGGCGATGGTGCGGTTGACCAGCGGCGGGATGGCTATGCGCACCGCCTGCGGCAGCACGATCAGCCGCAGCGTGGGCAGGAAATGCAGCCCCATGGCGCGGCCCGCTTCCCACTGTCCCGGCGGCACGGCGGAGATGCCGGCCCAGAAGATCTCCTCCGCGAAGGCCATCAGCACCAGCGTCAGCGCAAGCCATGTCGCCCAGAAGCCGGAGAGGGCGAGGCCGGTGGCGGGCAGCCCGAAATAGATCAGCACGATGATGACCAGCGGCGGCAGGGCGCGGAACACATCGACGATGAAGATGATGCCCCAGTTCAGCGGCCGCACGCCGAAGGCGCGGACCACGGCGAGGGCCAGGCCAAGCGTCAGCCCGCTGACGATGACCAGCATCGCCAGCAGGATGGTGATCCCCAACCCCGCCAGGATCATCGGCGCATATTGCGCCGCGACCTCGGGGTTGAGGAAGTTGAAGGCGAATGCCTCCCAGCCCGTCATGGAACCAGGCTCAGCAACGCGGCTCGCGCGGCGTCGCGTCGTAGCCGGCCAGGCCCGGGACGCCGGTGCCCGGGAACACGGTGTTCTCCGCGTCATCCGCCGCCGGCGCCGTGCCGAACCATTGCTGCGACAGGCGCGCGATGGTGCCGTCCCGCTTCATGCATTCCAGCGCGTTCTCAAGCTGCACGCGCATCTCCGTCGCGTTGATCGGCAGCGGCGCGGACCAGTGGGCGCGGGTGTCCGTCATGACGAAGTCGGCGACGAATTGCGGCGTGCGGGTCGCGGCGTAGCGCACCACGGTGTTGCCGCCGAGATTGGCGTAGGCGCGGCCGGAGATCACCGCCTGCACCGCATCCGTCTGCGTGTCGTAGGTCTGGACCGTGAAGCCGTAGCGCTGGGCGTTGGCGGCGGCCCAGGCGTCATAGGCGCTGCCCTTGTTCACGCTGATCGCCTTGCCGCGCAGGTCATCCATGCTTGTGATCGGCGCGTTGCCGCGGCGGATGCCGAACTGGAAGGCGGTGTACAGGTAGCCCTCGGTGAACAGCATGTTCGCCGCACGTTCCGCCGTCGCCGTGGTCGGCGCGCAGAGGAAGTCGTAGCGGCCGGCATTCATCGCCGGGATCAGGCCGGAGAAGCTGGCGCTGTCGATGGTCAGCTCACGCCCCATGCGCTTCGCCGCTTCGCGGAACAGGTCGATGTTGAAGCCCTGCACGCCGCCCTGCAGGGTCGGGAAGGCGTGCGGCGCGAAGGTGCCGTCCACGGCGCAGCGCAGCGGCGGCTGGCCTGGGGTCGTCCCCTGGGCCATCGCGGAGGTGGTGAAGGCCATGCCGAAAAGGCATGCGGCAAGCAGGCGGCGCATGGTGAAGCTCCCAGGTTGTTCGGTGTCTCCCGCCGCCACGATCCCATTGCAGGGGATTCGGCGCAACCGCCGCAGCGGGGCTTCTGCCGCAAAGAATGGCAAACATGGACAGAACGTCATGTAGAGAAGTGCGCTTGCCTCAATATTGCCGCCTCCGCGTCGCGGGGTCGCCAAGTGGGGCGCGTAGGTATCCTCAAGTCAGCACGGAAAGTCGGAACCCTCCCCATGCCCCGTTTCGCGCTTCTGCTGGTCGGTCTCGGCTTGGTCGCCATCCTGGCGACCGTTGTCCTGGTGCTTGGCGATGCAACGCTGCCGGGACGCGTTCCCTTGATGGCCGCCGCCTGGCTGGCCGGCTTCGGTGGCCTTTCGCTGGTGGTCGGGCTGTGGCTGCTGGAGCCCTCCGCCCGCGGTCAGCCCTTTTCGGGATAGAGCGCGCGCAGCCCGGCTTCCGAGGCCTCGCAGCGGCCGCGTTCCGTGATCAGCCCGGTCACCAGCCGCGCCGGCGTCACGTCGAAGGCAGGATTGGCGGCGGGGCTGCCTTCGGCCGCCACGCGGATGGTCTCGATCCGGCCATCGGCGGTTCGGCCGGTCAGGTCGGTGACTTCCGTGCCGCTGCGCTCCTCGATCGGGATTTCGGCGACGCCATCGCCCACGCTCATATCCAGTGTGGAATGCGGCAGCGCGACCCAGAAGGGCACGCCATTGTCGCGGGCCGCCAGCGCCTTCAGATAGGTGCCGATCTTGTTGGCGACGTCGCCGTGCCGCGTCACGCGATCCGTGCCGACGATCACCAGGTCCACCTGGCCGTGCTGCATCAGATGGCCGCCGGCATTGTCGGCGATGATGGTATGCGGCACGCCGTGCCGGCCGAGTTCCCAGGCGGTCAGCGCCGCGCCCTGGTTGCGGGGCCGGGTCTCATCCACCCAGACATGCACGGGCAGGCCGGCATCATGCGCCATGTAGATCGGCGCCAGCGCGGTGCCCCAATCCACCGTCGCGATCCAGCCGGCATTGCAATGGGTCAGCACATTCACCCGGTCCTTGCCCGCGGCCGCGGCCTTGATCAGGGGCAGGCCATGTTCGCCGATGCGGCGGCAGGTCTCGGCATCATCGTCGCAGATCGCCGCGGCTTCGGCATAGGCCGCCGCCACGCGGTCCCCGGCCGGCAGGTTGTGCAGGGCGGCGCGCATGCGGGCCAGTGCCCAGCGAAGATTGATGGCGGTGGGCCGGGTCTCACCCAGTTCGGCTACCACGCGTTCCAGGTTTTCGGTCGAGGCGTCCTGCCGCAGCGCCAGCGCCACGCCATAGGCTGCGACGGCGCCGATCAGCGGCGCGCCGCGCACCTGCATGGATCGGATGGCGTGGGCCACCTGGCCCGGCTCCGTCAGCCGCAGGATATCGAGCGACCAGGGCAGTTTCGTCTGGTCGAAGATGCGGATGGACCAGCCATCGGCGGGGTCGACCCAGACGCTGCGATAGGGAACGCCTTCGATCTTCATGAAAACCCTCAGATCCGCTGGTGCAGCGCGCAGACCAGGGTGAACAGCCGCCGCGCGGTTTCGAAATTGATCTCGACCTTGCCGGCCAGGCGGTCCGTCAGCAGCTCGGCGCCTTCGTTGTGCAAGCCGCGCCGTCCCATGTCGATCGCCTGGATGCGGGCCTCGGAGCCACCTTCGGCCACCGCCTTCTCATGGCTTTCGACCACCATGTGGTAGTCCTTGATCAGCCGGCGGAACGGGCCGAGCGCCAGCACCAGGGCATGCAGGGGGGCATCCGACGCATCGCGGATCTCCAGCATCAGCCGCCCGTCGCGCACCGCGATGCCCAGTCCGAAGGGGCCGGCGCCGAGCCCGGCCGGGCGGAAGCGGTTGCCGGCCAGCAGATCCTCCACCGCCTGGCGGCGGTCCGCCTCGGCATAGGGGCTGGGCAGCAGCGCATGCCCGTCCGGCAGGTCGATGCGGACCAGGTCGCGCTCCGGCGCGGTGACGATCCTGTCAGGCATGGTCGATGCGCTGCGGTCCGGGCGGCGCCTCGGCCTGGGGCTCGAAGCCGAGGCGTGCCATCCAGCCCACGGTGCCGCCCTTGATGGGGCGCAGCAGCAGGATGCAGGCGATGGTGAAGGCTGGCAGCCAGACCGCCATGTGCAGCCACATGGGCGGCATCCAGGCCCGCTCGACCCAGAAGACGGGCGGCAGCAGGATGTGGCCTGCGATGAAGATGGTGATGTAGGGCGGCAGGTCGTCGGCCCGCAGCGACCCGAGCGGCGCGTGGCAAACCTCGCAATCGTCGACCACCCGCAGGTAGCCGCGAAACACCTTGCCCTCGCCGCAGACCGGGCAGCGGTTCCGCATGCCGCGGCGGATGACGGTCCAGGCGGAGGCCGGAGGCGTGGCGCTGTCAGCGTCTGCCGAGCGGATAGGCTCCCAGCGTGTCATGTGGCGTTCCTTCCGGCCTTGTCGCGAACCGGGGAGGAAAGCCCCCGGCTCGCGCGGCCGTTGTGCGGTGCAATATGTCGTGTCGGCGTTGCCCGATCAAGCTTCCCCTTGTCCAAGGCCCCCTTGTCCGGGGATCGGCCAACGCCGATCCTCCCGCAACGCGCGCCGCGCCGCAGGGGTTCGGGCGGGACGGAGGAGGATGTGCGATGGCTGGCCGGATCCTGGTGATCAACCCGAACAGCAGCCGCAGCTGCACCCAGGGTATCGACGTGGCGCTGGCCGGCTTCCGCGCCCCCGGCCTGCCGCGGATCGAGGTGATGCAGCTCGATTCCGGCCCACCGGCCATCGTCACCTGGCGCGACTGGTTCGGCGTGGCGGAGCCGCTGTGCCAGGTGGTGGAGCGCGAGGCGGCGGAGGCCTACGTCATCGCCTGCGTCTCGGACCCCGGTGTGGATGCCATCCGCACCGTGACCCGCGCGCCCGTTTTCGGCCCGCTGCGCAGCGCGGTCGCCGCGGCGCTGGCGCGGGCGGACCGCTTTGGCATCATCGCCTTCGGCGACCCATCGCTGCCGCGGCAACGCCGGGCGTTGCAGGCGATGGGTGTGGAGGGCCGGCTGCTCGGCCACATCCCGCTGAATCTCCCGATGGAGGTGCTGACCGACCCGTCCGCACCCCGCGCCGCGCTGGTCGCCGCCGGCCGCCGCATTGCGGAAATGGGGGCGGAAGCGGTGATCCTGGGCTGCGCCGGCATGGCATTCCACCGGGCCGCGGTCGAGGACGCCTGCGGGATCCCGGTGATCGAGCCCTGCCAGGCGGCCGTGGCGCTGGCCTTGCAGGCCGTGGTGGCGGCCCGGCCGCAAATCCAGGCGCAGGCTGCGGAATAGGCGGTCGCCCAGCGTCTACCGCGCCGGGTTCTACCGCGTCGGGCGCGGCAGCAACTGGCCTGCCTCACGGGCCTGCCGCTGCGCCTCCGCCCGCGCCGCCTCCCGGCGCAGGCGCTGCGTGCGGGTCAGCGGCGTGCCGTCCGGATTGGTGGAGGAGGACAGATCCTGCCGCATGTCCCAGTTCTGCCCGTGAACAGCCCCCGAATTCGGGCCGCTCATCGGCGCGCTCTGCGCCACCGCCAGGGCCGGCGCCGTGGCCAGCGCCAGCACCATCGGGAATACCGTCGAAAACCGCATCTTCGCGCCCCTCATGCTCAGCGGGTGGGAAGATAGCCTATTTTCGCGACGCTACACGAATCTCAAGAAAGCGTCGTGAGCAACCCTGCGAATAGCCGCGCCCGCGGCACCAGGCTGCCGATGGCGATATGCTCGTTCAGCGTATGCGCCAGGCCGCCCGCCACCCCGAGCCCGTCCAGCGTCGGGATGCCCATGGCGCCGGTGAAATTGCCGTCCGAGCCACCGCCGGAGGATTGCGGCGGAATGGCGAAGCCGAGCTTTCCGGCCAAGCCGTTCGCCACCTCATACAGCGCCTTTGTGCCGGCATCCGCCTCCCACACCGGGCGGGTGACGCCGCGGGTCACGGCCAGCGTCACATCCGGCGCGCCGGAGGTCAGGGCCAGCATGCGGGCCACGCCGGCATCCAGATCCTCCTGCCGCTTGGCCATGGACAGCACCTCGGCATCGCAATGGGTCGCCACGCAATTCACCCATTGCCCGCCATGGATGACGCCGGCGGAGAAGGTGCAGTCCTCCGTCGTCATCGCCTCGATCGCCAGGATCTGGCGGCACATCTCGCGGATCGCGGAGCGGCCCTCGCCGAGGGTGATGCCGGCATGGCTGGGGCGGCCGGTGGTGCGCAGGTTGAAGCGGGCGATGGCGTAGCGGCCGGTCACCACGCCGCCATCCGGCCGTGCCGGTTCCGGCACCAGCACGTAGCGGGCGCGCCGCGCCTCGGCCTCGATCAGGTCGCGGGTGGAGGGGCTGCCCACTTCCTCATCCGAGGTCAGCAGGAAGGTGACGGGCAGGGGCGTCGGCAGGCCCGCGCGCAGCACCTGGCGCATCGCCTCCAGCGCCAGGAAGGTGCCGCCCTTCATGTCGAAGATGCCGGGGCCGGTGCAGGTACCGCCTTCCCGCTTCCAGGGCAGTTTTTCCAGCGTGCCCACGGGGTGCACCGTATCCAGATGCGCCAGCACCAGGATGCCGGGGGTGGTATCGCCCGCCGGATGCGGGAAGCGGGCGCGGATGCAGTCGCCGAAGCCCATCCGGCCGGGGATGCGTTCCACCCGTGCGCCGGCCATGGCCAGGTCGCGGCCGGCCAGGTCCATCATGCGGCCGACGGCCGCGGCATCGAAGGTCGGGCTTTCGCACTCCACCCAGGGGCGGAGCCCCTCCAGCATCGCTTCCGTGTCGAAGGGAAGGTCGAGCGACGGCTCGCGGTGCGTCACGGGGGCGGAATCGGCCATTTTCGGTCTCCCTGAAAGGACGGAGCCTGGGGGCAGGGCGGGCCGGAAGGCAAGATGTGGCGGCGCGCCGCAAGGCTGGTAGTGTGGCGGGAATGAGTGACACGCCCCAGGCTTCCCAAAGCGCTAATCCCCCCCAGGGAACCCCGCTGGTCCCACCCCGTCCGCGCATCGTGCCGCAGGCCGGCCAGGCGGCCTGGCGGGCGGCTGATCTCCGCACCTCGGACTGGATGATTCCGGCCGGGGCGGAGGATCTGGCGGAGATCGAGCAGGCCTTGACCGCGCTCGGCGGCCGCGCCCCGCAATCCGCGGCCGAGGCGCCGCTGCCGCATCTCGGCGCCGTGCTGCGTGGCGCCGCGACCCGCCTCGATACCGGGCGTGGCTTCGTGCTGCTGCGCGGCCTGACCCTGGAACGGCTGGGGGAGGCGCTGGCGGAGCCGCTGCTGGCCGCGCTCGGCGCGCATCTCGGCCGGCCACTGCCCGGGCCGGCCGGCGCGGTGCAGCGCCAGGCGAGCGCGGCCGGCGGGGCGCTGCGCTGGCGCTTCCATGCCGATGCGGCGGATATCGTGGCGCTGCTGATCCTGCGCCAGCCGCCGGATGTGGATCCGGCCATGCTGGTCGCCGCCGCCACCGTGCACAATGAAATGATGAAGCGCGACCGCGCGGCGCTGGAATTGCTGTACCGGCCGATGCCGCATGCGACGCCCACCGGCACCGTGATCGACCTGCCGGTGTTCAGCACCGCCTCCGGCGCCTTCGTCGGCCGCTATGCGCGCGATTCGATCGATGCTGCGCAACGTGTGCCCGAGACGCCGCGCCTGACCGGGCCGCAGATGCAGGCGCTGGATCTGCTCGACAGCCTTTGCGCGGAGCCGGGCCTGGCGTTGCGGATGGATGTGCGCCCCGGCGACGTGCTGCTGTTCAACCCGCTGCAGGTCTGGAAGCGCCGCGCCGAAAGCCAGGCCGAGTCGCAGGCCGAGCCCACGGCGCTGGAGGCCGCATCCGGCTCCGAGGTCGCCGTGGAGGCGCCGCCCGCCGCGCCGGCCCCGGGCAAGCGGGAGGCGCTGCGCCTGCTGCTGCTGACCGAATCCTCCCGCGCCCTGCCGGAAGGCCTGCTGGCGCTGGCCGGCGCGCCGGATGGGCCGGACGCCACCATGGTGGGTGGCTGAGGCCGTGCGGATTCTCGTGGCGAACGCCAATACAACGCAGGCCATCACCCAGGCCTGCGTCGCCGCCGCCCGCGCCGCCGCGGCGCCGGGCACCGAGATCATCGGTGCGACGCCTGGCTTCGGCCCGGCGGTGATCTCCACCCGCGCGGAGAACGCCATCGCCGCGCATGCGCTGCTCGCCACGCTGGCCGAACATGCCGGCGCGGTGGAGGCGGTGGTGCTGGCGGTCAGCCACGACACGGCGCTGGATGCGGCGCGGCAGATGATGCCCTGCCCGGTGCTCGGCATGACGGAGGCCGCCTGCCTGACCGCCTGCCTGCTGGGCGGCAGCTTCGGCGTGCTGACGCTCGGCCAGGCGCGGCCCTATGAGGAACTGGTAGCCCGGCACGGCCTGGCGGCGCGCTGCGCGGAGGTGGTGGGCCTGCCCCTGACGCCGCAGCAGGCGATTGCGGAGCCGGAGGCCGCGGCGGAGCAGGTGCTGGCGGCGGCGGAGGCGATGGCGGCGCGCTGCGATTCGGTGGTGCTGGGTGGCGCTGCGCTCGCCGGAATGGCGGCAGGGCTGCAGGCGCGGTCCCCGGTGCCGCTGCTGGATGGCATTGCCTGCGCCGTGACGCTGGCCGAGGCGATGGTGCGGATGCGCCTGCCGAAGCCCCGCACCGGCAGCTATGCCGCGCCACAGGGGCGGGAGGCGATCGGGCTGAGCCCGGCGCTGGCCGCGCTGCTGCGCGGCTGAAGGTCCCGGCGCCGCTGCGCGGCTGAAGGTCCCGGCGCTGCTGCGCGGCTGAAGGTCCCGGCGCTGCTGCGCGGCTGAAACTTCCACGTCGGCCGGACGTTGCCGCTCCGACACGGAGAATGCAGCGATGCGGTTGGGCGGTGGGCGCGAAAGCGGCAATGTCGAGGATCGCCGCGGCAGGCGGGTCGGGCGCGGCGGAATCGCCATCGGCGGCGGACTGGGTGGCGTGGTGCTGGTGGTGCTGGCGCTGCTGCTCGGCGTCGATCCCGGCGTCATCCTCTCCGGCATGGACCAGGCACCCCAGACCCGAACCCAGGCCCAGCAACGGCCTGCAGATGGCGCGCCGGCGCAGGATGAGGGCGCGCGCTTCGTCCGCCGCGTGCTGGCCGAGACCGAGGATGTCTGGACGCCGCTGTTTGCCGAGAATGGCCGCCGCTACCAGGCGCCGACGCTGGTGCTGTTCACCGGCGCCGTGCAATCCGCATGCGGCACGGCGCAATCCGCCGTCGGCCCGTTCTACTGCCCGGCCGACAGCCAGGTTTACATCGACCTCGACTTCTTGGCGGAGTTGCAGCGCCGCCTCGGCGCGCCGGGCGATTTCGCCGCCGCCTATGTCATTGCGCATGAGGTCGGCCACCATGTGCAGAACCAGCTCGGCCTGCTGCGCCAGGGCCAGGAATCCAACGCCATGCTGGTGCGCGTGGAGTTGCAGGCGGATTGCCTGGCCGGGCTGTGGGCGCGACGGGCAAATGATGCGCGGCAGATCCTGGAGGAAGGCGATATCGAGGAGGGGCTCGCCGCCGCCGCCGCCGTGGGCGATGACCGGCTGCAGCGCCGCGGCGGCGGGCAGGTGGTGCCGGAGAGCTTCACCCATGGCACCTCCGCCCAGCGTGTGCGCTGGTTCCGCACCGGGCTGCAGAACGGCACGCTGGAAGCCTGCGACACCTTTGGGGCGCGCCAGCTTTGATCTAGACTTCGCTCATGCCGAAGATCGCCGTCGCCCGCCTCTGGTTCGAGGGTAATTCCTTCTCCCCCACCCCGACCGAGGCGGACGCCCTGCGGTCCCGCGAATGGGTCAGCGGCGCTGATGCCCTGGCGCGCTATGCCGGCACCGCCACGGAACTGGGCGGGCTGGCGCGCTTCCTGGAAGCGCGCCCCGGCTGGCAGGCCACGATCCTGCGCTGCACCTCCGCCCAGCCGGGCGGACCGCTGACCCGCGCGGCCTTTGAAGGCTGGCTGGACGAAGTGCTGGGCGGGCTTCGCGAAGGCGGCCCATGGGATGGCGTGTATCTGTCCCTGCACGGCGCCTGCGTGGCCGAGGATATTCCGGCGGCGGACCTGCACATCATCCGGCAGGTGCGGGGTGTGATCGGCGCAGCCCCGCTGACCGCCAGCTTCGACTTCCACGGCAATATGGCGCCCGAATTCGCCACGCTGCTGGATGGCGCCAGCGTCTATCGCACCTACCCGCATCTCGACATGGACGCGACGGCGTTGCGCGCGCTGGCGCTGCTGGAACGGCGCATGGCCGGCGAGCGCCTGCACGGCGCCATCGCGAAGCTACCGCGCGTGCTGCATTCCTTCCATATGCGCTCCGAGGCCGGGCCGATGGCGGAAGTCTGGGCGGAGGCGGCGGCGCTGGAGGATGCGGTGGTGCTGGAAGCCGCCCCCTTCGGCGGCTTCTCCTGGGGCGACACGCCCTTCGCCGGACCCTCCGGCATGGCCTGGGCGACCACGGCGGAGGCCGCATCACGCGCCGCGCAGGCCGTGATCGGCGCCATCGAGACGCGCCTGCCGCGCTTCGACGTGACGCTGCCGGGACCGCGGCAGGCGCTGGCCACCGCGCTCGCCGCGCCGGAAGGGTTGGTGGCGCTGCTGGACCCGGCGGACAACCCGCTATCCGGTGGCGTCGCCGACAGCCCCGGCCTGCTGCGCGCGCTGGTGGAAGCCGCGCCCGGCGTGCCGACCGTCTTCGCCTTCCTGCACGACCCGGACAGCGTCGCGGCGGCCCGGGCGGCGGGGCAGGGAACGCAGGCGCGCTTCGAACTCGGCGGCCGCACCACACCGGATTTCGGCCCGCCCGTTGCCCTCACCGCGACGGTGGAGCGGCTGACCGATGGCCGCTTCACCAATGAAGGCCCGATGGAGCGCGGCGCGCCGGTGGACCTTGGCGCGACGGCCGTGCTGCGCGTGGATGATTGGCTCCGCATCATCGTCACCAGCCGGAAGGAGGCGGCGGTGGACCCCGCCTTCTTCGCGCTGCATGGCATCGACCTCGGCGCCACGCGCCTGCTGGCCAACAAGGCGAAGAACCACTTTCGCGCCGCCTTCGCCGGGCGCTGCGCCGCGATCGTGGAATGCGACTGTCCCGGCCCAGCGGCGCTGGACCTGGCGGCGCTGCCCTTCCGCCACGTCCCGGCCGCCTGGCGCGACTGAGGCCCAAATTCTCGTTGCACGAACAACTTGACCGACCGAATCGCAACGTGACATTAACGATCACGCATTTGCGAGGATCGGCAGGATGCTGAAAGTCGTGTTTTCCCGCAGCAGCGACTGGGGCCACGGCTTCGTTGGCCAGGTGGTGCTGGAGACAGACCGCGCCCTGGCTGGCTGGCACCTCGCCTTCGACGCCGCCTTCGTCATCGACAACATATGGGGCGCCGAAGTCGTCAGCGAGACCGATGGGCGGGTGCTGCTGCGGAATGCGCCATGGAATGCCGATGTGCCCGTCGGCGGGCGTGCCGAGATCGGCTTCACCGCCACCCCCGGCGGCAGCGTACCCGACCCCAGTGGCTGGCGGCTGGAGGCGCCCGGCCTGGTGGAGCCCCCGGTCCCGGTTGAGCCCCCGGTTCCTGTGGCGCCACCGGGTATCGACATCGCCGGCGTCACGGTCCCTGAATCAGATGGCGTCGCGGGTTTCCGCATCAGCCTGACCCATGCCGCAGCCGCCCCCGTCACGGTAAGCTACGCGACGGAGGCCGGCACCGCGCGGGCGGGCGCGGATTTCCTGGCGGTGAGCGGCAGCGTCACCTTCGCCCCCGGTGAGACCAGCCGGCTGGTCGCCATCGGCCTGGTCGATGATGCTGTCCCGGAAGGCACCGAACGCTTCGCCCTGCGCCTGACCGGCGCCACGGGCGGCACGCTGGGCGTTGCAGTGGCGGATGCCACGGTGCTGAACGATGACGGGCCACGAATCCACCTCGCCGATGCCAGTGTGGTGGAACGCAATGGTGGCCAGGCCAACCTGACCTTCACCGTGACCTTGTCCGAGGCCTCCACCAAGGCCGTTCTGGTCCGCTTCGCCACGGCGGATGGCACCGCGGTGGCGGGGGAGGACTACGTCGCCCGCAGCGGCACGCTCCGCTTCGAACCCGGCGTGACCAGCCGCGACATCGTGGTGAAGGTGCTGGGCGACCGGGTGATCGAGGCGGATGAGACGGTGCTGCTGCGCCTGTCCCACGCGGTGCGCGCCTCGGTGGCAAATGAGGAGGCGATCGGCACCATCCTCAACGATGACCTGCCGCGGCTGATGACCGCCGATGCGGTGACGGTCACGGAAGGCGACCCCGCCCCGGCGCCCATGCAGGGCGTCCTGTCCACCTCGGGGCGCGACATCGTGGACGCGACCGGCGCCGCGGTCCGCGTCGCCGCGGTCAACTGGTTCGGGATGGAGACCACGGCCTTCGCCCCGCACGGGCTGCATGTGCGGAACTGGCGCGAGATGATGGAGCAGATGGCGGAGTTGGGCTTCAACGCCATCCGCCTGCCCTTCTCGGCCGAGGCAATCCAGAAGGGCGGCACGCCGAACGGCATTGATTTCCATCTGAATCCGGACCTCGCCGGGCTGTCGCCGATCCAGATCATGGACCGGATCGTGGACCACGCCGGGCAGATCGGCCTGCGGATCATCCTGGACCACCACCGCAGCAGTGCCGGCAACGGCCCGAACGGCAACGGCCTGTGGTATGAAGGCGAATACACGACCGTGCGCTGGGTGAAGATGTGGGAGGATCTGGCAACGCGCTACGCCGGCAACCCCACCGTGATCGGCGCCGATCTGCACAACGAACCGCATGGCGCCAACTGGAAGTCCTGGGCGATGGCGGCCGAGATCGCCGGCAACGCGGTTCTGGCCAAGAATCCGGACTGGCTGATCCTGGTCGAAGGGGTCGGCCAGCATGATGGCGAATACTACTGGTGGGGCGGAAATCTCGCCGGTGCGCGGGACCGTCCGATCGTGCTGAACCAGCCGGAGAAGCTGGTCTATTCGCCGCACGACTATCCGAACTCGGTCTACCCGCAACCCTTCTTCTACGCGCCCGACTTCCCGGCCAACATGCCCGCGCTGTTCGACCGGATGTGGGGCTATCTGTGGCGGGAGGGGACGGCACCCGTCCTGGTCGGCGAGATGGGCTCCCGCCTCACGGACCCGCGCGACCGGGCCTGGATGGAGAAGATCACCGCCTACCTCGCCGGGGATACCAATGCCGATGGCGTGCAGGATGTGCCCGGCGCCGGTGCGTCCTATGCCTGGTGGTCCTGGAACCCCAATTCCGGCGATACCGGCGGCATCCTGGCAGATGACTGGCGCAGCGTGAATCTCGAAAAGCTCGCGGCGCTCGCGCCGATCCTGCCCGAGGTCGCGCAGGCGGCGCCGCAGGCCTTGTTCACCATCAGCCTGACGACGCCCGGCGTGGCGCCGGTTTCGGTTGATTGGCAGACCATGCCCGGCACGGCGGATGAGACGGACTATGTCGCTGCCTCCGGCACACTGGTCTTCGCGTCGGGTGAGACCAGCAAGACCGTCGCCATCACGCTGCGACCGGACCAGGTGCCGGAGGGCACCGAATGGTTCCGCCTGATGCTTTCGGCACCGGATGGAGCGAGCATCGCCGATGGCAATGGCATCGCCCGCATCATCGACGACGACTGGGTGGTCTGAACCGCGATCGGGGGAAACTCCCGCCCTGCCGCCACGCTACCTGTCCCGGCGGCGACACGCCAAGAACTTGCAAGGCGGCCGCATTTTCGCGACTTCTGTCCCGCCTCCCCATGGCGGCCGGCGCGGAGTCGTGCGCGGAGATGGGGAGGGAGGGGTCCCGGCGTATGCGCTTCCTGCGTCTCTATCTTCGGGTGCTCCAGCTTCTCGGGCCGGATCGCTGGATTGCCTATGGCCTGGGCTTTGCCGCCCTGGCGCTGGCCGGGTTGCAATTCCTGGAACCGGTTCTGTTCGGCCGGGTGATCGACCTGCTGTCCCGCTCCGACCGGATGACCAGCGATGCATTGTGGTCCGAGGCGCTGGCGCTGCTCGTGCTGTGGGCCGCGGTCGGCCTGTCCGCGATCGGTGCCAATGTCGCCATATCCCTGCTGGCGGACCGCATGGCGCATCGCAACCGGCTGACCATCATGGCGCGGTATTTCGAGCATGTGCTGTCGCTGCCCGTATCCTTCCACGGCGATACGCAATCCGGCCGGCTGATGAAGGTGATGCTGGTGGGCGCGGACAGCCTGTTCGCCCTGTGGCTGTCCTTCTTCCGCGAACACCTCACCACCTTCATCGCCGCCATCCTGCTGCTGCCGCTGACGCTGATCATGAACTGGCGGCTCGGCCTGCTGCTGATCGCGCTGGTCGTGCTGTTCGCGCTGGTCTCCGCCTGGGTGATTCGCAAGACGGAGGAAGCGCAGGGCCGCGTCGAATCGCTGCAAAGCCGGCTCGCGGGCAATGCGCAGGATGCGCTTTCCAATGTGGTGGTGGTGCAGTCCTTCTCCCGCCTGGCATCGGAGGCGCGGATGTTCGGCGACATCGTGCGCCAGGTGATGGACCACCAGTTCCCGGTGCTGAACTGGTGGGCGGTGGTTTCCGTGCTGACGCGCGCCTCCTCCACCATCACGGTCATCGCCATCTTCGTGCTCGGTACCGTCCTGCATGTGCAGGGCCAGGCCAGCGTGGGCGAGATCGTGTCCTTCATGGGCTTCGCCACGCTGCTGATCGGGCGGCTGGAAGGCGCGGTGGGCTTCGTCTCCCGCATGGTGTTCTGGATGCCGTCGCTGGAGGAATTCTTCGCGGTGCTGGATGCGAAGTCCACGGTGCCGGAGAAGCCGGACGCGCTCAGCCTGACGCGGGCCGAGGGCGCGGTGCGGTTCGAAAATGTGGGCTTCGCCTATCCCGGTGGCCCGGCCATCCTGCGGGATGTGGACATGGATGCGCCGCCCGGCCGTACCATTGCGCTGGTCGGCCAGACGGGCGCCGGCAAATCCACCGCCATGGCGCTGCTGCAACGGCTGTGGGATCCGTCGGAAGGGCGCATCACGCTGGATGGCCACGATCTGCGCGACCTGACGCTGGACAGCCTGCGCCGCAACGTCGGCGTGGTGTTCCAGGAAAGCATGCTGTTCAACCGCACCATCCGCGCCAACCTGCTGATCGGCCGCCCCGATGCGACGCAGGAGGATCTGGAACGCTGCTGCCGGATGGCGGAGGC